>JAEEGL011369031.1_pt1 | contig 16065 bp, 14 predicted proteins | sample 9134231 | NCBI WGS metagenome assembly JAEEGL01 (sample SAMN16246548, study PRJNA631951) | gut metagenome | biome: gut microbiome; feature: rumen; material: fiber-attached | host: Bos | place: Iran: Karaj | collected 2018-10 | reverse complement strand
GATTTAGATTTGTTATATCCAGACATCATAAAATCTATTCTACAACCAGTTGGTGGAATATTATATTCAATAGCAATACCTGTATTATTAGGTATTTCAGTATCACTTAATACACCCCTCATATATTGCATAGAATTCTTCCATGAATTAAATTCAGGTGCACTAGGTCTTCTTTTAACAACTTCAATATATTTATTTCTGATTTTGTCTGCAATAATACCTAAATCTACATCATCAATAAATCCTGATTTTATTCCTTCATATACTAGCATATGATCACCTCTTATAGTTTGTTATATTTTGTACTTTTCCCTTTAGCCTTTTCTACTGGATATTTCTTTGCTGTTTTTTCCATTTTATCTAAAACTATTTGTTTTGGATCAACACCAATTTTATCAGCCATTAAAATACAATAATTAATAACGTCAGCTAGTTCTCCCTTTACTTCTTCTATATCATATTCATTATTCCATTGAAAGCATTCTAAAAGTTCCCCAGCTTCAATTGAAATACTTTTTGCTAAGTTTTCAGGAGAATGAAATTGATCCCAATCTCTTTCACGAGTAAATTCGACAACTTTTTTAGTAAGTTCTTTCATTTGCACCACCATAATTATTATATCATATTTATTAATTCATTTATATATTGGTGGTTATTGCATAATATATTAATAAAGTTATCTAACTATTGAAAAAGATTAGAACTTCATTTCTAATCTTCTAAATATCAAAACCTTGTTATTTTATTATTCGGCTCTTTTATATTTCCTTATTCCTAATCATTTAAAGAATAATCAAGAATTAACTATTTGTTTTATTTGTTCGCTAAACATTTTAATTAATTCTTCTTCTGACATTAATTCTATCAGCTTAACTCCGGCAATTGTATTAATAGCTTTTCCAAATTTAGTTCTGTTTTCATCGCCTTTTAATTTTTGAGAATTTGGAGTATCCCTTAAAGCAATTAAAGCACATTTAAATACTTTCCTACTTTTGCTTATCTTACGCTCAATAATTTGATTAAACGGATCCGCAAAATCAAATGCAACTTTAGTTAATTCATAAGGATCATTTTGATTTTTAGGGTCATATGAGCATTCTGCTCTCCACCACAATCTAACTAAAGCTTGTCTTGAAAAAACTGTATTACCACCTTTAAAAAACCAATTCTCTTTTATTCTTTCTTCATTTATTGCAGGCCATCTTTTTTGTAAATATATCCAATATTTAGTATGAGTTAAATAAGCCCAAAATCTTTCATCAACTAAATAACGTAAATGAATAATTCTAGAATTAATAGCTTTATGTAATGCTATTGCGTTATTACAGTCTTGAATCCATAACATCTCTTCTTCTTTAGGTTTAACATATAATTCAGGTAAATCAACAATTTTATCAATAGATGATTTATATTGTCTACCTTTAAATTGATCGTCTATAAAAGGCGATTGTTGTTGGTATTTTTCAACACTAATGGTTCTTTTTAATTCATCAAGAGCTCTATCTGTTAATAAATATAAGTTCTCCATTTTAATCACCTAACCTTTTATTATATGTTTCAATTGAATCTTTGAATAAATCACCCAATGCAATATTTGCAAAAGAATAGATTTTATCTAACTCATAATTATCATTTACAAAGATATCATCAGCTTTTGCTTTCAATTTCTTTTCTATTTTATTAGCTAATGTTATACACCACTTTTTTTCTCTATACTGATCATATGATAAAAACATTTCTGTATAAGCGGAAACAATAGCAGGATATACAATATTAGTAAACATTAGTTTTTTTACGAATTGGTCTTTTTTATAAATTGAAATATATTTTTCATGAATATCATCTTTCATAATTATTTGAATCAAATCAGAATTTAATGAAACAGTAAATGCTTTTCCTTCTAGTGTATTTTCTTTATCTGGTATAAGGTTAAAAATGCTTCCAATCCTTTTATCTTCTGGTAAATTAATTTGTAATTCGTTACTATACCCAATGATATCTCCTCGTTCATATTTTATCTCATCATCCAACAGCTTATAAACATCATTAAGAATATCATTATCTTCTATAGCAAAATCTGAAATACAATATAATAGTCCAATTATCTCAATTGGTTCAGTTGTTGCGTATTTATATAAATCTATTTCCTTTTCTGTAGTATTATTTGGATTTAGTCTAATTAATTCTCTTTGTGTTTTTTGCTCTAAATGCATAATAACCGCAATTTTACCATCTGCAATCCTTTTATTAATAAAAGGATTATCTATTACTGATTCAACAGTTAGTTTTAATAATTGACTATCTTTACTATATTCTTTTTTAATAAAATTAATAGTAAAGTTATTTATTCTGTAATCATCGACAAGATTTGATAATATAGGTTTTGGGTAACATACATTTTTTAAATTAACTTTCATCTGAATCACCCCTTAATCTATAAATATTAACTTTATACTTTGATTCAAATTTTCTATCAAATGTAATAGAAACTAAATTAGTATCAGCTGTATCTATATTTAATATTTTATTGTCAACAACTTCCAGTTCCTCATTATTTTCTAAGTTCTTTGCTTCAACAATTTTTGGAATATAATCAGAAATCGAATTATCTTCACCAATACTTTCTATTTCAATGTTAAATTTATCATCTTCATAATCATCTAAAGCAATTGCTATTTTCAAACTATTATTATTCATTGTTACCTTTGGATTAAATTTAAACTTATTGTGATAGTCTTTTACCAAGCCTTTTTTATCATCTCCAGGTTTTTCTGTTCCTTTGCCTTTAAATTCTTTTTTCTTTTTACTCTTTCCATCCTTAGGAGTAAAATCTGTAACTCCACCATCTCCACTAGATGTATTACTTTCTATCATAGGGTTAACCTTATTAGTCTTATTCTCATATTGAACAATTTCTATTTCTGGTTGATTAACTACATTGCTTTCAATATCTGAATCATCTAATTGAATATACTCTTCCATACCTTCAAGATAATCGTTTTCACTGATTTCAATTTCAGTATACTCTTCAATCTTATTTCTTATCCAGTTTTTGATTTGATTATATCTTCTAGATGCTTGTACTCTTTCTGTTGGATCAGAAATTCTAACTTCTGGATCAAAAAAATCGTGTGTTGGATTTTCTATACTTCTCAAAAACTTATCTACGTCATTATCACCAGGAAAAAACAAAGCACTATAATTTTGTTGAGCAGTTCTAATATTGTTGTCAAATATTTTCATTCCATTACTTCTAAACATTGCCACCCATTTACCTGAAATATCATTTCCTTTTGCTATCATAAGTCTTAAATTACCTGCACCAGTAACATTTTCATTGATATCTTTAACATCAAATAATCCTGAATAAACACTTAAATACTGCTTTATATATCCATATTTAATATTTGAATTAGTATATTCAATTGGTTTATCACAATATTTCTCAATTACGCTCCATAATGTGTCTTTATTTATTGGTACATCAAAAACACTTATTTCCAGTTTCCCTTCGTATATTATTACAAAAAAGTTCTCAACAACAGATTGTATTATTTCTTTTTTAGTTTGTTCTTTATCAAAATCCACACCAATTATAATAACATCTGATCCAATTTCTTTTCTTAAAAATAGTTTGTTCATATTACTTAAAGAATCATCATAACTCAAAGGATCTAAGCTACCATCTTCATTTTTCTTAGCATAATATATTTTTCTCTCTATTTTTTTATTATCTATGTATGAAGTGAATAGTTTTGCTACACCTTCACATGCATAATATCCATTGCAGTCTTTTGTAACATAAAAAACTGCATTCAATCCAGATAAAGCAAAAGGTGCATTTTTACCTGTACCAAAACTACCTGTAGAATTCTCGCTTTGTTTTTGTGAATTTCCTTCATCATATATTAACGCATTCCATGCACTATTAGCGTCACCGTTTTCTTTTTCACTTCCAGTTACTCCTGTTGTATTGTAGTCAGATATTTTTAGTATTCTAATCATATCTTCTTCTAAAAGATTCTTAGCATTTTTTGAAAACTTCATACATCTTTCTGGTAAATTTGATATAGATAATGTCCCATTAATATGTTTAATTATATTCTCTTTATTTGGAATATAATTTGTTGGTATATCATCTATACTTATATCCATTACCAACTTAGTTTGATCTTCTCTTAGAGCATCTAAAGAATTTTGTATTACTTCTCTTGCCAAAAAAGCCCATTTACCAGATTTGAATATTTCTGTACTTCCATCAATAAATTCATTACCAATAGAAGAACTTGGTGTTAATTGCCATCCTATATTACTCATTTTTTATCCTCCTAAATAGTTAATTCTTCTGTTTCTTCATATACTTCTTTAATTATTGTTTTAATTTTCTCTTTATATCTTACTTCTTCATTATGTTTATCAATTTCAATTTTTTCTGGAAGTATATTTAACAAAAAGTTATATAAATTATCATTTGTCTTCACATTATTACGTGACAATAAATTAATATCAGCTATATTTATTATTTTTCTTATTTCATCAAATTTCACCATCTGATTTTTTATAGTATAATCTATAATTTCATTTTTTATTCTTTCTGAAATACTGAGTAAACTTTTCAAATAAATCTCTTTTTTACTCCATATAATTATATCGTCAAAATTAATTGGTAGTTGATTATAAACTGGTTCTGTCAATGAATATTCAACCATAAAATTCAATTTATTTATAGGTTTATGGGTTTCTCTCATAATTCTAACAGCCAAATCACCCCAAGATCCTAAATTAGGATCACTTGATATAACTGCGCTAACTCCATGAAAGAACAATTTGTTAGATAGTGTTTCCTTTAAATACCTGTAAAGAATTGTTTCATTATTTAAATTGTGTTCTATCAATTCATCTCCAAAAACTATGAATAAATCTCTTGTATTTATTATTTTTCTTTCATTTACATATTGTATGATTCTTGAAAGAGTATCAATTGATAAAGGTTCAATATTATCTGATGCAGCATATTTACCAGAATCTACTCTGACACCAGCATCGCCAATTATGGCTTCCATAGCTCTTCCTGTTTCAAGTTCAATTCCAAATTTTTCTTTTACGATTCTAATTATTTCTTTTTGATCCTCGACACTTGATATACTTATTGGTCTGCCAAGATATTTCATTGCATATTTTACTTGGAGTCTTTTAGTTAATCTCTTGGATAAAATATTTCTATTTAAATTATAATTTAGGTAATCTACTACTTTATTCAATACATCTTTGTTTTCCCAATCATTCATATCAATTTGAATAAACCCATCATTTTCAAATTGTGAAATATTATTATGAATAAATGTCTTCATTTTTTCAACATAGAATGTAGGTAAATAATAAGAATTATCCTCTTTTTTAACAAATATGTGACTTTTTTCATCTATAATAGTGTCAATATATAATAGTAAACTATAAAAGTCGTCTATTTCATTAATGTAATATATTTTTTTATTATCAATAAACTTAAATGGAATAAATTTATATTTTTGATTTATTTTTCTTATGGCTTTTGCTTCGATCTGTCTTATTCTTTCTCTAGTTACACCATATATTTGTCCTACTTCTTCCAAAGTTCTGGTTCCTCTTAATGATAATATTTTATACTCTTTTGGTTTTAACATTAACTTATCAATGAAGTATTTCTTTTTGTCTATGATATCAAAACTATTAATCCAAAATAAGAACAATTTTGAGTTTAATTTATCCTCTAATTCTAAGTCGCTAAAATGATCTATTATATATTCTATTAATTCACTTATTTTCATATAATAGTTTTCTTTTAAATCCATCATACTAAATGGTAGATTAACATATAAGTCAGACAAATCAGCAGATACAGACAAAGTTAACGGCCCATAGGCAATATTATAAAAATAATCATATACTGCTTTATATAAAGGCATAATAGATTCATCAAAACTCATCTTATTTAATAATAAATCTAAAATTGTAGTAATATTATTCTTCTTAAATTCCTCTTTAAGAACAACATTCATAGGTAAGTCATCCACTAAAGTATCACCACAAAAATTTGGAATATTATTAACTGAAACAGAATAAGTGATATTTCCGTTGTTAGCTGCTTGTGTTTCAAGATTACTTTTGTTTTTTTCTATAAAGTTTATTATTTCGTTAACACTTGTAACACCAGCGTTTCTTGTGTTTTTTAATTCTTCATAATCAATATTTATTAAATCATTTTCATTTTTAATTCCTATTGTTTTTAAAATGTTTTTAGATCTGACTGAAAGATTAAGTGAATCAACAAAATCAGGAACATAGTTATTTAGATTTTCATTAATAAACTCCTGAGTATATCTGCCTTCTTCTACTAGTTGTTCAATTTTTTTATTTATTTCTTTAATCGTTTTTTTACCACAATTTCTTAATGAGTTTAAATCAATCATAGCCATATCTTCAATTGTTTCAGCGCCAGCTCTTTTTAAACAGTTATAAGCTCTCACAGAGAGATTAATATTTTCAATAGAATTATCAATCATAGTTTAAACTCACTTCTATTTTTACTAGTAAATTTTGATTCTAAATCTGAGACTGATTTCTTCAATGTTTTAATAATTTTATCTACATCCTCTTTAGAATACTCATAATTGCTTTTGTTTGCTAGATTTCCAATAAGATTTATTTCCTTAATTGTAGAGTTTACTCTGTTTTCAGCTAGTCTTATAAATTTTTCTCTTTTTGTTTCTTCTTTCATTAAGATCACCTACATAAATATTACTATATTTCACATATATTCGTCAAATTTATGCACAATATTTGCGATATATTGCATAAGAAAAGAGGATATTGTTATTCCTCTTTTAAATCATTATTTTGTTTTTCTTCTTCCTTAAGCATTTTTTCAACAGATAAACCGATTGCTTTTCCCAGATAACATGGGACTGCATTTCCTATTTGTGTTAACTGCCATTTTTTTGATCCTTGAAACACAAAATCATCTGGGAAAGATTGTAACCTTGCCATTTCTCTAGCAGTAAGAACTCTAGGCAACTTTGGATGTATATTAACACCTCCATGGTTTTCTTTTACTGTGCAAGATGGCTTATCCCACGGACATTTTTTCCAGGAGTCTGAATAATTCTTATATAAACTTTCTCCTTCTTTAACATTTAATAGCTTCTTTTGCATTTCTTCAGAGTGAGTAGTTGGTACATGATTAAATAATGGATCTTCTTTATGACTCATTAAATCTTGTATTGCTTCTTTTGTCGTAATATATTTATCAGGTGTTAAAATTGGCTTTGGATGATAATTATCTACTCCGATTCTATTTCCAATAAATATTACTCTCTTTCTTGTTTGAGGAGTATAATAATCAGCTGCATTTAACACTGTTACATTTATTTTATAACCTATATTTTCAAAATCATTGATTATTTTTTCTTCAACTTTTCCACCAAGCATTGATCTTAATCCTGGAACATTCTCCATTACAACTATTTTTGGTCTCAGATGATCTACTATTTCCAACATATCTAAATATAAGGTGTTTCTTTTATCTGTTACGATTCTATTTCCTGCCATACTAAATCCTTGGCATGGGAATCCTCCTACTATTAAATCAATGTTTTTACCCCAAACGCTATCATACAAATGTCTTTTAACATCAGTTTCTCTAATGTCTTGAGTTTCAACATTTTCATTAAATCCCTTCTTATCAATAAAATTATATTTATAAGTTGAGACAGCTTGCTCCATAATTTCAACACTTCCAATTGGAGTCCATCCAGCCATTACCAATCCACAAGATAATCCTCCAGCACCAGAGAATAAGTCTATAAAATTATAGCCATTTCTCTGTTTAGAATTTGACCATCCGTCTCTTTTCCACATTTTCGAAATATCTGTGTAATTTACTATCTTAGAATCTTGGTTAACATAATCAACATCATCGAAAATAGATTCTTTGTTTATACCATTGGTATATTTATCATACCAGTCTTTGTAATCATCAGCACTAATTCTATATCTATTATTAATTTTTGTAGCTTTAAGACTACCTTCTGCAATTTGTCGTCTAATAGTTTTTACACTTTTATTTGTTTTCTCTGCAACTTCTTCTACTGTAAGAATTTCCATATCATCGTCTCCTGTCCACTATACATGATAATTATACATGGAAAGTGGACAATAGTCAATATATTGTATTAAATTTCTTCTTCTAAAAGTTTAATTAGATTTTTCATATCAAATCTAAATTTTAAACTATTACGATTATTATGTACTTGGAATTCTCCTATTGTTATTCCGCAATATTTAACAGTATTGCTTTCATTCCAATCTTCTAAATCTCTCGTAAAAGAAAACTTATCTTTTTTAAAAGTGAAATGTAAATCACTTGATAATATTTTATATTTAAAGTTATTTCTGTTTTTATATATCCATAGCAAATAATCACAATCAAACAAATATCTTAGATATTTATTCATTAAATCATCTATAGAGTTGAAAACTAATTCCTTGAAGGAATCCTTATCAAAATGATCTAAATCAGCAATTAGGTACGCAAAATGTTCTTTAAATGTTTCAACACTAGGTTGTCCAATTTCTGGAGGGCATACTCTACTACCAATATTAGTTTTTAATGATAATGTTTTATCCCCCTCTAAAACAAAATCAACTGGAGATTTACTTTGAGCTCCTCTTTCTCCTTTTTCTGCTCCAACGTACCTGATTGGTTTAGGTATATTATTAAATGCTTCTATCAAAACATTTCTTGCCTGAGATTCAATCTCAGGATTAGACCTCTGATCCAAATGTTCTGGTTTATCTAATTGAAATAAATTGCATATTGCATTTTCGATAGATATTCCAATTGTTTCATTATTCTGTTCTCTATTTTTAAATAGTGTCTCCAATTTATCAAGTATAAATCTAAATTTAAAATTTCTTTTTCTGTGGACTTGTATTTCAGCAATGCTGACGCCATCATATTTAACAGTTAAGCTTTCTGTCCATGCAGTTAATGAAGGTCTAGTAAATGAAAATTTGTTTTTTTCCCATACTAAATCTGGCTTTTCCTTTCTATATATGACTCTATATTCATATCTTCCGTTTTCTATATATATCCACAGCATAATATCAGATAAAAATAAATAATCTAAAAAAATAGGTAATGCTGTATCAATATTATTCCAAATCAATTCTTTGATATCATTTTGATTTTCTATTCTTTTATTTACCAAATGTCCAAAATGATAGTTTAATTGTTGATATCCTGCTTGTCCAACAATCCTTGGAGCAACCTTAGAATTTGTTCTGGACTTAGTTGTTCTTACTGACATTGTAAGTCCATTGCTTAAATAAAAATTATGCGGATTAATTGCCCCACCATTTTCTTTATCTTCTTCAAAAGCTAAACATTTTACTGGTCTAGCTCCTATCTCATTAAATACTTTGGGAAATATATTTTTCACCGTATCAAATGAAGGATCATAATTGGACTCATATTGTTTCATAGCCCATTCATTAGGAATCAAATCATATTCATCACATATTAGCTTTTGAACTGTCATTCCAAATGCTGCATTATTCATATTCATCACCACTAAAAAAATTATATCATAATTTCGACAAGATTCGACAAAAGTGCTTTCCTTTTTGTTTTGTGCTAACATTCAAAATAAAAGAAGCGCTTTCCCCACACCCCTTGCGCTTCTTTTGTTTTGATTTTTTTTACGATTTATATACTTTTAGTAAAAATAAGGACTATATACATCCTATAACTTACAGGCGAAGCCCGCGAATTTTTGGTGCTCTCGCGCTCCAGCCCCAAAAAAGGTGAAGAAAGGTCTATTAAAGTATTGACATCATCTCCAAAAACAATTAAACTGAACTTACAACTTATAGAAGAGGACGTTATTATAACAGGCTGATCACTAGAGAAGGGACTAACTTAGTCGAGGTCAACTCTCCAAAACCATTGTTGCGAGTTCGTTTCTTGCATCTCTCACTATTAATTAAAACACTAACTTAATTGTTAGTGTTTTTTTTGATAAAAATAGTATTTCCAATGATCATCGTGAGCTTTTGTCTCTTTAATGAAAGTAAATTTATTATTCATTTTACTTTCAAGTAATTCTTTACTATAACCATATACTTCACGATCATATTCATTATTATTAATAGTTTTATAACTTGTATCAAGTTTTCCTGTTTCAGCACGTACAACCATAAATAGATATCCATTATCATTTAATATTTCATATATTCTCTTAAAACATAATTCTAAATTATCTTCATTTATATGAATGATTGATGCGATTGAAATAACAGCATCAAATTTACCTAGATATGTTAAATCATTTAGCATATTATCACATACAAATTTAATATCATGGTTTTTTTCTTTGGCAATTTCAATACATTTTTCACTAAAATCTAATCCAATAGGATTAAGACCTAAATCTTTCATTCTACGTGTTTCATATCCAGAATTACATCCTAAGTCTAATACATTTTCTTTATCACCCAATATGCTTTTACATTCATTAAGAAATGGTAACATAGTTGAATCTTTATACCATTCATCAGTCCATTCGTTCGCTGTATCATTATAGTAATCAACAATACCTTTTTTACTCATATAATCACCTAATTGAATTATACCATAATAGAAAACAAAGCATATTGCTTTGTTAACTACATATATTATTTATTGTATCTTCCATTCTTTTATAACCATCGGCAACATCACCAGATCCTCCGCCACCAATTATTTTAAATTTTCCATTTACTTTGGATACATAAAAGAAAACATCTCCTCCACTAATACTTGGGTCTTCTTTCCAACCAGCATTAAAGAAATATCCACTCTTAGAAACTTTATTTATTTTTAATGCTTCAACAATTATATCTTTAGAAATATTTACAAACGCAGGCATAGCTACTATAGTTTCAGCTATTTCTTCTTTATCAGAGGCTGTTAATGTATAGTTGTTATTAAACTTTTCTAAAGGGCATTCTCCTTTTACTACTTCATTTGAAGTGTTATTTTCAACTACTTCTTCTGAAGTATCATTATTATCAACTACTTCTTCTTTTTCTTCTACACAATTATTATCTTTATTTAATACTTTATCATATGTAATAAATCCAGCTAAACCTATAATTAGAATAACTAAAACAACTATTACTATAGTAGATAATGTATTACTTTTTTTCTTCTCTTCCATTTTTTATTCTCCTCATTAATTTAATTCTTATTATTAAATGTATTATACAATAATTAAAAATAACATACCACCTATTATAATTATTATATACGTAAATATGTAAAGATACCAATTGAAAAATAATAGTTAATGGAATATAATTATATTGAATAGGAGGTATGTTTTATGAAGAAAAGCATTATAGTAATTGGAGTTGTTTTATTAGTACTTATTATGTTATCTCTTACTTTTTGTACTGATATATTATTTAATGGTAAATATAATTTATTAAAAGAAAGTGGTAATACTGTAGAAGATAAACCAACTACTAAAGAACCTGATTTTAAATGGAATGATATTAAAGATTTTGAAATTGTTAGTGAAGATGGTTCTCAATTATCTGAAGTACTTAATGGATCAGTCTCTGATGAATGGATTTATGCATTATATGATGAAAGTCAAAAAGAAATGACTGATTTCAATATTTTTGTATTTGAAAAGTGTGATAAGAAAAATGATTCTGTTTGTGATGGAGAATATCAATTAACTAATTATAATTCTAATGGTAGAAAATATTATGGTGTTAATAAAAATACTATTAATTTAAAAGTTAATGAAGAAAACTATGAATTAAAAATAGAAGATTCTAAATTAACTTTAATGAAGAATGATAGTAGTATTACTATGGATTTAGTTGATAAAGAAAGTTCTAAAACATCAAAGAATGATGTTGTTACTATGAATGAAGAAATAATTAATAAATTGAATAATAATTTAGTTAAATCAGAAGTAGAAAAGAAAAATGCTTTAGAATTTGCTATCTCATATTTAGATTTAAAACTTACTAATAATGAACCTACTCTTCCTGAAGTTGGAAAAGTAGTTGCTATCTCAAAAGAAAGAATTAATTCTTTATTGAAAGTTGCATATTGTAATCATAGTTTTACTATTAATGATTTTTCTAAATTATCAAAAGTACATCCTGATTCATTTGATGCTTTAGATACTGTTACAGGAAATAATTATAAAGGAACAAAAGAACAATTTTCTAATATGTATTTATTAACTCTATTACCATCTGGTATAGATGGTTCAGGAGGATCTGTAGTTTTTAAGAAAAAAACAAGCGATAATATTATTAGTTATTATAGATTTGTTATGAGTGCTGAAGGAAGTAGTCTAAGAAGAATTGATATTAAAGTAAATGGTAATTGTTTAAATTATTAAGTATAAAAAACCACTAACAATTGTTAGTGGTTTTTCATATTAAACTGTTTCTTGATTAATAATATTTTTTGTTATTACTTTTTTATCTATTAAATATAATAATATATTACCTATTAATAGAATACATAAACTTATCATAGTAAACTCTGATACTGTTATTAAATTTCTTTTAAATAGATAGTTTCCTCCTACTAGTAATAATACAAATAATAATAGAGAATAACCCATCGCAATAAATGTATTATAGTTTTCTCTTAATGAATCTGATTCATCATCCCATACTAGTTTTGGGAATGCTGAATCTATTAATAATCCTATTAATGAGACTAATGAGATACAAGATACTATTAGGATTATATTTAATAATATAGTCGATATAGGTAATCTAATTATTATAAAGAATGGAATTGTATATATTATTATTCCAATGAAAGAAATAATAAATGATAAAAAGTATTTTTCTCTCCATTGAAGTCCATATTTTATAGGAATATATTTTATAAAATAATAGTTTTTTCCTTCTCTTGAGAAAGCGGAAGATGCTAAAGAATTGAAAGCTGTTACTAATATAGATATACCTAATATGAATAGTAACATTCTAAAATTAAATGTTGAACTATTATTAATTATTTCTTTTCTCATAAAAGATATATTATATTTAGGAAGAGCTATTTTAAACATTAATAGTATAAATATTGGCCATATTACATTAATAACTATACAGTTAATAAAGAATGTAGGTGATCTAAATATCATCTTTATATCTTTATAAAAATAACTTTCTACAGGTTTCATTATTTTGAAATCTGTTATTTTATTATGAGAAGATTTTTTACTTTCAGTATCTTTATTTCTTATTTCTACTACTCCATTATAATATAAGCCTTTAGCTACTAATAACATTAATCCAAAATAGATTAAACTTATTAATACTGAAAGTAACATATATAAAATAGACCCTTCATGTAATCCTTTTACAAAATAGAATACTTGTGGAAAGATATAATTCATTACATTTAAGAAAGTATTATCTCCTCCAGCAAATTTCTCTATATAAGATTCAAAATTAAATGATGATAATTTCCATAGTAAGAAAAACATTAATAAAGTTATTATTCCTACTAATCCATATTCTATTTTCTTTATAGATTTACTATTTAAATATCTTTTTAATAGATAGATAGTTACTAATACTATTAAAGTACATAATACCATTGGTATTATTGGTATAGTTATTATTCCTATTATAGATAATAATATATGCCAACCTGGTAATTTTAAAGCTAATCCATATGATAATACTGCTAGAATAAAGAAAACAAATAATATTACATTTTCTACTACAAAGAAACTAGTAAATTTAGATGCTACTATAGTTTCAGGTTTTATTGGTAAAGATAAGATATTCTCTATATCTTCACTAAAATATAATTCATTTATTATTACATTAAAACTGAATATAAATGAGAATATTAATAATATATAGACTAATGCTTCAAATCCTTCAAAAGCAAAATCTACTTTATTTAATTCAACCATAGTATCAAATATAAATATTGTATATATTAATAATACTGGTATTAAGAAAAATAATATTGATAAAAATATTAAGGTAAATAAAGAAAACTTTTTTCCTTTTTTATTGTATTTATTTAATCTTAATGAACGAATGAATAATTTAGTTAAACTTAAGTAATGATTCACTGTTTAATAACCTCCATAAAGATCTTTTCTAAATCAGTTTTCTTATATTTTTTCTTTAATTCTTCTAGTGTTCCATAATATATTATTTTTCCTTTATCTATAATAGCAATCCTATCACATAGTTTTTCTGCTATTTCTAGAACATGGGTTGAGAAAAAGACTGTGTTTTTCTTTTTAGCATGTTCTCTCATCATTTCTTTTAGTAAGACTGCACTTTGGGGATCTAATCCAATTAATGGTTCATCTAGTATCCATACTTTTGGATTATGAACTAGTGCACCCATCACCATCATCTTTTGTCTAGTACCATGAGAGTACCCTTGCATTGGTTTATCTAAAACATCTTCTAGGTTAAACTTTTTACTTAGTTCTTTGATTCTTTCTTTTCTTTCTTCTTTTGGTACTCCATAGATATCAGACAATAAGTGAATATACTCTATTCCTGTTAATCTTAAGAACATATCTGGAGAATCCGCAATATAGCCTATTATCTTTTTAGCTTCTATAGGATCTTTTACTATGTCATGACCATCTATTGTTATCTTTCCAGTATCTGGTTTTAAGATACCTGTCATCATCTTAATTAAAGTAGTTTTACCTGCTCCATTAAGTCCAATAAATCCTATTATTTCTCCATCTTCTAAAGTTAAGTTAATATCATCTATTACTTTATTATCAGTATTAAAAGTTTTAGATACATGTTCTATCTTTATCATATTATTCACCTCTTATTATCTATGTCCATCATTATTATTTATAGTGTAGCATATTTAATTACTAAATTAAATAAGAATTGTAATAGTCCCTTTCTTTGGCAAAATGGCAAAAATATGATATAATGTGCGCGTTATTTATATAAAGAAGAAATGAATGCTTTTATAGATCATATTGAAAAGAGAAAAAGAAGATAAAAACACTAACTATTTAGTTAGTGTTTTTTATTGACTTTAGTATTTAAAAGAAATAGAATAATCAATATACATAGATGAAAGGAATACTACTATGAAAAAAGGTAAAAATTTAGAAGAAATTATTTTTAATCCACAAACTAATTTAGAAATAGAATATCGTGATTCTTTAATGGAAATGTCTGAATACTATGTTGAGTTAGAAGAAAGTACTGTTTGTGGATTAACTAAGTTTATTAATATAGAAAATAGTTTATTGGAGGAATATACTGTTAACTTAATAACTACATTTAAAGATACTCAGTCTATTGCAGATGTTAGATTTTTAGTAGATACCTATACTAGGAGTGATCCTAAAGTTGCAGCTAGATTAATATATGAATCTATTGTTATTTTTAATCAGAATAAAGAATTAACATTTGAGCATATTGCGAATAAAAGTGGATTTGATTTTAATAGTAAAGATGATAGAAAAGAGTTTCTTAAGAATTATCTTGCGGTTAAAGAGATTGAAGATATGGGTAGTGATGTTAAGACTGAGGATGATTTGAGATTTTATTTAGATGTTGTTGATAATTTCAGAAGTATATATGTTAATGGTTATAAAAAAGTTAATAATTATAGTGGTAAAAAGTTTCTTAATTAATAAAACACTAACTGTTTAGTTAGTGTTTTTTTTGATTAATATAATCATTATAATTACCATAATATTCATTAATTCTATTTTCATTAATAACTAGAATTTTATTAGCTAATTTATTAATAAAATATCTATCATGTGAAACAAATAATAGAGTTCCATTAAAGTCTTGTAAAGCTTCTTCTAATGTTTCTTTAGTAGGAATATCTATATGATTAGTTGGTTCATCTAAGATTATAAAATTACATTTATCTTGAATTAAAGAGAATAATTTTAATCTTACTTTTTCTCCTCCTGATAACTTTGATACTTTTTTGAAGACAGTTTCTCCAAAGAAATAGAATTTACTTAGAGTACTTCTTAGATGTGT
>JAEEGL013979971.1_pt1 | contig 16066 bp, 16 predicted proteins | sample 9134231 | NCBI WGS metagenome assembly JAEEGL01 (sample SAMN16246548, study PRJNA631951) | gut metagenome | biome: gut microbiome; feature: rumen; material: fiber-attached | host: Bos | place: Iran: Karaj | collected 2018-10 | reverse complement strand
TGTTAAGATCAGAGATAAGCATACGCTTTGTATCAAACGAATCTGTCTCAAGATATTCCAGATACTCAAAGAATGAAGTCAGATCGATTGCATATGCATATAAAGATCTAGGAGTCTTTATGTTCATATTTTCTCTAAAATACCTGTAAGCGAATTCTGGAAATCTATCTTGAACAATCATATTAACTTTTTTGATTACATTGATATCGTCTTGTGATCTATTCATATATTCATTATATGAATAGACCTGTATCACGACAATTGAAGAGGTTAACGCGACCTTTTGACCTGATTTTTTTTCTGAAAGTCGCGTTAAATATTTCAATTAGCAAGCGCTTGATAAGCATAATAAAAACGCAAGTACGTAAAAGTTCACTTTTACGTACTTTTATTTTGCGAAAATACAAGGTTCTGTGTTACAACGGTGCTGTATACGAATCTTTGAAATAATAAATACGAACTTTTGGTTCTGATTATTTAGCTGCACTCATCCATTATCTCTTTTTTGTATCTGTAGAAGGTACGCTTACTGATCTTAAGGTCTTTCAATATTCTATCCTGTGAAGTACCATCTGCAATAAGCTGTTTTAATCTTTTTATTGCTTCTGCTCTTTCGGGGGATTTATGTCGTCCGGCTCCTCTCTCATTTTTTACATGAGTGACAGCAGTTAACTTTTGACAGTCCTTCAGGCTCTTTTTCAGTTCTTTGTTTTCTGCAGACAGTTTTTCTATCCTTTTCTCCAGTAAAGAAATATCTTTTGCCTTTGCAAGTTTTGATTTAAGATCATCAATCTCATCCTGCAGACGGTATTTTTCTTTTGTCAGAGCAGCATTCTCTTTTTCAAGATAGCGGATGTCTTTCAGTGCTTCAATATATTCTTCGGAGTGCGGTTCCTTGGGAATATTTCTCATTACAAGGATGGGTATTTCATCTTCCATACGGTAAAAATCGGTGCAGGTAATGATTCCGTTTTCATCTGACAAGCTTACTTTAAATCCTTCAGTCTTATTCTGTATGTTGTTGTACCATGATGAAATGTTCAGATGAATGCATGAATCCTTTCGTGTACAGGAATAGCGGTAAGAGCCACGCTCCTGCTTTTCATCCAGGACAAACTCTTTCTTCTTAAATGAATATGCTTCGACAAGTTGTGTCAGATGCTTTTTTGTAATCCAATTTTTTGACATTGTGATGTGATCTCCTTGGTGTCAATAATTAACTCATGGCACTATAATAGAAGACAATTGTTCATGGTGTCAATATTTAATTAGAGGCATTTAAAAAATGTTTATGAAGATTAAGTATATTAGTATTGATAAATGTACATAGTAACAATATAATTGTTATATAAAAAGTATTACCTTTTATATAACAATTATTACCGGAGGAGATGAAATGAAAACGATAGCTATCGCAAATCAGAAAGGTGGTGTAGCTAAAACCACTACAACCTACAATCTTGCTGCAGCCAAAGCTATGACAGGTAAGAGGGTACTGATGATAGATCTTGACCCTCAGGCAAGCTTGACAATATGTTGCGGAATGATGCCTGGAGATGATGAATTTGGTGGGCACAGTACTTGCGATTTATTTGATGCAAAAAAGGATCCAAAGGAATGTGCTTTTACTGTGGATGCATCCGGGCTTGAATCTTTATATATAATCCCGTCAGATATAGATCTGGCTGTTACAGAGACAAAACTTGTTATTGGAAGAAATAGTGATGTGCAGCTGCGCAAAGCGATAAAAAAATTGGAAGATTATTTTGACTTCTGTTTTATTGATTGTCCGCCACAGCTTGGTACACTTCTTGTTAATGCGTTGGTTGCAGCTGATGAGGTTATTATTCCAGTTAAGACGGAGTATCTTGCATACAGGGGGTTGCAGGCTCTGCTCGATACTATTGAAGGAATACAGTCTGGAGATGGTGACAGATCATTAAATCCCGATCTTGTTCTGCTGGGTGCGATAGGCACTATGTATGAAAAGTCCGTTAATGATCACAGGGATGTTCTTACATTATTGGAGCAGAAGGTTAATGTTTTGGGCGTCGTAAAAAAGGCTGCCGTAGTCAACAAAGCTATCATTGATGGAAAGCCGGTTGTTCTTTCGGGAAAAGGAACGGACGTATCAAAAGCATATATCGAGATTGCTCTGAATATAAATGAATAATACTTAGTATATAATAAGTATATACAAAGCATATAATTGGTATATAATAATTATATAAAAAGTATTACTTTTTGAAAGGGGATATTAAATGCCGAGTTTATTGGATAAAGTAAATGCTCAGGAAGCAGAGAATAAAGAAAAAAAGACAAAAGTGCTGGAGCCGGTTAGCAAAAGTGTAAAAAAAGAAAAGAAAGAGAAAAAAGAATCCGCTGTTAAACAGATCACACACAATTCCAGTCAGAAAGACAAACAGATTTCCGCAAAAGTAAATGATGATATCTATAGACAGTTTACGGAAATTAATAAGAGGCAGGGGCTTTCAAATAATAGTGCTTTGAATATGATCATCAATAAATATGTACGTGAAAATAAAGGACTTTTGGAAGAATAAATGGTATTAACGCAAATAATCATATAATAAGTATTAATAATTAATACTTATTATATGATTATTTTTTTTGACATATTGAATTTACTAAAAATAGTATATAAAATTACTTATATGTACAAGATATTGTAAAAAAAAGAACCGCAGTTGCCGCTGCGATTCAAATAATCTTGTACTGACGGAATTGCCGTTCCGCATACACATATCTCTTATATGATTCATTATATGTCTTTTTGCATTAAAAGGCAATGTTAAGTATACCCAAAATGATTCTAATGGAGAAAGTATGTGGAGAAGGCATAATTTCTCTATCTTTTTGTTGGGGAGAAAGAATTCCAAAAAACTCATTACAAAGGGTTGCTGACGCTCTGCGCCTTAGGGCATGATGGAGGACAGCGGCAATTTTATACAGGTCAGGATCCATACCTGAGGAAGAGTTGGCACGTTGAGAGGACAATCGTGAGAAAACAACCTTTTCGTATGAGGAACGGGCACTGATCAGCCCCATATAGTCTACGGAGGAATCACGGTCAGAGCGTGCCGGGGACTTTGGGTTGAACGGCAGAGCTTAACCGCTTGTTTCTGTCCAGTCACAGATCTGGACAACCGCTACGGCGGTGAATTCAAAACTGAAAGATGGAGTTTTACCGTGCTTCGTGTGATATGGGATAAATGCCTTGAGAAAGCAGATATCTTTGATGGAAACATCTAAACATATTGCTAGGGGGGCTTGCAAAAGATGATCGCTTACGATGTTTGAACCGGAGACCTTGATCGTTGGTAGAAATACCTGGAGCGGGACCTGCAGTAATGTAGGTAAGTGATACAAACGGATACCCATGGCGATATACGCCATATCATTTCCCTTCGCAAATCTTGGACTATTAATGATATCCGTGGGTATTATGCTTTTTGCTGATATTGGCGGTTTTTTATTGCATATGTTCAGGATTTGCGGGGGGAAGCTCACAGCCGTTTCCCCGGCTCAACCGCCATAGGTGAAAAAAGCGTAGGCTGTGAGCGGTTCGTTGGTCTCTGAACCTTCTGCTGTTCATAATTATCTTTGATTTTAGGCATAAAAAGAGGAGAGGGTGGGGATCCTCTCCTTGATGTTAAGATGCTTTAGTGAAGGATTTATCCTTGTAGCAGTTAAGTTTTTTGCATCTGCAGTGTTTTCCTTTGAAGTATATTATCATTTCATCATTGAGATCTCCGAAGTCTTCAGGATAAAATACGGGTTCCCTTGCCTGCTGGATATTCTTACCACTGGATCTCTCAGAGGAAGATGTTTCTGACATACTGACTTTCAGTACTTTATGGGTTCCAAAGGTATCAGAGAATATCTTTGAACTTGTTGCATCATTACTGCCAAGGATGACCTGGTAATTACAGTTGCCAATTATAGAGCGAGCTCCTTCGCTCTTATACCGGTATTCGAGCTGTGCCATGTTCTGCTGGATTATCATGCAGATGATGGATTTTGAACGAAGAGTGGAGAGGTTGGAGTTGATCATTTTATAACTGTAAGTAAGAGCCGGGAATTCATCGAGCAGCATGAGGATTGGTCTGTTCTTTGCGCCTGTTGAGCTGTCAGGTCTTTTTGTGAAGGCTGTGCTGAAGCTCTGTACAATAAGCGTAAAAAGAGGAGCGTATGCTTCCAGATGTTCCTGTGTGATCTGCAGATAAATGTCATAGCCTTTATTTAACATATCAATGGAGATACATTTTCCATTATCTGTGAGTAATTCATCCAGTACAGGATTAGAAAAAGGTGTAAGTGCTGTACAGAGATTGTCATAAGCTCCAGAGATGTTTTTTTCGTTATTTCCATAAAAAGGAGATAGAAGCTCTTTTGCTTCAATACAATCACTTTCCATAGCCATTGTGACCCAGTCAAAGCAGTTGCCGGTTAAGGTGGCATGGATTATCTGAGGGAATGTGGTATTAGGATCCTTGTACAGCATCAGATGAATTATTCCCTGAAGATATTTTCTTGCTCTGGTAGAGAAATAATTTCCATCAGAACTACTTCCTTCATCTGCCACTAAAACTGTGGCCATAGACTCGATATAGAGCTTTTTGTCTGTTACATTCATGTCTTTGATTCCCTTAAGAGGGTCAAAATGATAACTGACTTTCAAGGCATTGGGATGGTCAGGACAGAAGCGTATGATCTTCCTGAATTTATGACAGAAATTGTAGATATCGCCCTTGATGTCTATTGCCAGTACGCTGCCTGAAAAGCGGAGGGCGTTGATTATTGCAATTCCGCTGGTCTTACCGGATCCGGGAGGACCGAATACGGCAATATTTGTTTCAGAGTTTGAAGGAATATGGATCAGATGCCTGTGATCCCTGCCAAAAATAAGAGCATTTGTGTCCTGCCACCGTTTTTCAGGGAATGCTTCTGTATCTAATTTATGAGGATCAGCATCTTTGAAATAGTCTACAAGCTGCCCATATGTATACGGTCTGTAATGCCCGGAATCGTATCCATAATTCCTTCCAGTTACACGATAATATCGTTTGTCCCTGAGTATAAGGAATGCGACTATGAACCATATTCCTGCAAGGGCGAAATAGACAGAATTATGAGCTAAATCATACAGGTTTCTGCTAAGTGGTGTGAGCCCGGTAAGGTTTATGAAGTAATAAAAGATGTATTCTCTTGTGAAATACAAAACTGTGCCAAAAAGTAACAACCATATTATCTTGTAATATACGATTGCTTCCCATAGTGATAATTTTTTCTTTATCATGATTTTGTTTCCTCTCTTGTATTGTCTCTGTTACCCCACCCGGAGCTTTTACCCCATTCAGATGTGTTGCCCCATTCTCTGGTGGGCTGCTGTGATTTTATTTCTTCGATAGAACGCTGTTTGGACTCAAGATCTGCTATCTTTTCATGGGCTTTTTTCAGTTCTTCCTGTTGTGATTTCAGTTTATCTTCAACGAGCTGAAGCTGATTTCTTAAGACGTCATTTCGTGATTCAATATCAGTGATTTGGGATTTAAGTTCCTGATTTTCTGATAGAGAAAGTGATAGCTGCAGATCCTTATCAGCCAGGGCAGATTTATAATCTGAAAGGCGTTCTGTATCTTTACTTTGTAAAGAATCTTTTTCGCGATTCTCTAAAAGAGCCTTATCCAGCTTTTCATTAAGATTGCTGATAAGGGTATCTTTTTCTTTAACGCTTTTTTCCAGCTGGGTAGTAAGAGCTGTTTGGTTTATTAGCTCTATGGTCTTACGGTCTGCATGAGAAATTTTTGTATCTTCGAGTTTGTTTTCAAGTTCTTCTCTGGGTAAGGGATTCTCTTTTAAATCATCTATTGTTAGCCCGGTACATTGGGTAAATTCCTTCAATGATTTTACTGAGATATTTCCTCCACTTGTGGCACCATTAAGAACCTGTCCTTCGATTCCATGTTCATCCAGGTAGGTTTGCAGATCACCATGGAAGTGTTGCAATTCGAACTTATTCAGCACATCGGCAGCTGATATTTTTTCATCGTAATAGTCTGCCATCTTGGAGTAATTTTTTAGTGGAATACGTTCTCCATTTTTATCAAGTTTGAATCGGTAAGAATACTCGTATCTTCCGGATTCTAGGCGGACAGGTTTTGCAACCTTCTGTGTACTGTAATGTAATCTATCTGGATCCAGAGAAGTTGAGGGACAAAAAAGTATATGAATATGGGGCCTGCCTCCCTCATCAAAATGGCAGGAGTTATGGATGATATTTTCAGGATGATAACGGTTTGCACAGAAATCGTAACAACCATGTAGGAACGCTTTAACCTTTTCTTGGTCGTCTGCTATTTCAGCAGGAGCAGTTATCACCCATGCGCAGGCTGTTATTGCTTTCTCCTCTCGCTTTGTTCCTCTTCCATATACATATCTATCGCCTACTAGCTTCTGATAATATTCATTTGGTGACAGCCCTCCGTGATCCATCGGAATGCTGTAATTTAGATGAGACTTGTCAGGATCTATGTCCTTATTGCTGTCATTCTTAAGGAGGCGGTCATAATGTTTTTCAAGCATCATCACACCGCCGGTAAATTTTTCTACTTCAGCCATATCCCTCCTTTTATAGTGGTTGTAATCCGGAGAATTTTTCTTATATCAGCTCCCTTATGATTTGCGCAAAGGTCGCTTCCATTCCCAATGAGCAAGTATGCTTCAAAGGTCGCGCTGCTCCCAATGAATCATACTTGGCTCAAAGGTCATTGCAGCTTCCAATGCGCAAATCATTTCGGCATCTGATATAAGCAAGATATATCAGATAGGATTTTCGCTGGCGCTCAATCCTTATCTGATAACGCCCCTTCGGGCTCATCTTCGATGAGGTCCTGTCGGACGCTTATCTTGGCAAAGGTGGAGCTTGCAGCTCCCCCTATTTGCATTTACCCCCTTGCATCAAGGGACGTTGTCCCTTACGAAAGAGAAAGAAATTATTCGCCCGGGGGCTCATAATTTTTTCTCTTTCTATCCCTATTCATCTGCTCGTAAATTCGCAGATGAACGGGGGAGAATCCCCCGCAAAATCACGCAAAAATATGCTCACTTTGTTCGCAATTTTGCGGTGATTTTCCCCCTTGCAGATGCGCTGCATCTGGTAGGAGTTGCACTCCTACTCGCAGAAATCAGAATTCACTTCGTTCATTCTGATTTTGCTGACCTGGCTGCGCTGTCTTTTTTTCCAGACGCTTCCATTTAAGAATGATGTCATGCAATGTTTTGACATCATATCCGAACTCGTTTTTACAAGCCTGATTGAACAGCTTTTTTAATGACTGCAGGCTTTCATTTTCTGCCTGTAATTCTTCTACGAGTTCCGATATAGATTTTGATTTGCTCATTTAAAAGTCCTCCGTTTTTTGCTTGATTTGTACAAAAAATGAGGGAGCTTTCGCCCCCTCATCATGTCCATTTGCATGGTATAAAGGGTGCGTGGACATAATGCATATATGCAGTATCAGTGCAAAAATGCATACAATAATTACTCCATGTTCTAAAAGGGGAGCATTGCCCGGTTGAGTTGTTGTTTGGGAAAAATCCGATAATAGAAAAGATAAATAGAAAATGATATACTAATGTTTGCGAGACAGATAGTATTCAAGTATTTATCTTGTCTATTATCTTTGGGACTGTATATGCATACAGTCCCTTTTAAAGTGCATCTTCCTTTCTGATGAAGTGATCGTCGGTAACATACAGTACCAGGTTATGAGAAAGAGATTCTCTAATGTATTCCTCTGTAAGATCATGCTGGTAACTGTACTGTTCTTCGGTTAATCCTTCAACGTCATAGTAGAGCTCTCGTGCATCCTTAAAATCTTCGTTACAGATTTCCAAAACATTTGAATTTTTGAATGCCCGGATTTCTTTAAGCTTCATATGGAACTTTGGGTCATTTTCAAATATATAAGTGTCATATTTGCAGAGAAAATCACCCTCTTTTCTATACATAAAAAATCCGTCAATATACCCTTTTTCCAAAGCATATAGTGCATTGAGATTCATACTGCCATCTTCTTTCCTGGCTTTCATTCCGTCGTACCATGCCCAGATTGGAATATCATCTCTTAACATTCCGATGATCTTCTCTGGGGACTTATCCTCGATTACGGGCAGGTTGATTGGTTTTCTGTCAGGATTTGGGTATGGTTTTCTTCCAGATAGTTTCTGAATAAAACTCTTCAATTTTTCCTGTATCATTCTTTAATCCTCCCAACTTTCTTTGAGGTTTTCTCTGACAATTCTAGCGCCTGCAGGTGGATTATAGTTCTTTCCATACATAGGATCACCTTGAATATAAATAGAAAAGTGTCCTATTGTGGGAGCTTCCATCCATTCATCTGCATTAAGTGTTACGCCCGGATTGTCAGGATCATCGATTGGTGTTACCTGCTTGGCTAATACATCCTTGAACACTGGATACTTATTAGCGATTTGCTTTTCCATGTCTTCTGTGAAACCTTTTGGATACTCATTTCCATATCTGTAATTACACAGATATACGTAATGAGGGATTCCAAGTCGTGAACCATTTCTGCATTCAATGACCCCGGCATATAAACAGTTTTCTGCCTCTTCCGGATTTACAATTATCCAGTTCTCGGGGCAGATCAGGTAGCCGTCCTGTAATGCAACTTTTTTCATCGTAGGTTCCGCCTGAAGATCTTCAAGGGTTATCCTTTGTCCGTTGTTTAGAAACTTTGCAATGGAATCATATGCATCATGTTCTTTTGTAAGTTCTCCAAGTTCCAGAACACCGGCTTTATCCATCCTTTTATTGAGTTCTTTTAGCTTCGGTTTAATGAGGCTAAGAAGATCCTTTTTTACGGATGGCGGGATGTTGCCAAAGGTTGAAATCATGGTATTTATTGTGTAGCCATAATTCCAGCGATTGTTCTCTTTTAACAGGTCTAATATTTCCCTGTTACCTTCAGCAAGGTCAGTTGTAAGTTTGTCTGCCATTCAATTATTCCTCCTTTCCTAAGTCTAATATAACATAACCCATATAATAATACAAGTAAAAATATTATAAAAATAATATTTTAATAATATTCGTGAAAAATGGCTTAAAATCAACACATAAGTGGTAATGAAATATTGATTTGGTCAAATGTTTTATATGGTATGAACTAAAATGCCATAAGGCGCAGAGTGTATGCAAGGATTTTTTTGTGTACCATTCCAACACCCCCAATCCGCAGAAAATCGTTGCGGATTTTGCCCCCTTACCCATCTCCCTTATGGGGCCATGCTTGCGCATGTAAGGAAATAATTTAGTCCCCATCTCCAACGGGTTCCCATAGGGAACCCCCTCTTTTTTCGCGTGTATTTTCTCAGTATTTTTCCTGTCTTTCATGATGAAATGATCTTCCTGTGTCCGCCGCTAATCGGTTTGCTGATGTGCATCGTAACCATTCTGTTTCAAGCTGCAAGGGTTGCCCTACGGCGTCTCGTTCCTTGCTCCTTGCAGCATTCAACAGAATGGTTACCTGAAGATGCACGCAAACCCGATAGATTAGCGACAGACTCAGAAAGCACATTTCAAAACACATGAAAGAAAGGAAAAACACATGGAAAATATCACACTCAAAAAGAATCGCCCCCCTCCAGAAAAGCTCAAGATCTTGAAAGCACATTTTCATGGCGTTGGAGAGCCTGAAAAAACTATCGATAGTAATGATTTGATTGGAGAAAGGAAGTATTGAAATGAACATCACGATTGAAATGATTATTGAGGAACTTAACAGCAGAGGTTATTTTGCAGAGAAATCAACGGCAATAAAGAATGGAATTTGTAAAGAGGGTATCACGGTTAAGAAGAACCGTACCGACAAGATAGCACCAAACCTTTATGCAGAGGATTTTGTTGGAAATGCAGAGCGTGAGTGGCTTTCTGTTTATGAGGTTGTTGATGAAATAGAGAGAATCGTAGGACAGTGCAACACGGATTTTGATTTATCCATGTTTACCAATAAGGACTATGTGCTTTCTCATATCCGGTTAGGATTACAGGCTACAGGAACAGAGGATATTGTTAAGCGACCAAGCAGTTTTGACGGACTTGAAGAGTATTTATATTTGGATGGAAACAGAGAAAATGAGCATTTTTCTGTAAAGGTTAAGAAAGAGATTTTGAAAAATGCAGAGATTGCTTTTAATATTGCATGGAGTGTGGCAGAGAAGAACAGCCATAAGGAAACAACTATACAGCCATTATTTTCAGTGATTGCAAACATCATTGGAGAGGAACAAAGCCCTATCTGTAACGAATTTGCACCGATTTACGTTGTGAGTAATAAGTCAAAATTTAGAGGTGCGAGTGGAATTGCAGACCGTACAGCTCTAAAGGAGCTAGCAGATAATATTGGAATCCATGATTTCGTGGTACTTCCTTCATCAATTCATGAGTGCATCTTAATGCCAAAGGATGAAAATACAGACATTCAGAGCCTTTACAATATGGTTTGTGAAGTAAACAGTACAGTTGTAAGTCCTGAGGATAAGCTGATTGATAGGGTTTACACACTGACAGCATAAGCAAGATTTTTATAAGTGGGGATAGCCGGGAGGCTATTTCCCACGAAAAAGCTCAGAGCAGCCACAGACGGAAATTATCACAGAAATCCTTTTGGTCATGGCTGCCTTTAGCTCTGGGGGAACCCACCGCAGCCCCCGAAAAAATGCGCCCGTTCCCCCAGACCCCCATCCCGTTTTGAAGGCGGAAGTTACAGCCTATATGGCAGGGGGATTGGGGGATGGAAGGTATTTAAATATAATTTCCTGGAATCAGGTTATCCTTCTAAGTTATCCATCAGCAAGAAATCTTTTAATTTTAGGTGCTTTACGTTGCTGGTTGAGTAGTCGATATCATCATTTGTAATCAGTATTTTTGTATCTACCTGACTAAGCCCGTTAAAAGCGGACATCTCACGCTGATATGCTTTATCTTCTGTGACACTGTATGCTACTTGGATGAAATATCTAAAATTTCCATTTTCAGCAAGAAAATCAATTTCTCTTCCATTATTATCATAAACGCTTACTTTATATCCCATGTATATAAGCTCGTTGTAGACTATGTTTTCCAGATTATGAGTAAGGTCGTAACGGTTATTTATGCAGCGGATGGAGTTTAACGCAACATCACAGTTGTAGAGCTTATGGCTGTTTTCAAGAACTTTCTTTGCTTTTTTAGAATAGCGGTCAGCCTGATCTATAATATAAGCCTCACTCAGATAGAAGATCCATTTCTGTACGGTGTTACTGCTGCAGCTATTATTATTTCCCTTCATATAATCAGATATGCCTTTGGCTGAATATATACGTGAATTGGATATCAGTGCAAAACTAGCAACCTTACGGAACTCATTTGATTTTTGGATTCTGTACCGGTTTATTATGTCGTTTTCAACGATGGTTTTGTCCAAGTCATTGAGATAGATCCGCAGCTCCTCTTCTCCCTGAAATTCAAGGCGCTTTGGGAAACCACCCCATATAAGGTAATCTGATATAGGAACTTCTCTTCCAAGCTCTTTTGCATATTCAAGAATTTCCTTATATATAAAAGGACGGATTCTGAATGCAACATATCTTCCGGATAACTCTTTTGTAAACTCTTTTGAGAGCAGCTTGGAGTTTGATCCGGTAATAAATACGGAGCAGTCTCTTAGACGCAGAGTCTTACAGGCATTCTGCCATCCGTCTATTTCCTGTACTTCATCAAGAAAGACATAGCAGAATCCTGACTTTCTATTATTTTCAATGTATGAGACTATATCCTTCCATTCCTGGATCTGTTCAGTGATGATACGGTCTTCAAAATTGAGATAGATGATATTATCGGATTTTTCAGCAATTTCAGATTTAATCTGCTTCAAAATCTCGGATTTTCCGCATCGTCTGACACCAGTAATGATTTTTATAAGGTCACTATCATAAAAGCTTCTTATGGGAGCGATATATTTTTCTCGCTTAATCATGATTATACCTCTTTTCTAATTTATATTGAGAATTTTACCATATTAAGGAAAAATTCTCAATGACACTTAAAAATAATCCAACACAAGAAAAAATTCTCAATATTATTTTCTTTCTGAACTTAATGATGAAAAAATGGTAGGTGCAATCAGAACATAGAAGAAATTTTTTTGGACTTAATGCTTACAAATAAAAGAATCCGTTTTTACGAGAGTTTTCTGTAGAGACGGATTCTTTATTTGTTTCTGCCTTTTACATCCCATTTTTTAGCACTTGCTCTTTTTTTAATATCAGTTTCCCCATATTATGATTATTCTTATCATCATAATCCATGATTGTCAGATTAGGTCTATATGTCCCCTTATGGCATCCTCAACTTTCTCTGGGCTTATGTTGATATACCGCTGTGTGGTGGCAGCGCTCGTATGCTGCAGGAGTATCTGTACCAGGGCGATGTCATGTCCGTTCTGGTTGTAGATATCGGTCGCATAGTATTTCCTGAAACTGTGCGTGCCGATATTTTCGTATCCGAGGTAGTCAGCCACCTTCTGCAGGTACTTCTGGATCCCCCTCTCCTTTATGGGGAAGATCCTGTCCTGTGGTCTGACCTTATTCTTAAGGCAGTAGTTCTCGATATACATGTATATCTCTGCTGGGACCGTGAAGGTCCTCTTTTTCCCTGTCTTCTGCTCATGGATGTCGAGCCTGTAGCGTGATCCGTCCCTTATGATGTCCTTGAGGCGCAGCTCCAGGATGTCCTCGATCCTCAGTCCCAGGTTTGCCTCAAGGACAAGTGCCGTTGCGATCCGAGGATTTTTTCTGAATCCTGCACCGCCTTCGTGCATTGTTCTTATGATCTCCTCGTACTGCTTTCTTGTGAGTGCCACGGTCATTTTATTAGCCATTCCATGCCTCCATAATACGCACTATTTTCATGCATAAATACGTACTCTTTATCATTATAGGCGAAGGATCGCAGGAACACAACAAAAGAGGGTGCGTATAATGTTCATTATACGCACCCTCTTTATATACTAGTGCTAATTTATTTACATTAATTGAAGAATTTAACGAGACTTTTGATAAAAAAATAAGCCAAAAAGGTCGCGTTAACTTCTTCAATTGTCGCTTCTTGAAAATCTTTCAGTAAATCCTGAGAAATGGTTTCTTGTAGATGAAGAGCCATGGAGAACGGAAGGAGTCAGGAAAACAAATATTGGAAATTATCTTGTTTATTTCTGGATTGATGTTGAACACGCTGCGGTACAGGTTACCGGTATTGTTCACAGTTCAAGGGATCAGGATAAATATTTAAAGCAGATGATTTTAGAAGAATGATTCTTTGAAATTATGCAGTTTCTTATTCGCGATAGGAAATATCGAAAAAACGGATTGGGATTTTATGATGAATATGATCTTTTGGGAACTCCTACATATGTTGTCATGGAGAATAAAAATGTAATCAATATATACAGGTCATAAAAAATATGTATAGTCTGTACTAAATTGACTTTTTAATAATAATTTAATGAAATTTTAATCTAAAAGCACTGCTTGGATAATGGTGTCTTTAGAGTTAATTGCGATAATTATTATGTATAAGTGTTGTTATTTGGAATTAGTGAAAAGCTTTTATTTGAAATAATTAAAATTTTTATCAGAAGGAGGCTTGACAGACATGCAGAATAGGGCTACGCTTTCACAGCACAGCACAGCACAGCACAGCACAGCACAGGCTAACTGCGCCCTTTTTGCGTCCTGCGAGGCGCTTGAAACTGAATACTATATTCGTGATGGATAACCGTCGGATTTGACGGGGGTAGTATACCCTGTCAGGTTCGGCGGTTTTTGTGTTCAAAAGATCGACAGGAAAAGGAGGGCGTTTTATAGCAAAGAATGAATTATCCGTCATAACAAAGGCGAAAGATCTGTGCAGCTATATCATTACCGTGACGGATAAGTCACCCAAGCGTTTTCGTTTTACTCTGGTATCAAGGCTGCAGAATTACGCGCTGGACGTGATCGAGAACCTGATCATGGCAAATGAAACCTTTGTGAGTGCGGGTGATATGCGCTCCGCGGCAATGCGAATGTCATATCAAAGAACGGCCATGAGCAGACTGAAGCTTCTCTCCTACATGTCGGAGCTTGCCATGAAGCAGGGCTGCATCCTGCCAAAGCAGTATGAACAGATCACAAAACAGGTTTACGATGCGGAGAATATGCTCGGCGCATGGATGAACAGTGATAAGCGGCGTTATGGCGGGAAGCAGGACAATGACGGCAGGTGAGGTGATTGGAGAATAATGCGTTTGACGCAATGCTCGATTTTCAGAATATGTACAGAGCGTACAGGCGAGCGGCGGCAGGCAAGAGAGACAAACAGGAGGTCATCGACTTTGAATTGGATCTGTCCCGGAACCTGTGGGAGATTATCAATCAGATGGAGGATAAGACCTACCGGGTGGGCGGATATCACAAGTTCATGATCTATGACCCAAAGGAACGGAAGATAGAAGCGCTCTCGTTCCGGGACAGGGTGGTGCAGCACTGCCTGTGCGACAACATCCTGAGGCCATACTTTGAAAACAGGCTGATCTACGATAACGCGGCCTGCCGTGAAGGAAAGGGTACAGACTTTGCCAGGGATCGCCTGACAGGTTTTCTGAGAGAGCATTACAGAAAGCATGGAGCAAATGGCTATATCTTAAAGTATGATATCCGGCATTATTTTGACAGTATCGACCACGAAGTCCTAAAGGGGATGTTGAAGAACATCCCGGACAGAAACGTGCTTGGGCTTTTATTCCATATTATTCGAAGTTATGAGGGGACTATAGATCCCATAACGGGAAGGAAAAAGGGTCTGCCTCTGGGAAATCAGACCAGTCAGTGGTTTGCGCTGTACTATCTGGATCCCATGGACCGTCTGGTCAAGGAGAGAATGCGGATAAAGCATTATATCCGTTATATGGATGACGGGGTCCTGGTTCATGAGAGTAAGGAATACCTGAACGAAGTGCTTGCACGGATGCGGGATAAGGCGAAGGATCTGAACTTGGAGTTCAACGAAAAAACACAGATCACACCGATTTCGGAAGGAGTGGACTTCCTGGGCTTCCGGTTCTATCTGACCGATACCGGAAAGGTGATAAGGAGACTCCGTACATCGAATAAAAGGCGGTGGAAGAGGCGTCTGAAGAAGTATAAAGAAGAGTATCGTGTGGGAAATAAGAGCTTAGAGGAAATCACGAGAAGTGTTGCAAGCTACAGAGGGCATCTGGCCCATGGACATACATGGAAGCTTCGGAAGAAGGTAATGGGTTCTTTTGTACTGACCCATGCATCGAAGAATGAAGAAGAGGTGATGGTATACGAAAATATGTAAGCCAGCCACTCGTGATGGCTGCGGGTAACAATTGGTTGTAACGGAGAGCCGCATGGCTTTCCTAAGGGGGTGTCGTGAAAAGGTATCTGCCTGATCGTGACAGCTCCATACAATAGGGACAGGGTTGCATGGTGGCTCTGCTCGCCCGGCAACAATGATAATAAAGCGGCGTTTGTGAACGGCGGGTCCGGGGATGTCAACGATAATGGCAACAACGTGAAAAACACGCTTGGTGTCCGCCCCGCATTGCCTGATTGCCAGAAGTGTGTGGAAGGTTCCATGCGCCAGTGTATCGGGCAAAGGAACCCGGTTCCTTTTCTGCGGAAGTCTCCGCGGGAAAAACACATGCTGTCGGAGACTTTGGACGCGGATGCTTTCAAAGCGTTGGGAGTGGGGGATGCCCCATTCCCCCGGCAGCCAATTGGAAGAAGATGAATATAAGGAGGTAATGACAGATGAAACAGAAAATGAAACAGTGGTTAGGCGCTTTGTTCAGTATAGCGCTGATACTGGGCTTGATGCCGGGGATGAGCCTGACGGCGTATGCTGATGACCAGAAAGCTTATGCCGCCTATGATGTCACCACAGATGCCAACAAAACCAAGGACGGCGATGCCC
>JAEEGL010086079.1_pt1 | contig 16066 bp, 8 predicted proteins | sample 9134231 | NCBI WGS metagenome assembly JAEEGL01 (sample SAMN16246548, study PRJNA631951) | gut metagenome | biome: gut microbiome; feature: rumen; material: fiber-attached | host: Bos | place: Iran: Karaj | collected 2018-10 | reverse complement strand
TAATGCATCCCCTTCCAGGTGTTTGTCATGCCATAGGATTCACGGGGCTGGACTTTCATGCCCGCAAGAACGCGGGGGTCTCCGATCTGGCGGAAAAGCTCATCCAAAGGATCGAAACAGTTGAAGGTATATATTCCGTTCATTCCGGAAAGCCAGGCGGCATAGGCTTCACTGCGGAATCGGCTTTTGGCTGCTTCTCCCGTGCCTTCCGGGCTGACCTGAGTCCCCGGAACGATATCCATTGTAGACAGTCTCCGGTTCTCCAGGCAGGCATAAGCCGGCACATTGTACTTTTTCGCGAATTCCGGATAATTCTTCCAAGGTTCCATTTTGATGTAATCGTTTACGATCAGCAAATCCACCAGGTCTTCCTTCAGCCACTGTTCGTAGTCGATGCCAGTGAGGCGGGCATACTCTCGGGAGTCGGGGACCCTGACTGCCAGCAGGAAGGGCCGGGACCGCCGGAGTCCTTCGCAGTCCAGCATCGCACGCAGTTTCCGCATCATGTCATTGATCATCTCCCGCTCTTCGTCGGAAGCCACCCCGCCTTCGACGACGGACCTGAACAGACGGAGATGGCGGAACCAGTCCAGTTCAATCCCGTCCACATCATAGTTCCGGGCAACCTCCGTGCAAAAATCCACGAGTTTCTCCCGGACCTGGGGGATGGCGTAATCAAAGCAGGTCGGATCTTTCGTGCCCTCCATCAGATACTCCGGGTGGGCCTTCTTGAAATGGGATACCAACCCCGGGAGCGGCTGCGAGTCATGCCTGTCGTTCATCCTGTGCGACCAGAACACCTCGATACCGTGCTGGTGGCAATAGTCCAGCACCAGTTGCAAGGGATCGGTTCCCAACTTATCCAACTCCTTGCAGCACCGATCCCAGCCGGCCATCTGCGGGAAGAACCGGTCCCTGCACCGATGACCTCCCCCAAAAGTAATCCCCGTGCAATACATCACGGTATCGACCTGGCTTCCGACCAAGCCCGTCGTCCTTTTGGCCAGGAACATCTCCTTGGTCACCAACTCACCTTCGGCGAGCATGGCATCATTCCCGTCGTTGTTGCAGATGATCCTCCGTGTCCTCCAACGGGCCTTGTGGCGGGCTTCGGTCAAGTCTTCCAGGGCCTTTTGCTCTTTCTTTGACAGCTTGGGAGCAGCCGTATCCACTCCGGCCCCTGTGATTGCCGCAGAGGCCGTGAGGGACGGGATGGAGAGAGCGCCCAGCATCATCCCCATCCTTTCGATAAAGTCTTTTCTCGTCATAAGTTGTTCAAAAGAGCGTTATTTCCGGCGGCGGGATTTAAGCATCGGATATGTCAGCTTCAGGAGAGATGTCTCCAGGTCGAAATCATCACCTGTAAACGAGATCATCCGATCGAATTGTTCCTTGTATCCGGCCGGGTCATATCGGCTACCCATCATCAGGACCGCAGCCAGATATTTGGCGTTCCGTTGCCCGGTCACCTCCGGCTTCGGCCATGGCTTTTCTCCACTCAAGAAAGGAAAGAACCATTCGATCGCTTTCCGGATAGAGGCCCCGTCCGGAGTTTCATAGTCCCACAGGTCCACGCCTATCTTCTCACCGGCCAAGGCCAGCTCCAGGAAGCCCATCAGGTTCATGCTGCAATAGGCCCATGGTAAGGTACGAGCCATCTCATACGGTTGCTCGCCATCGGGTGCGAGCTGACTGTCGAGACGCCTCAGGGTGACTTCCTGAAGTTGTTTCTTGGCTAACTCGGTTTGCCCGGCGAAGATGGAATAGGCGACAATCTGAAGGTCATAATAAGTTCCGTGGTTATTGTGCTGCCGGGCCTCCTGTTTTCCATTCGGGCTGGTCAGCATCCAGTCGGTAAACTCCTTGAACCAGGCTTTCAGGCCATCGTCATCCGCCTTGCTCCATGCTTTCGACGAACCGATCAGGACGACAGCATCAAGCATTTCCGCAAAGGTTCTCGTATCAATCAATCCCGTGCCGCGTCCTTCGCATACGCCGGGTACCCGCTGGCCGAAGTTCAGATTCGGGTTCATCCGGGTCTCCTCATCCAGGAACCAAACCCTGAGCAATCTGGCTGCGTGAGAAGCATATTTCTCCTCTCCGGAAAAATAGTAGGCCAGTCCCAATTTGTAAACGGAACGGGACATGGTATCCAGATTACGCGAATCCGGGTAATCATAGATTTCCGGATTGGTCAGGCCGTCCCTCCGGACATAAGGCAACCCATCCGGTTTTTTCGGATTGGGCCACCAGTAAGTCCCCTGGCTGACATAGTCGCGCTTGTCTCCGCTGGGCGGGACCTGCTTCTTCGTCACGACGGAATAGGGGCCTTCAGAGAGGAGCTTGTCCGCATCGGCGATCAATTGCCGGTAAGCGGGGACATATTCGGCATTGCCCCTCCTGACCGCACGCTTCACCTTGGACAGGACCTTCCTGTCGAGTTCAATCAGAGAGCGCGTTTCCCCGCCCCAAGTGAGAGCGGGGAACAACATGGGAAGGAAAGCCAGAAGGATAAGGAATCGTTTCATGGATTAAATGATTTATGACTATCGTCTCTCTTGGAAGGTTTAGCCGGGGATGCTGCCCCGGCTAAACCCTTGATTTGTCATCCCTGATTAGTTGATATCGTAAAATGGTCTGGCACAGAACCCGCAGGCGGATTCCTTTCCAAAGATCTCCCGCTTCCATTTTGTCCCGTCAAAAGTAAAGCGGAAATCATTCGCCACCTTAGCTTTTTTCCAAGTAGTCGTCCAGAGATTCCAATTAACATTTTCTGCGTACGCACCCGTTTTATTCAATTCTCCACCGTGACCGAGAATGGCACATCCCCTGTCTTCCAAGCTCTTCAATTCCTCCGCCGTAAGGGTCGTCTCCGGTATCTGACTGGTAACGACAAACCGAGCAACCTCGCCGGCCCAGCCATCGGGATACAGGATAGAATAGTTGAGATAATCTTCTCCATCCATCACCTTGACCAGGCTGAGGCTCACCCTGACCAGGTTGAACGTTTCCCGGCTGTTTGTCTCTTTGGAAGTCTGCCTGATGGTGAATTCATAATCACTGATGGATCCTATGCACCATCCGGGCTGATCCAGTTTCTTCGCCCAGTCACCGGCTTCGCTCCACTCTGTCTGCGTTGCGCCGTAATCTGTCTTTGCGGTCGGAGTCTGTGCGTTGTTCCAACGGAAGAGTTCAATCACGCCATACGGATCGTGGCCTTTCAAGCGTACAAACGTATCGGCTATCTTCCAACTGTCATTCGCGGCATCATACTGGATGTATCCCTGGGACATCAGGGCCCTGCGTCCGTTGTTATCTATCGAGAACACGCCGGGGACGGCCCCTTTGACCCACGAGAGGTTGGCAACGGTCCCAAAATTCTTGATCTTATCCACGCTGTACGTTTTGGCGGCGACCTTCACGGTTGATGCATACCTTACGGATCCATCCTTCTTACCGAAAACAAGGATGCCGGAATAATCACCGGGCAGAAGGGTCATATACAAATCGCCAGAGAGAGGCTGGCCGCCTTTGTAGATGCTTACCCGGGAGTATTTGACCGCTTCTTCAGCACTGGACGAGACGGCAGTCGGATTGTTGATGTCCACCGTGACATCTCCCGCGATGGTCGCGGCGTTGTCGGCCAGGAATGCGACGAAATTGATGGCTGTCTCCTCGGCGGGGATGGTGATCTTGATGACGCTGGCTACGTTGAGGAATACGAACTTGCCGTCACTCTCTTCAGCTACCGCCAAAGAACTGTTGATGGTGCCGTCCTGCTCGCCGGGAATGGTGGTCGCGAAAACCCCTGCCGTGCAGGTGGCATTCTCGTTGGCGGGATAAACGGCATACTTGAGGACATCTCCCTCCTCTTTGGTGCCGGAGAACGAGACACTGGTCCCGGCTGCATCCGCGGAGAAGAAACCTTCCGCCTTACCGGTAGCATCGAAAACGCTGATCTTGTCACCGGCCTCCCAGGATGTCTGGAGGCCGTCGATGGTCGCCCTTGTGCTGACACCAGCCGTCGCATTGATGACGGCAGGGACACGCAGTCCGGGAACTTCCTGGTTAACTTCCAACCTTGCGCAAGAAACTGAGGCCATGGCAGCCACGGCACACAGGATGATAAAAACAATCTTTTTCATAGCACAAAGGTTTTAGAAGATGTTGTCATTTTCCATCCCCCCGAAAGTGGGACTGTTGAATTCCGTAGTCTGAGATTCGCAGAGAACCTCACAAGTCGTGCAGCGGACCTCCTCGAAGTCCGGGACGACATAGTTTTCTTTGATTTGCATAACGTTACTGGTGTGTTATTATTGTTTGGTTTAATCCTATCTTGTCGGGCTGACCACCGTGGTCAATGTCACTGTCTGTCCCTTGGGTATGGTACATTCGTAACCGGCAATCAACACAGTTTCCACATCGTCCCAGGTACGTGGCGTAAACCAGGACGGACGGACATAGGCGTCACCGATATACTTGATTTCAAGGGGTATGCTGGGCGTCGTGCTTAAATACATCGTTTTCCCGCCGTTTGTCAGTATCTCGTAGTCCGGTTTCACTTCGACGGATGCCGGCGTAATCATATGCCAAAGCACCGGAGCATCCAGGTCGTCTTTCGCCTGGAGGACATCGATGATGACCAGATCCCTGTCATTGACCAGTTTGATGGTACGCGTCGCGGACTTTACCTGCCCCAGCAGAGGACCGCTCATGTCGATCACCGCTCCCAGTTCGCCAGGAGTGTTGATCACCGATGAGATCGGGGCGAAATGATAGAAACAATGGTCGGAGGCATATCGCTTCTGGAAACTCTCGTCAAAAGCGTTGATGCTGATGGTGCTGTGGCCATAGTTGTTGAGTTTAAGGACATCCCATCGAAGGGATGTCTGTCCCGACCCTGCACCTCCCGCAGCACGGAATTCGATCTCCATGTTGGCATAATTGTATTTGCCCAGGTCCGTCGACCACCGCTGTCCCAAAGCCTCATAGACGAAGGAGCCCACATCCATGTGGTCGTGCCCGTCGGAAGGGACGCCCGCCTTGATTCCCAGGTAGTGGTCTGTCTCGTCCCAATTCCATCCCGTATGGACCATCACGATCGGCTGGTCACCCCGGCCGTACCATAAGTCCTTGTCGTGTCGGATCGTCACATCGTAGTCCACATCCATCTTGTTTACGAGTACAGGCAAAGTGAAGAGCACCCTGGATTCACTTCCATCCCTGTATGAGACAGGGTCTTTGAGCAGGCGCAGCTCGTTGGAGACGATCGACATGTCATTCGCGTGTTTGGCAAACCACCACATGGCGGTTTTTGCGGCATGTCCGGTCGAACCGCCGTCGGCATAACCGAAAGCTCCGGTAACCCCGTCCATGAAAAGCATGTACTCCGCCGTCTTGTCAAACCCCGGAGTGGCATCCAGGTTGGCCGAATGTCCGAAGATCCCTTCCAGCATCCCGATCAGGATGGTCTCAAATCCGGTCCCATAGCGCCAATAACTGTAGCCTTCCGAATAGTTCCCGTCGGGATAGTAGATCGCTTTGGCCATTACAAGGTTGCTTTTGACATTACGCTCTATGATGTCGTAGCTGGCCTGTTTGTCTTTCTCATATACCGCCAGGGCGCCCGCCACCATGCCGGAAGCACACACCTGGTTCCAGTTCCCCCCGGAGACGACATAGTCGTCCGAGTAACTCGTCGCCAGACCATAGTTCACAATCCTGGCGTGAAGGAGCTTCCTCTCCTCCAGCGTGAGTACGTTATACAACCAGTCGTAAGCGATGGCGGCAGCCATCGTCATTTCGGCCGTATCCAGGAAATGGCTCGGGTGCCAGTCCGGGAAATTGCAGATTTGTGCGATGAGTTCCTTGGCTCGGACCAGGTATCTTCTGTCGCCCGTGATGTTAAATGCATAGGCCATCGAACTGAGTTGCAGGAGGGCGGACCGGCTGGTCTCAATCAGGCGCTTCCCGGAAGCATCCAAGACGTAGTGCAAATCGGATGGCTTCCTGACATAAAAGTCGGCAAAGTACATGACGAGGTCGCTGACGTCACACAGGACGGGGTACAGTGCCCTCTGTGAGGTGACTTTATAACGGATCTCCGCCAGGTCCTCACTGTTGGCCAGAAGCCGTGGATGTCCGATCGTGCAGAGTGTCTTGTAGTCGAACAGTCCTGTCGGATCGGCCGAAGGATCATCCGGCTCTTCTTCATCAGGGTGGCCAGGGATATCCACTTCGCGATAGGTCGCTATAATCCGTTTCAGGCGATAGGTAGTGCCGTTGGAAGAGAATGAAAGCGAATAGGGCGTGTTCTCTGCCGTGGTCTCGCACGACAAAGTGGTACCGCGGACAAGATTCAGGGTCGCCTCCGCCACTTTGGTAGATTCCGCAGAACTTTGGGAGGCCGGATCCTGACAGATCAGCAAGTTACCTTCAGAAGACGTAGATGCCGGCAGGACCAGGACTTCGGAAAGCGCCTTGCCCGGAATGGCCGGGAAAGTGAGATAGGTCGCAACGCCGGAAGATGAAACGACCAGGCCATCCGAACTGCTGTAGCTGAACGACCCCGACGAAGATTTGGAGATGCATGAAGTCTCCAGCACCTTGTTGAGCTCACCATTGTGGAAGAAATCCAGGACGATGGAATTGGGATACACAACCCGCTCCTCCGTATATTCTCTCCATCCGGACGCCGGAGAGGCCCAGGCACGGAATGCATATTTAGCGAGTCCGGGAGAAGGATCGTTGTACGAGAAAGTCGAGCTCGTACAATCAACCCGGACCGGATCGGCATTGGAATAATAGTCCCTGTATTCAATCCCGCAGGTCACATCCGAAAGATTGCCGCTTTGTGTCGACAACGAACCGTTCACCCCGATGCCGGCCGTCAGTTCCGACCCTGTGGAAGAGTCATTCAGCCAAATGGCGTTTATCCTGTCGTCGAACTGTGCCTCTTGATACGAATCGAAGACATATTTCGGGGTAACTTCCAGGATGGATACATTGTCTCTGGTATTGAAGCGCATCCGGCAGGGTTCCCCTTTCTCCGTATCCGTAAACACATAGGTATAATCCTCATTGGAACCGGAGGACTCCCGACGCTCCCCTCCCTTAAGGACATTCCCTCTCGAATCAACGAAATCCACATTCGCCGGACGACTGCCATACCTGACCGTGACACTTTCTATCCGTCCTTTCGTGAATGTCGGCAATTCGATGAAATCGTTATATGTCCTCAGGACAAGCACCCATCCGTTACTGGAACTCAGTACATGCTCGGTACCGGAGAAGAATACGGCATACCCTCCTATCGTATGAAGAACCTGCGTCGGAGAATGCTTGGAATTGGACCCTCTGGTTTCCTGGAAGGGCCAGGTTGCGGACCCGTTATTGAACACCATGGGTATCGTGAGATGGCACTCACCTTCCGGGAGTTCCCCTCCTTCTCCCCCACCTTCTCCACCTGTCAGTTCCTTATCCACCTCACCCAGGGAGAGAATACGCCCGGCAGAGACGGAAAAGCCGCATTCTATCTCTTTTTCCAACAAAAGATTGTCACCGGCATCGAAGAAGCTGAAACCAAAGGTATTCACCGCGACGCCCGAAGAGATGGGAAGATAATAGTTCTGCCCATCGTGTGTCTTTATCGTGACACTATGCTTGAAACCGCTGACCTTCGTATCCCCGGAAAGCAGATCATATTGGAATCTCTCCGGAAAAGCATCTTCCGTGACACTGACCGTCACTTTTGCGACTTCCTTGCTGGTCAACGTGAACTCCATCATCGGAATCATCTGGCTCAAAGACAAAGAGCCGGATCCCACCGCTGAATTCGCAGCGAGCAAAACACTCTCTTCCCACAGGCCGTCATAGGCCGGGGCGACGTGGGCCGTTCCCGATTCGAGCGAGGACTGCCCATGCTTCCCCAAAACGGCGAGAAACACTTTGGATGAGCCCTCGGATATCTTTCCGTAATCAATGTTGACGGAACTTCCACCGTTCAGGATATCGTCATCCTTCAGGGCATAAGACCGGACGTTTCCATTGTCGCTGCTCAACCAGACGACATCTCCCTCTTTCCAAACATGGCTCAGCTTGCTGCCCACCGAGTTCTGGGAGACCCTCATGAGAGACAGGCTCCCTACGGTATATTGGGTCGGAGGAGGGCCGATCTCTTGAGGGTCCTCCACACAAGCAGCCATGCATGTCAATGCAGACGCCAAAAGAATGATGGTCCGTCTTTTTATCATCTCTTCGGATCGGTTTTATTCACCTTCCCGCTTATCCCGGAAATAAGCGTTGCGGATGGTAATGACATTGCCCGCGGTGGTATTGAAATCGAGACGAGCCCAGTCACCGACATTTCCTGCCCACAGGTGAGAATTCCAATACGTAGCCATATCAATTACGGCCACGCTCCATTCGTCCGAACCGGAAACATAATCGGACAGTGACAATCCGGTATAGCGCCTGGTTTCGGCAGAGCCGCCTTTATCGACCCAATAGACCTTGACACTGGTGCTTTTCAACGTTTGCTTATATTGGAACACGAGGACAGACTTAGTCAATGGCTCCGTCAACTCATTCGCAATCACGGAGATATCAGCTCCCGTGCAGTCGAATACATATTGATTGGGATTTGTACTGTCCTGCGTCACCGTACCGTTCTTGCGTGTCCTGAATCCCAGGCACGGCGTACCGGGAGGTACCGTCTCGGAATAGTCCGGGTCGACATACCAGGATATCTGAGTCCATGCAGAATACAAGGTGTCGACACATTCCCCCGTGACGAAGAGTGAGCGAAAAGCAAAGTCAGCCGGACTGGAAAAATCGATGTCTTTCAGGATCGTAGTCTTGTCCGACGGATTCAACCTGGCTGTTTTTTCAACGGAGGAGGCGTCCGTATACCGGAGTTCGGTGAACAGGGAGTATTTGGGTTTGTTGCTCCAATTGATGACACCCGCCCTGTTGATTTCGCTGACGACTGCATTCAAGACTTGGATCGGGGCCAGGGTTTCCACATATTCGGGGCCCTTCGGCGAGACAAGGGTCTCGCTTGCAAGGGAACGGCTGCCTTCCCGGTCGATAATGAAGACATCGAAGGTATAGTCCGCCTCTTTAAGGCCATCGACCTTGACGCAGATCTTACCATCCTTGTAATACTGTGGATCGGCAAGGCTGATTCTCACGGAATCAGACTGGAAATTCCAATAGATTACCGCCTCCGTGCAGGTGGGAGAGGCAGGGACATCCCAAGAGAGGTAAGCGGACAGATAGCCGGCGCTACCTGTCAGGTTCGTGGCCTTTTGGGGATAATTGGTCTTATAAGCCTGATTATAATAGTCCCGATAAATCTCGTCCTGGGGCCGGCAGGCACCAATGAGCGCGACGGTCAGAACCATGAATACTGATAACTTTCTCATAATCAATCCTTTTTTTGGCCCCACATCATCATCTCACCTATCAAATAATAGATGTTGGTAGGCTCTTCGTCAAACTCTCCGAAGAGAGTGGAATAATTATCCAGCATGACCAGACGGATATATCTGGTCTCACGTTGAGGATCAAGTATCTTCTCCGTCTGGACAAATTCATAGTCGTTGTTGTAGAGGAAATACTGCGTGTCTTCATCCGTTATCTCGCCGAGGGATCCATCCGCTGCAAATCCGGACGGCTTGTACTGGGTGAAATCTCCCAACAGATACCACGAGTCATCCAGGTTGCCATTGGGATTCGGGGCCAAACTGCCCCAGATCTGCCATCTCCAGGGCGTAAAGGTGGAGGTCAGACTCTGTTTGCTCTCCCGCGGTTGCAGGCGCATCCTGGAGAAGGATGCCGTGTATCCCATATCAATGGTCAACTTCTTGTACCTCAAACCCCGGGTGAAACCGGCACAGTTCGTACTTCCGGTCCAGGCATTGTCAAACAGTCCTGTGAAAGGATATTTCCCTTCCAGCGTGACCGTTTCGTCTCCGGGGAGGTTGTGGATTCTCCAATAAGCCCTCTCCAATAGCGTCTCCTGATAGGGAGCAAGGAGGAAATAGGTCGTGTCGGAATAATTGAGCCACCGATCCCGGGCATAGATCCCAAATATCCTTTTGGTGGTATCGAGACCATAGCGGGTAAAGGCGACTTCCTCTCCATTGGTGTAGTAGGTAAAGACTTCTTCCCAACTCATTTCGGAGGGATCCTTGCCGAAATCTTCCACGACGTCATTCTTTATAATGGTCATTGCCAGGGACTCTTTATCTTCATTTCCCTCCATGATGAGCCTGACGCCACCGAATGTCTCCGACAGCTTGAAAGAGACCTTTTGGATTGCCGAAAGCCCGGGTTTGAAGTCGAGAGACTGAGGCTCCGATTTCCTCCCATTCTTTCCGACGCCATAGATATTGACGGTATGGATCAAGGTATCGGAAAACCCTTCCACCTTAAGGGAGTCGACATATTTTGACACTTGTGTAAAAACATCTTCTCCGGAACGGTTATACTCCGCCCTCACGCCACGGAGATTAATGTCATCCGGCAATGAATATTTTATAATCGCGCCTCCCGCCACACGCCTGACGGATGAAATCGTCACCTGTTGAGGCACATAGTCGGCACTGTCCACCTGATCGATCCTGCCAACTTCCGAACAGGAGCATGCCAGGATGACTGCTGAAATCACCAATATCTTTTTCATAACGTCTTTCATCATTATCTCCATCCTACATTTTGGATAAGGTTGGGGTTATTCTCAAGGATGGCCGTAGAGAGTGGCCAGAAATAATCCTTCAATACAAAGGAGGTCTCATGGATGAATGTCTTTTTGTAGTATTTGGCCCTTGTCCCCGCATTGGAGCAATCCCAGCCATAGACATTCTTCGCATATTCGGCCGGAGCCGTTTTCCAGCGACGGACATCCCAGAATCTTTCGCCTTCGAAGGCGAGTTCGATACCCCTCTCGCGACGGATGATCTCACGCATCCCCGCCTTGGTGGAATATTTACCGGGATGGTCGCTGTAATTATCCCAAGCCTCCTTTACGCCGGGTATGCCCGCTCTTTCACGGATTGCATCCAGTTTGGAGAACAATTGTTCACTGTGGGGCCCGTTCGGCCCCTCGACCTCGTTGATCGCTTCGGCATAAAGGAGATAAAGGTCAGCCAGCCTCAAGCACGGATAAATATAGATGGATACGGCAGCGGACGATGCTGAGTATACGGCCTGGGAATGCTTGGACAGTTTCTTGATGGAATATCCCGTGACACTCCCCGCGTTGAGGAGCCTGCGCACCTGGCACAGATCCGCAGGAGTCTGGTCATTGTCCAGCGAGTTGAGCCAATAGGAGCCATCGAAGGCGAGATCGGCATAAAAACGGGGCTCCCTGTCGAAGTTTAATTCTGCCGTGGTATAATCCTGCTGGATATACCATCTTTCTTCTTCGGCATCAGTGGCGGTTCTGAGTTGCTCGGGATCCACGTTCTGACGAAGCAGATCGTTCTCAACGGGAATTCCCCGACTCGTATAGAACTGGTCGACTATTTTCAGCGGCACCGAACAGAATCCAGGGTAAAAGTATTGCAGGTCGGCATATTTGTCCGCACCAGTATTGATAGCCGTGTAGCGCTGAAGATTCTTGTTTGAAGTCAACTGGGTATTTGCCCAGATAACCTCGTCGTTGAAGTCTTCACAAATCACCTCCCTGAGAGTCAACTCCCTTTCAAGATGCTCGTCACCCCGGAAACTACCGGAGTAGTGGTAGAGTTTGATGCTGGCATTCTCGCAAATCGTTACCGCTTCTTCACACGCCCGCAAGGCGGCTTCCCATCGGGCAGCTTTCTGCTCATCGGACTTGGACGGGAATAACTGTTCGCCCCGGTTGTCCACCAGTCCGCTCAACTCGTCGTTCCCGTTAAACAGAGGGCTTGCCGCCGTCACGGCTATCTTTGCCTTGAGCGTAGCGGCTATCGGTTTCGTGATCCGCCCGTACTCTTCCAGAGAGTAGGGTTTATCATACAGGGCCGGTAAAGCTTCATCTATCAGCTCCATCATATAGTCGAAACAGTCGTCGATGTTATCCCTGTAGACACGGGCCGTCTGCACATCCACGCTGACGGGAAGGTTTTCCTTGGCGATGGGGACCGGCCCCCATTTACGGGCCAAGTGGAACAGGAACAGGGCCTTCAGAACCTTGGCTTCCGCTTTCCACTGCTCCTTCTCCCACACTTCCATATCCGGGACCCGGTCCACCTCTTCGACAAGGGTGTTGCAGTAGCGGATGGCCTCGTACATCTTTGAGAAGTCGTTGGCATACACCGATGTCACATTCTGCAGACCCATTCCGATCTGGGCACAGGAAGGGGACCAATATTTATTGCCGATCTGGGATTCGCGTACGTAAATCTCATCACCCGCGCTGAAACCTTCATAATCGAGATCTCCCGCCGTGACGCCTCTCATATACTGATAACAGGAGCCCAGGTATTTGATGGCTTGGGAGCGCATATTGAAGGCCATGTCAAGCGTCGCTATGCCGTCGTCAGGAACGATGTCCAGATACGAGTTGCAAGATGACAATGCGACCGGGACGGCCAACGCCAATACTATGTATCTAATATAGTTTTTCATAACCCTGTACTATTCGAAACTGACATTAATGCCGAGATTGACGACCCTTGAAAGCGGATAGTTCATACCGTTACCGGCCAGTTCAGGGTCCCAGAGTTTGAACGCACTCCAGGTAAGGAGGTTGGTTCCGCTTAAATAGAATCTGAGGTTGCTGATATGGGCCTTCTTGGTAAGCTTGGCCGGAAGCGAATAACCGACTTCCATCTGTTTGAGTCTCATGAAAGACCCGTCCCTCATCCACCAGGTACTCTGCTGGACGTTATTCTTGTTGGCCGTGGGGCTCAACCGAGGCCAAAGTGCGTAAATATCAGGCTCTGCCTCAGACCAATGGCTGTCGGCATAAGCCTTCAGCAACTGGTTTTCCCCTCCGAAAGGAGAGGTTGCACTGGCGTTGATGAAGAAGCTCTCATTCGCCAGTCCCTGGAAGAATACGGAAAAGTCGAAGCCCCGGTAACCCATGGAGAGACCGAAACCATATATGATTTCCGGATAGGTGGGATTTCCGATGGGTACCCTGTCTGCCGTTGTGATCATGCCGTCACCGTTGATATCGAGGTACTTGATATCGCCACCCCCATAAACGCTTCCGAACTCCTGCGAAGGGGAGTTCGCCGCTTCGGCATCATCCAGGAAAAGGCTTTCGGCAACATATCCCCAAGCCTGTTTGATGGACCGTCCGACCCGGGACCGATAAGACTCTGCATATTCCGGTTCTTCGTACACGAGATACTCAGAGCGGGCATAGGTGAAATTCAAGCGTGCCGATGTCCAGAGATAGCGGTTCCAAGTCTGCTTGTAGTCACCCTGGATGTCAATTCCCCTTGCAATGGCTTCTCCGATATTGGCTTTGATATTGGACGTAAGACCCATCGTGACGGGAATGTCGGCGCGGGACATCAGGATCTTCGTCCGATGCTCCTTGTATAGGTCGGTAATGATATCCAGTTTCCCGAACAAACCCAGTTCCAGCGCAAGATTCTGCTTGAAGGATGTCTCCCAACCGATATTCTCGTTGGCGTAGCGGTCTACGGAAACACCGGGTATCTTCGTCTGGCTCTTGTTTCCGAATGTGGCTGTCCCGTTGGAGAAACTGACATTCGAGAGGTAATAAAAACGGTCTGAAGAGGCTCCAATGTTGTCATTACCCACAACGCCATTCGAATATCTGATTTTCAGATTGGAGATGGTTTTCTTTGCTTCCTTAAAGAAAGGTTCGTTGGAAATGACCCAAGCCACTCCGATGGAAGGGAAGAATCCCCAGCGGTGATTCTTGGCGAAGCGCTCGGATCCATTATAGCCAAAGTTGAACTCCGTAAAATAACGAGACTTGTAATTATATGTGAAGCGTCCTGACAGACCGGCATTGCGATACGGCAGGGACAGCATCAGGGAACCGGTATTGGCCGTCAGTGACTCATTGGTCGTCATGACCAGCAACCCACTTACTCCGTGATGGCCGAACTCGCGGTTGTAATTGAGTCTCATCTCCGTATAGAGCGTATTGGTAACGGTCTTTCCTGTTTCCGAATACTGCAGATATTCGGTGCCGCTGGTTTCGTTCAGGGGTGTCAGTTTATAGGTGTCGAGAAAAGCGTCGTAAGAGTAGATCCTATAATAAAAGGGATTGTAGTAGCGTTGCACTCCGAAACTGGAAAGACGGGAAATATTCACCATCGCAGAGAAATCCAATCCTTTGGTGATGAAATCGAGATCTTGTCTGAGGTCCAACACAGCCAGCATTTGGGACCGGTTCTTATCCATATATCCGTGCACCATATTGGCATATGGATTGATATAATTCCCGGCGCCATAGTTTCCGAAGAGAATGTGTTGAACGAAAGCATGATCCTCATCCGCTTCATATGTGGCGGGGAAAAGGACCGCACTGGAGTTCATGATCTGGTTGAAAACGTTGTCACCTCCGTTCAAAGGGCCGGTATAATCGTCGAAATTACCCGTCACGCGTACACCGAGTTTAGTGGTCTTGGTCAGGTTCATGTCCACATTGGCACGGACGGAATACTTCCTGGAGTCGATGTTGTTGTTGAATGAGTTTCTGTGGTCCACTTTGAGCAGGCCATTGTCCCTTGTCGCTCCGATGGATACGAAATACGTTGCCACCTTACCGCCACCGGAGACATTCATATTCGCCCTTTGGCTGGTAGAGAATTTCTTAAACAACATCTCATACCAGTCATTGTTGGGATAAATATATGGATTGGAACCCGGCTTTCCGGTGTTTTCGATCTTGTCTTGGGAAAACGGAAGTTCGGCAAGGGGATTCCGGGTGAGGGCAGCCTCGTTGGCGAGCTTCATATACGTCACGTTATCGGCAAGCTCAACCATCTTCGTCGGGGAGGAAAACGAGTTTTCAAGCCTTACAAACACCTTGAGCGGACTTTCTGTACCTCTTTTTGTCGTGACCAGGATTACACCATTCGCCGCCCTTGACCCATAAAGTGCTGTTGCCGTTGCATCTTTGAGAATGGAGAAGGATTCAATGTCATCCGGTTGCAGACGGGCGAGGTCGGTGGGAGTGAGCTCGATGTTATCGATCAGGATAAGCGGGTTGGAATTGCCCTCAAAGGTCGTCACACCCCGGATGAAGAAGTTGGTGTTGTCTTCACCGGGGTCGCCGCTTCGGGAGAAAGCGATGACGCCCGCCATGTTGCCGGCCAGAGAAGTCGTCAAGTCGCTGGAAGGGACTTTCAGGACTTTGGTATCTACGGTCGTGATGGCACTGGTGATGCTTTCCTTTTTCTGCTTGCCGAAGGCGACCACAACCGCGTCATCGATCTCGTTGTTTTCCTCAGACAGTTCCACATTGATGATGGAGCGCTCGGAGACCTTGACCACCTGGGGCTTCATGCCGACGAAGGAGTAGGTCAGCTGCTCGCTGGGGGAAACCGTGATCTCGTAAGCGCCGTTGATGTCGGTCAGGACACCCTTGGATGATTCGCCGACCTGGACGGTCGCACCGGGGAGCGGTGAGCCGTTCTCGTCAAGGACGTAACCCTTAACGGTCTTTTGGGCGGTCTGTGGGCCGCCCGGTTTCTGTGGGTTTTTCCTTTTGGAGATGACGACGGATTTTCCGTGGATTTCCCAGTCGACATTCTGTCCCGTCAGGATTTGGCTGACGGCGTCCTGCAGCGTATTGGCGTGGACGCTGACCACTTTGCGGGTGTCCAGGTCGTTGGCCGCATACATCAGGGAATAGCCCGTCTGCTCTTTCAGCTGCAGGATCGCTTCCTTGACGGTCACATTGTCCAGGGAAAGCGAAACCGTCTGTGCGGTAAGCGGAAGACATGCAATGATGACTCCCAGTGCCAGAAGCACAGTTTTCCTTAAGAATAGTCTCATATTTTGTATCAATATTACCCTATCCAGGAAGGAAAACCGCGCCGATGGGGCCGCACACTAGATGTGCTCGGTCAGCGTGATGACTCCGTCC
>JAEEGL011330470.1_pt1 | contig 16067 bp, 6 predicted proteins | sample 9134231 | NCBI WGS metagenome assembly JAEEGL01 (sample SAMN16246548, study PRJNA631951) | gut metagenome | biome: gut microbiome; feature: rumen; material: fiber-attached | host: Bos | place: Iran: Karaj | collected 2018-10 | reverse complement strand
AGACGGCCGGAATATCATTTATTTCCGGTTTGCCAGCCATGAACAGCTGGTGGCGGATTGTCCCGAAGTAAAAACTTACCATATCCCCCTTTCCCATCGTTTTGAGACATTTACCGTGGAGATCCACAACATTATCGAAGCGGAGGGCCGGGACGCCTTTTATGTATTTGACTGCCTGTCCGAACTGCAGACAGCCTGGGCCACTGATCTTATGATGGGCAATTTTTTCCGGGTAACCTGTCCTTTCCTGTTCATTCTGGATACGGTCGCCTTTTTCCCGATCCTCAGGGGAAGGCATTCCTTCCATGCGATAAAAAAGATTCTGAACACCACACAGCTGTTTCTTGATGTTTACTCTGACCGGAAAAAAGTGTATGTGCGGCCTCAGAAGATATGGAACCGGAACTCGGAAACCATGTTCCTTCCCCACATTTACAATAAAGAAACAGGCAGCTTCCGCCCGATTCTTGACGGTGTACAGTCCAGCCGTTTTTACCAGCTTCTGGACAATTTCCAGAAGCCGGAAGAGGAACGGCACATCGATTCCTGGGACAGATTTTTCAACACTGCCAGGATGCTGTACGATAACCATATGAATATGGAAGAAGCCTGCAATACAATGTGCGAAATTATGATGAGCCGGGACGGGAAAATGCAGAAGCTGATGAAAAAGCACTTCCGGCCGGAGGATTATTTCAATGTCCGGAAACACATGATCGGCACGGGACTTATCGGAGGCAAAGCCGCCGGCATGCTCCTGTCGAGAGCGATCATCCGGAATACCGCCCCGGATGTCAACGATATCCTGGAACCGCATGACTCCTTCTTTATAGGTTCCGACGTATATTATACGTATATTGTGGACAATGATTTCTGGGATCTGAGGATCAGGCAGCGGACCGGTAAAGAATACTTCACCCTGGCATCTGAATTCGAAAACCGGCTGAAAACAGGCGTCTTTTCAGAAGATCTGAAAAACCGGTTCAGCCATATCCTTGAATATTACGGGCAGGACCCTTATATCGTCCGCTCCAGCAGCATTCTGGAGGATGGTTTTGGAAATGCCTTTGCAGGAAAATACGAATCCGTTTTCTGTGCGAACAGGGGGACATTGGAAGAGCGTATTGCAGAATTTGAAGATGCGGTAAGAACAGTATATGCCAGTACTATGAGCCTGTCGGCACTGGACTACAGAAAACGCAGAAATCTGGACAGGGAAGATGAGCAGATGGCCCTTCTTGTACAGAGGGTATCCGGATCATATTACGGGCCCTACTATATGCCATGTGCGGCCGGAGTCGGGTATTCCTACAGCCCTTACAGATTCCTGGCAGACATCGACCCGAAAGCCGGCATGCTTCGCCTGGTGATGGGTCTTGGCGTAGCAGCAGTGGACAGGACTGAAGGTTCCTATCCACGTCTGGTCAGCCTGGACAGGCCGGAAGCGACCTCTGCCAGGACAGTAGCCGAAAAAAACCGTTTTTCCCAGCGGAATATCACGGCAATCGATATTAATGAGCGGTGCCTGAAACAGCTGAAACTGGATGCACTGGAGCCAAAGCTTCCCGGGTATCTGGCATATATGCTGCTGGAGCACGATTATGAAGCGGAAGAATTATTCCGGGACCAGGGCAGGCCCTGCAGTATAAGGTTCATTTCCTGCCTGGGCCTGGTCAGGCAGCGGGAGCTGATGCAGCAGATACAGATGATGATGCACCTGATCCAGAAGGAGTACGAATATCCTGTCGATATCGAATTCACGATCAATCTCTCGGAAGACGGGGACTATTCTGTCAACCTCCTCCAATGCCGGCCGCTGCAGGTATTCCGGGATACGGGAACAGTACAGATCCCTGAAAATATCCCGGAGGAAAGCACTATCCTGGAAAACTTCGATTCCTCCATGGGACTTTCCAGAAACGTTCCCATTGATGTGGTTGTATACGTGGATCCTGCGGAATACTACAAAATGCCCTATCAGGAGAAACGGAAAACCGCAGCCCTGATCGGCAGGGTCAACTGGCATTTCAGGGGAAAGGGAAAGCATATGATGCTGATGGTTCCGGGCAGGATCGGAACCTCCTCCCCGGAACTGGGCGTGCCCACAGCATTCTCAGATATCAGTGAATTTGAAGCCATCTGTGAAATAGAAGAAAAAACTGCCGGCTACAATCCGGAGCTGTCCTACGGAAGCCATATCTTCCAGGATCTGGTGGAGGCAGAGATACTGTATACAGCGGTTTTCCTGAATGAAAAAACAAAGATTTTCGCGCCGGAAAAGCTGGAGGGCTTCCCTATGCTCAATGATTTATTTGAAACCGGCCCCGAGCTTAAAGATATAGTGAAAATTTATGATCTTGCGGAAAGCCCGTGCTGTTTATTCAACGATCTTGAAAACGGACGCCTGGTTTTAAGGACCTGAATCCTGTGCATTCGCAATCCGCCGCAATAGCGGCTGCCTGCTCATGTCCAGCGGGTCAAAACCCCGTATTTGCCGGAGCAGGCTCCGCAAAGCGGGCTTTTGACCCTTGCATCATATCAGATTGGAGTATCCTTCCAGATACTCGTCCACAGCCCTTGCGCAGGCGCCTCCGTCCGCGATGGCTTTGACCACCAGAGACGGGCCCTGCCGCATATCACCGCAGACAAAGACCCGGGGATCGGCTGTACGGTACGCCGGTCCCCCAAGGCATCCGTGTTCGTTCTGCGTCATGCCGAAAGCTTCCACAGTTTTGGAATCTGTCCCGCTGAAGCCCATGGCTGCAACCAGAAGATCCGCGGGTATTTTCTGCTCTTTCCCTGCTGTCATTACCGTGATCCCGGCCAGCCTGCCTTCTCCGTCGGAATGCAGTTCTTTTAACGTTGTTTCATATATCCTGGGATCCTGCCCATAAAGAGCCGCTGCTTCTTCCTGCCCGTATTCCGTCGGATTTGTCTCCCGCGCAAAAGGCCATTTCCCTTTTACATAGGCTGACTGCGGTTTCCGGACAAGCTGCCTGACGGAAGCCGCGCCCTGGCGTACTGCCGTCGCAACGCAGTCTGTCGCCGTATCCCCGTTTCCGATGATGACGACATTTTTCCCCGCGGCGTCATATATGCACTTTTCCCCTGCCAGAAGCGCTTTTGTGCTCTCTGAAAGATAGGTAAGCGCAGGCAGCACGCCGGAACTGACACTCTGTCCTTCCCGGGGCATGCGCGGCTTTCTGGCGCCGCAGCACAGTATTACCGCATCATATTCATCCAGGATCTGTTCCGCCGGGATGTCCGCTCCGACCTCCGCTGACAAAACAAAGCGGATTCCTTCTGCCTGCATTTTTTCCACCCTGCGCATTATCACCTGTTTTTCCAGCTTCATATTCGGTATCCCGTACATCAGGAGACCGCCCGGACGGTCGTCTTTTTCATAAACCGTTACGAAATGCCCTCTCTGGTTCAGCCGCTCTGCCGCTGCCAGGCCGGCGGGGCCGGACCCGATCACCGCTACCTTCCTGCCGCTGCGGACAGCAGGGATCTGCGGGTGCATCCATCCGCTCTCCCAGGCCCTCTCAATGATCTCCAGCTCCGTATTCCTTATGGTTACGGATTCGTCCCATATTCCGCAGGTGCAGGCATTCTCGCATATGGCCGGGCAAACCCGGCCTGTGAATTCAGGAAAACAGTTTGTTTTCATCAGTCTGGCCCAGGCGTGCTGCCAGTTCCCCGAATACACCTCATCGTTCCATTCCGGAATCAGGTTGTGGAGCGGACAACCGTATTGTGACTGACAGAACGGAACCCCGCAGTTCATGCACCGCGCAGCCTGCATTTCCCTTTCCTGCCTGTTCAGCCTTCCGTGAAATTCATCGTATCCGCGGATGCGCCTCAGGGCTTCCTCACAGGGGACCTCCTGTCTCAGATAATCTAAAAATCCTGTCGGCTTTCCCATTTATCTCACCCGTTTCCCCTCTGCACAGTATAAAATGCTTCCAGCTCTGCCCGGTCTCCCGGGATTCCCTGTCCTTCCAGTGCCCGGATCGCCTTAATCATATGGTCATAGTCTGCCGGAATTATCTTTTTGAATAACGGAAGCATTTCTTCCCAATGATCCAGGACTTCCCGGCCCTTCGGTGATCCGGTTTCCTTTACATGCACAGTGATCAGCCTTTTCAGCCTGCTGATATCTTCCGCATCCTGCACCGGCTTCATAATGACCATTTCCTTATTGATTTTCCTGTAAAGTTCATGGCGGCTGTCAAGGACATAAGCTATGCCGCCGGACATGCCGGCCGCAAAATTCCTGCCTGTTTCCCCGAGGATTACGGCACAGCCGCCGGTCATATATTCACATCCGTGGTCTCCAACGCCTTCCGCAACGGCCTCAGCCCCGGAATTGCGTACACAGAACCTCTCTCCCGCAACCCCTCCGATATATGCTTCCCCGGATGTTGCGCCATAGAGCGCTACATTTCCTGCAATGATATTGCTGCCGGGATCCAGTTGGCTTCTGTCCGGTTTACGGACGACCAGTTTTCCCCCGGAAAGGCCTTTTCCAAGATAATCATTGCAGTCACCCGTGAGCCGGATGGTCATACCATGGGGAATAAATGCGCCGAAGGACTGGCCGCCCCCGCCTTCCGCCATCACTGTCACGGTATCTTCGGGAAGCCGGTTCCCGTATGTTTTCGTGATCAGCGACCCAAGGAGCGTTCCGAAGGTCCTGTCCGTACTGGATACCCTTGTCCGTACCAAGACGGGTTTCCCGCCCGCCATTGCCTTTTCAAATGCGGGAATCAGCAATTTCCTGTCTGCCGTCCTTTCCAGATGGAAATCATACACAGCTGCCGGATCAAAATGTTCCGGATAATCCTTGCCTTTCTCCAGGATTTCTTCCAGGGAAATGTCAGCCCGTCTCCATGAACTATCTGAAGCGTCCCTCATTTTCAGCAGAGAGCGGCGCCCGATCAGTTCGTCTACCGTCCTGACGCCCAGGCGGGCCATGATTCCCCTCAGTTCCTCCGCTACAAAAGTCATGAAACACATAACATCTTCCGGGGTGCCCCGGAAACGGCAGCGCAGAAGCGGGTTCTGGGTTGCTATGCCTGCAGGACAGGTGTCCAGGTTACAGACCCGCATCATGACACAGCCCATTGCGATCAGGGGCGCTGTGGCAAATCCGTATTCTTCCGCCCCCAGGATCGCTGCGATTGCCACGTCCCGCCCGGTCAGCAGCTTTCCGTCCGTTTCAAGAATCACCCTTCCTCTCAGGCCATTGGCAATCAGGGTGCGATGGGCCTCCGAAAGTCCCAGTTCCCAGGGAAGACCGGCATTCTGGATGGAGCTTCGGGGCGCTGCCCCTGTCCCGCCGTCATACCCTGAAATCAGGACGACCTGCGCTCCGGCCTTGGCAACACCGCTGGCAATTGTCCCGACACCTGCCTCTGATACGAGCTTTACGGAAATACGGGCAGCGCTGTTGGCGTTTTTCAGGTCGTAAATCAGCTGTGCAAGGTCTTCGATAGAATAAATATCGTGATGCGGCGGCGGGCTGATCAGGCTCACCCCCGGCGTGGAATGTCTCGTTTTTGCGATCCAGGGATAGACTTTCCGCCCCGGAAGATGTCCTCCTTCTCCGGGTTTTGCGCCCTGTGCCATTTTGATCTGGATTTCTTTTGCCGAACATAGGTATTCGCTTGTAACGCCAAAGCGCCCGGAGGCAACCTGTTTGATTGCGGAGTTTTTTTCTGTTCCAAGCCTTTCCGCCGCCTCTCCGCCTTCACCGGAATTCGACTTGCCGCCAAGACGGTTCATGGCCTCTGCCAGGCATTCATGCGCTTCCTGTGAAATCGACCCGTAGGACATCGCGCCGGTTTTGAAGCGTTTGACAATTTCTGATGCCGGCTCCACTTCGTCCGGTGAGATCCCTCCGTCCGGTGGGTATTCAAAATCCATCAGACCCCGGAGGGTCTGCGGGTCGCGTTCCTTATGAATGTGCGCCGAGTATTCCAGGAACCGGTCAAAATTCCTTTCACGCACTGCTTCCTGCAGCATCACAATCGTCCCCGCGTCAAACAGGTGCTGCTCACCGCACTTTCCTTCTCTTTGCCGGAAAACCCCCACACTGTCTATCTTTGTATCCACCCCATATCCCAGCGGGTCAAACGCCCGGCTGTGGTGGTATTCCACTGCGGCCCCGATCTCCTGGAGGCCGATTCCCGCGGCATGGCAGACAGTATGTGTGAAATACCGGTCAATCACATCCTGCCTGAGGCCGACCGCTTCAAAAATCTGCGCAGACTGGTAGGACTGAAGGGTGGATATTCCCATCTTGGAGGCAATCTTAACCATGCCGTGCAGGATTGCGTAGTTATAGTCGTCAATCGCGGTATGCGGATCCTTATCCAGCAGCTTCCGTTCAATGCATTCCTCGATGCACTCATGGGCCAGATACGGGCAGATTGCCCTGGCACCGTATCCCAGCAGCACGGCAAAATGGTGAACTTCCCTCGGTTCCGCACTCTCGAGAATGATGGAAACGGCTGTCCGTTTTTTCGTCCGGATCAGGTACTGCTCCATGGCGGAAACGGCAAGGAGTGAAGGGATGGCTACATGGTTTTCATCCACACCCCGGTCAGAAAGTATGATAATGTTGGCGCCTTCCGTATATGCTTTGTCACAGGCAATAAAAAGATGCTCCATGGCCCATTCAAGCGGACTGTTTTTATAATACAGCAAGGAAACGGTCCTGACGCAGAAGCCGTCCTGTTTCATCGCTCTGATCTTCATGAGATCCAGGCGGGTGAGGATCGGATTGTTAATCTGTAAAACACGGCAATTCTCCGGCAATTCCTGCAGAAGATTTCCATCACGTCCGACATATACTGTTGTATCTGTCACACATTCTTCTCTGATCGCATCAATCGGCGGATTTGTTACCTGGGCAAACTGCTGCTTAAAATAGTCAAACAGCGGCGGATACTGCCGGCTGAGTACCGCCAGCGGAATATCCATGCCCATGGCTGCCGTCGGTTCCTGACCTGTCCTTGCCATCGGGATAATCGTATCCTTGACCTGTTCGTGCGTATAGCCAAAAGCGCGGTAAAGGCTGTCCCGCATTTCCTGGGAATGTACCGGCACCTGTTCGTTTGGAATAGGAAGGTCCTTCAGGCAGACCAGGTTCTGGTCCAGCCATTCTCCATATGGCGCCCGGGAGGCATAGCGCTTCTTGATCTCATCATCCTGCAGGAGCACTTTTTCCTTTGTATCCACCACCAGCATTTTCCCCGGGCGAATGCGGTCCTTCCGTATAATCTGCCTTTCATCCGTTTCCAGGACCCCGACTTCCGAGCACAGGATTAGACGGTCATCCTTCGTTATGGAATATCTCAAGGGACGGAGCCCGTTCCTGTCGAGTATGGCGCCTACTGTTTCCCCGTCTGAAAACAGAATCGCCGCCGGCCCGTCCCACGGTTCCATCATGGTAGCGTAGTAACGGTACATGTCCCTGCGTGGGGTATCCATGAGCATATCATTTTTCCACGGCTCCGGAATGGTGACCATCATGGCCAGCGGAAGCTCCATCCCGTTCATGACGAGAAATTCGACGGCGTTGTCAAGCATGGCGGAGTCGGAACCCTCTGCATTTATCACGGGATACACCCTGTTCATATCTTCCCCGAGAAGCTGGGAATACATGGTTTCTTCCCGGCCCATCATGCGGTCGACATTGCCCCGGATCGTATTGATCTCCCCGTTATGCAGTATCATCCTGTTCGGATGTGCGCGCTCCCAGCTTGGCGTCGTATTTGTAGAAAAGCGGGAATGCACCATGGCGATCGCCGAGGTATACAGCTCCGACTGCAGGTCCTTATAAAATGCCCGCAGCTGGTTCACAAGGAACATTCCTTTATAAACCAGGCTTCTGGAGGAAAAACTCGCTATATAGGTGTTGTCATTGGACTGCTCAAATTCCCGCCTTGCCAGATACAGAAGCCTGTCAAAGGGAAGCCCCGCCTGTATTTCCGCGGGCCGTTCCACGAAGCACTGCAGGATATGCGGCATACAGGACCGGGCCTTTTCGCCCAGGATTTCCGGGCATACAGGAACCTCCCGCCAGCCAAGCAGACGAAGACGGTCCTTTTCCAGTATCACCTCCATCATTTTCTGCGCCTGTCTGCGCTTCAGTGTGTCCTGCGGGAAAAAGAACATGCCGATGCCGTAATCCCCGCTTTTATCCAGCCTGATCCCGCATTCCCCGGCGGCAGCCTGAAAAAATTCATGGCTGATCTGGAGCAGAATGCCGACGCCGTCGCCGGTTTTTCCTTCCGCATCCTTTCCTGCCCGGTGTTCCAGTTTTTCCACAATCTCCAGGGCGCTCGTCACAACGCTGCGGCTCTTCCGTCCCCGGATATCCACCACCGCGCCGATCCCGCAGGCATCATGCTCTGCCGGTATCCCGTAATTCTGCCATTCCTGTTCTTTCATAGTCTGGCCATCCATTCTGTTTTTATTCCGTATAGATTACTGCTTTCTCAACCGCCGCGCCGACAAACCCCCGAAACAGGGGATGGGGCTTATTGGGCCGGCTCTTGAACTCCGGATGATACTGCACCCCTACAAAGAAAGGCTGATCTTTGAGCTCTACTGTTTCCACCAGTTTATTGTCCGGTGAGATCCCGCTCAGGATGAGGCCGCAGGCCTGCAGTTTTTCCCGGTAGTCGTTATTGAATTCGTAACGGTGCCGGTGGCGTTCGCTGATTTCACACCTGCCATAGCATCTTTCCATAGTTGTTCCCGGACGGATCAGGCAGGGATAGGCCCCAAGCCGCAGCGTACCTCCTTTGTCAATGTCCTCGCTCTGTCCCGGCATAAAATCGATTACCTTATTCCGGCACTGTTCATCGAATTCACCGGAATTGGCGTCACGGATGCCGGCTACATTCCTCGCGAACTCAATGACAGCGATCTGCATTCCCAGGCAGATGCCGAAATAGGGAATCCGGTTCTCCCTCGCGTATTCCGCGGCAAGTATCATCCCTTCTATTCCCCGGCTTCCAAAACCGCCCGGGACAATAATGCCGTCCAGCCCCGAAAGCATACTGCTGACATTGCTTTCCTGGATTTCGCCGGAATCGATCCAGTGGATATTGATATGGACATTATGGTAAAAGCCTGCGTGATGAAGCGCTTCCGCCACCGACAGATAGGCATCATGCAGCCCCACATATTTCCCTACCAGGCCTATTTCCACACTGCGGGAACGGGCTTCATTGATCCGTTCCACCATTTCCTTCCATTCCGCCAGGTCAGGCTCCGGGGCGGAAATTCCCAGTTTTCTGCAGACCACTTCGGAAAACCGGGATTTCTCCAGCATTAGCGGCGCCTCATAAAGGTTGGGAACTGTAATGTTTTCGATCACCGAATCAGGCTTTACATTGCAGAAGAGCGCGATTTTCTGAAATATGCTTTTTTCCAGGGGCTCTTCACAGCGCAGCACAATGATATCAGGGTTGATCCCCATCCCCTGCAGTTCCTTGACCGAATGCTGCGTAGGTTTGGATTTATGCTCTTCCGAACATTTCAGATAGGGCACCAGCGTAACATGAATAAACAGGCTGTTTTCCCGGCCGGTCTCCAGGGAAATCTGCCGGACCGCTTCAATAAACGGCTGGGATTCGATATCGCCGATCGTACCTCCAATTTCCGTAATGACCACGTCAGCCTGCGTCTTTTTCGCGACGCTGTAAACAAATTCCTTAATCTCATTTGTGATGTGGGGGATTACCTGGACCGTGGAGCCCAGGTATTCACCTCTCCGCTCTTTGTTGAGCACGTTCCAGTAAACCTTCCCGGTAGTCAGATTCGAGTACTTGTTCAGGTCCTCATCAATAAACCTCTCATAATGACCCAGGTCCAGATCTGTCTCCGCCCCATCCTCCGTGACGAAGACTTCTCCGTGCTGATAGGGGCTCATGGTGCCGGGGTCCACATTGATATACGGATCCATTTTCTGGGCGGCCACCTTCAGCCCCCTGGCTTTCAGCAGACGGCCCAGTGACGCCGCGGTAATGCCCTTTCCAAGGCCGGAAACCACTCCCCCGGTCACAAAAATATATTTAGTCATGCTCTCCCCTCACTTTCTGCCTTCCGGCAGATGCTTATAAGGTTCTTACTGTCGTCTGTTCCTGCCCTTACCTTCTGTTCCCGCCCTTACCTGACAGAGAACAGGATTGCGCCATATGTCGGATATGGCAGATACTTGTCCGGGATCATCGCTTCCGCCGCATCCACTGCGCTTCGAAGGGCAGCCATATCCTTCAGGATCACCTGCTCGTAATACTCTGCCGAAGCCAGTACATCCTTCTTCGTTTCCGCCTTTTTCGTATCCTCCTCCAGCTTTTTGAGAAGGGCCGTCAGCTCTCCCGCTGACTCATCCAGCCACGTCAGGATGGTTTCCTCCATCTTTCCCCCGGACTTCGGGAGAAGCTGTTTCTTCTGTAATGCCTCTTTGCCCAGGTCGTTCATATAGCCGATCAGTCCGGAAATGAAATCCTTGCGGATCATTTCCTGCATCGTCAGCGACTCAATATGGACTTCCTTGCTGTAATTTTCCAGCAGAATTTCATATCTTGAGAAGATCTCTTCCTTCGTAAGGACTCCGTGCCCGGTAAACAGGTCGATATTCTTCTGCGAGATCCATCTCGGCATGGCCTCAGGAACCGTCTTCAGATTATCCAGTCCCCTTTTGGCTGCTTCCTCCACCCATTCCTCCGTATATCCGTTGCCGGAGAAAAGAATCCGGCCATGCTCCTGAAGCATTTTGCGCAGCAGTTTCTGGAGCGCTTTCTGGAACTCCTTTCCTTCCTTTCCTTCCAGTTCGGCGCACATCCTGCGCAGGATTTCCGCCACCGCAGTGTTCAGTACGATGTTTGCATTTGCCACCGACAGGGATGAGCCGGGCATACGGAACTCGAATTTATTGCCTGTAAAAGCGAAGGGCGATGTCCTGTTCCGGTCGGTCGTATCCTTGGGAATGTCCATCAGGACCGCCGCTCCCATTGCCATCTGTGTCCGGCCCTTGCCGGTGAATGTCGTTCCTTCCTCAATGCTTTTCAGGACTGCGGTCAATTCATCTCCGACAAAGACGGAAACGATTGCCGGCGGCGCCTCGTTTCCTCCCAGCCTGTGGTCATTTCCTGCGGTAGCGACGGAGAGCCGGAGAATGTCTGCATACTCATCCACCGCAGTAATGATTGCAATCAGGAACGTAAGAAAACGGATATTTTCCTCCGGATGCCTGCCCGGATCCAGAAGGTTGATGCCGGTATTGGTCTCCAGCGACCAGTTGTTGTGCTTGCCTGATCCGTTGATTCCTTCAAACGGTTTTTCATGGAGCAGGCATGCCAGGTTATGTCTGTCCGCCACCTTCTTCATCACTTCCATCGTCAGCTGGTTATGATCAACCGCAATGTTGGCGGTTTCGTAGACGGGCGCCAGCTCATGCTGTGAAGGCGCAACTTCATTATGCTTGGTTTTGACCGGGACCCCCAGCTTCCATAATTCTTCCTCCAGATCATGCATGTACGCAGCGACTCTGGGCTTCAGGACGCCGAAATAATGGTCTTCCATTTCCTGTCCTTTCGGCGCGGGCGCCCCGAAAAGTGTCCGGCCGGTGTACAGCAGATCCTTTCTCTCCTTGTACATTTCTTTATCGATCAGGAAGTATTCCTGTTCCGATCCTATTGTGGAAACAACACGGTCCACGTCCGCATATCCCATCAGCTGCAGAAGCCTGACAGCCTCCCTGCTCAGTGTTTCCAGCGAGCGGAGCAGCGGTGTTTTCTTATCCAGTGCTTCTCCCGTATAGGCGCAGAATGCTGTAGGAATATACAGAGAGCCATCCTTCACGAAAGCAGGCGAAGAAGGATCCCACGCGGTATAACCCCTGGCCTCGAAAGTCGCCCGAAGTCCTCCGGACGGAAATGAAGACGCATCCGGCTCACCCTTTGTCAGTTCTTTTCCGGAAAACTCCATAATCACACTGCCGTCCGGCTCCGGAGAAATAAAACCGTCATGCTTCTCCGCGGTCAGGCCGGTCATCGGCTGGAACCAATGGGTAAAATGTGTCGCCCCCAGCTCAAGGGCCCACGCCTTCATGACCGCAGCAACGCTGTTCGCTACATCCAGCTCCAGATGGGTGCCCTGCCGGATGGCTCCGCGGACCGCTTTATATATATTCTTCGGCAGCCGTTCCCTCATGACCCTGTCGTTGAATACATACATCCCATACATCTCAGATACCGACATTTTCTTTTCCATATGCACCCTCCTTACTTCAAGCCTTTCCCGCACCGGGTTTTAAAAATAAAATAAAGACGCGCCGGAAAGGGTGAATGCGGACGAAATGTCCTTCCCGAAGCGTCTTTGCCTATTACCTGAGACTTACCATGAAATACCCCAGGGAGTCAATAAGACAAGGCATTCTGTTTTCCTTTCGCCATCCATACATTTTCCGTATGGCTGAAAGATTGACTGTACAAAACGCCCGAAATATAATCACTCCATATTTTTCAGAAAGGAGCAGGATCCATGTGTTCGATACTTGTTTACTGCAGCCCGGATGCGGATGAAGTCCGTTTCCGGAAAATGCTGGAACGGACCGTTTCCAGAGGCCCGGACCAATCCCGGATAATTAAAACAGAAGACGGTATGCTCGGTTTCAACCGCCTTTCCATCATGGGTCTTTCCCCGGAAGGCATGCAGCCGTTCTTCCTACACGGCAATGCCTGTGTCTGCAACGGCGAGCTTTACGGCTTCCGCCAGCTGAAAGAATATCTGCAGAATTTCGGGTATTCCTTTGCCGGCGGAAGCGATTGCGAACTTCTGCTCCCGCTGTATGAACTGCTCGGCACTTCCATGTTCGCCTTTCTGAATGCGGAATTTGCCCTGGTAATCTATGATCATGAACACCACGGGTTTGTTGCAGCCAGGGATCCGATCGGCATTCGCCCTCTGTATTACGGATATGACAGCAACAGCGCCATTGTCTTCGCTTCCGAGCCGAAGAACCTGGTCGGCATATGCGATGAAATCAGGCCTTTCCCGCCCGGCCATTACTATAAGGACGGGACTTTTACCTGCTACAGGGACTGCGCGGAAGACGTACAGGCCTGCCATGGCGGATCTGTGGACGAAGTCTGTGAAAACATTCATGACCTGCTGATCCGCGGCGTCCGTTCCCGGCTGGACGCGGATGCGCCGCTCGGCTTCCTTCTGTCCGGCGGCCTGGATTCTTCCCTGGTCTGCGGTATTGCGGCAAAATATACCGGCCATCCCCTGGAAACATTTTCCATCGGGATGGACCTGGACGCGATCGATCTTAAATATGCCCGTGAAGTTGCGGACTATATCCACAGCAATCACCACGAGGTGATCATGACCAGACAGGATGTGCTTAATGCCCTGGAGGAAGTTATCGCCATACTGGGGACCTGGGATATCACAACGATCCGCGCCTCTGTCGGTATGTTTCTCGTATGTAAATGGATCCATGAGCATACGGACATCAAAGTCCTACTGACGGGGGAAATCTCCGATGAACTGTTTGGATACAAATATACCGACTTTGCCCCTTCCCCGCAGGCCTTCCAGGAAGAAGCGCGGAAACGGATCCGGGAACTGCACATGTACGACGTTCTCCGGGCGGACAGATGCATATCGGCCAACTCGCTGGAGGCCCGGGTGCCCTTTGGGGATCTCGCATTTGTGGAATATGTCATGGGGATCGATCCCGTACTGAAAATGAATACTTACGGTATAGGAAAATACCTGCTCCGGCACTCTTTCGAGAAGGACGGGCTGATCCCGTTCAGTATCCTGATGCGGGAAAAGGCTGCTTTCTCCGATGCCGTCGGCCATTCCCTCCGCGATGACCTGATCGAATATGCCGAAGAACGTTATACCGATGAAGAATATGAACAGAAGCGGATGAAATACGGGCATGGCCGCCCGTTTACAAAAGAATCTCTTCTGTACAGAGAAATCTTTGAGAAGTATTACCCCGGACAGGGGGAAATGATCGCGGATTTCTGGATGCCCAACAAAGACTGGGAAGGCTGTAATGTGAATGACCCGTCCGCCCGTGTGCTGTCCAACTATGGGGCAAGCGGGGCATAAAATACAGCAGCTTGAAACGAATGTTGTTCTCTTGCTTGACGCATAAATCTTAATATGTCATACTGTCCATGTAAGCAAAGAGGCTGCCGGATGAAGCAGCCTCTTTTTTTGTGGAGGTGGATTTATGGATTTCAAGACACTCTACTACTTTACAATTGTAGCCCAGGAACTGAATATTACACGCGCCGCAAAAATTCTCAATATCAGCCAGCCTCCTCTCAGCAGCCAGATCCGGAGCCTGGAGGAGGAATTCGGGACCAGGCTCTTTATCCGGAGCAAGAACGGCCTGTCTCTTACTGTTACAGGATCTATTCTCTATAAACGCGCAAAACAGATTCTGGAACTCGGCCGCCATACACATGAAGAAATACAGAATTACGAGATCAGGCTGAGCGGAGACCTGAAGATCGGTACAGTAGAAGGCCGGGCGCCATTTCTTCTTGCCAAACTGATCTCGGGATTCCGGGATGAATTTCCTCTGGTTACTTATACCATCCGGAGCGGCGGAAGTGATGAAATCCTGGACCAGCTGTACCATCACCTGATCGACATCGCCGTAATCGCCGCCCCATACAACCAGGAGCTGCTGGATGGCCTGCCCTTGGGAAAGCAGCCCTGGGTCGCGCTCATTCCCCGGGAACACCCGCTTGCTGCCGGCGAAGGAAAAACCGTATCCCTGTCTGATCTGTCAGAAGAACCCCTGATCGTCCCGGAGCGCTCCTCCCGTGTGCGCTCCATTGAAGAATGGTTTGCAACGATCCACAAAACTCCGCGTTTTCTATGTAAAACCTCCCACTATGTCAATGCGGTTGCCCTTGTGGAACAAAATGTCGGGATATGCATTTTCCCGCAATCCACCTATACCCCTAATTCCCTTATTGTCACAAAGCTGATCCAGTCCCCGCCCAAAATAGCCGAATACTTTCTGGTAGTACAGAAAAACAGCCCTGTTTCCGAGCTGGCCGAAGCGTTCAGGGATTATACGGCGGATTTCCAGCTTGAAAAACGTTTTGACTCCCCGCGTTTCAAACCGAAGGAGGAAGAATTTGATATTCCCGAAAATGCGGATCTGCTGTAAGCCGCTGGTTTTGCAGACGGCACAGTAATCCCCGCAGCCAGAGTGTATGCTTTTCTTCAGGCAGGGAAAAAGCCTTCCTTCCGCTTAACTATATGCAGAAGGAAGGCATCTTCTGTTCCGGGGAGGATCGCAGACCCGCTTTGGCCAGCCACCATCAGGACAGCCATTCCGGCTTCTGCTGCAGCCGGAAATATCTGATTCTTTGGTGCTGATTATCGATTTTTCAAAATCAGCACCATTTTTTTTCTTTGAAAATGGGTCTATTTTTCATTTTTTCAAAATAAGCCCAAAACCGATTTGCGATATTAGATTGTATTCGAATAAATCCTCGTTTTCCCCCGCTGGGCACCTTCAAATTGCAAATTCCATGGGCCTAAAAATCACTTTCTTCCGATCCGACCCTTTTCGTCTTGAAAATCATGGGTCTGATTTCATTTTCCCGGGAATCTGACCCTTCTGAATATATCCGCATTCCCGAACAGCGATCATTCCCGCAGCAATTATTCCCGAACAGCGATTATTCCCGAACAGCGATTATTCTCACAGCGATTATTCCCGAACAGCAATTATTCCCACAGCGATCATTCCAGCAGCATTTATTCCCGCGGCTTAATGCCCTGCTTTTTCTGACTGCCGCAGTAATACTATACATTTCAACCGGGATAGGATATGATTTAAGAGGGAAATGCTTATGCAAGCTGACTTCCGGTACATTGAGTTTTTATGCATGGATACATGAATAATAGGAGGCCGCTTATGAAAAATAGAAACTATACCCTGAGATCAATATTGTCATGATTCATTATATTCCTGCTTACATCCTTCCTCTGCTCATTCT
>JAEEGL016028068.1_pt1 | contig 16068 bp, 9 predicted proteins | sample 9134231 | NCBI WGS metagenome assembly JAEEGL01 (sample SAMN16246548, study PRJNA631951) | gut metagenome | biome: gut microbiome; feature: rumen; material: fiber-attached | host: Bos | place: Iran: Karaj | collected 2018-10 | reverse complement strand
TGACGCCGTTGCCGCCCGACACGGTCATCGTCGAGAGGACCGCATTCGCGGAATTGAGCTCGAAGAGGCGGAAGCTGTTGCTTCCGGAGCGTTTGACGATGGTCCCGTCGCGCGTTGTCCCGCGCACGGTGATGTCGCGGTTGATCGTGATCTGGGCCGTGAGCGGGTACTCGTCGTCCGCGAGGACGACCTCGTCGCCCGCGTTCTGGGCGAGGGCGACGGCCGCGGCGAGCGTCGTAGGAGAACTGGGGCTTGATCCGTCGCCGCTGCCATTGGGCGATGCATAGTAAGTGGTCGCCAAAGCGGGTAGGGCAATGGTCAATGCAGTCAATGTGGCAACAGGAATCAGTTTCATGGGCATCTCCAAGGTGTGTAACTAATGTTGAGCGGAATTATACAATGGCAAGTTGTACGGCGCAAGGAAAAACTTTTGAAAGCCGGGCGCGTCTTGCCCTGGCGCGCCGGAAGTCAAAAAAGGATTGACGGACGGGCGGCATATTTGATAGCCTAAATATACCCTTATTGGGCGCGTAGCTCAGTTGGTTAGAGCATTACCTTCACACGGTAGGGGTCACTGGTTCGAGTCCAGTCGCGCCCACCATTTCTCCGCGCGTTAAATCCTTCACTCAAATGGTTTAACGCGCCATTTTTGTTTCGGGGCTGCCGTATGCGTTTTGAGTTTTTTACGGTTCTTCACTACCTGGAAGGGGGTAAAAGTGGGTGGAAATGCGGCTGGTTAGAGACGGCCTCTCCAACTTTCCCTCCAACTCCCACTCAATCTCGAACTCCAACTCCCACTCAATCTCGAACTCCAACTCCCACTCGAACTCCAACTCCAACTTGAACTCCCACTCCAACTCGATCCCCTGCTCCACACCGTCAACCTCAACGCAACATAACCCGCATTATGCGACATGACAAACAACTCCCTGCGAACCCAAAAGCTAATAACAAACCACTGACTACCAACTACTTACACCAACCACTGACCACTAGCCACTGACCACTAGCCACTGACCACTAGCCACTGACCACTAGCCACTAGTCACTTAAAGCTATGGTACACTTGCTGGACGGGCTTGCCGTCGCGCTCCATCTCAATCACGATGAAGTCGAGGTCGTCTTCGGCGTAGCGTCGGATGAGCCTTTCGGCGGCGCGACGGTTTGTCATGGGAATGCCGTTGACCTCGCGGACGATGTCACCCTGGTTGAAGCCGATTGCCTTGAAGAATTCCGCTTCGCCCTTGATGTCGACCTTGTAGCCCTCGATTCGCTGGTCGGCCCCGTAGATTGGCGCCATGGTGTCGAAGACGGTGACGAGGCGCTCGGGGCGTGATTTGAGCTCCTCGTAGTAGTCCATGACTGCGGAACGGCTGAAATGCCATTCGTTCGTGCCGGTGCGGCGTCCGCCGAACTTGTGGAGTAGGGTACGTGTGTCCCCTGCCCCTGCGGCCGTCTGAGGCCCTGATGAAGCGGCGCTGAGATTGAGCGCCGTGCCGAAGGCCAGGAGAAAGGGACCTTCAGGAGTATTGATCACAGCGCCCTTGTCCGTGACTTCGGAGACAGTCGAGCCTTCATCGAGCATGTCGCCGGGATGGTAGCACTTCTGCGTTTTGGCCGAGAGGTTCTCGATGAAGGCCATGGAGAGATTCTCGTTGGTCGAGAGGCTCACGGTCACAAGTCGGAACTTGTCGGCAATGCTTTCTGAAGGCTTGGCAGTGGGCGCTGCAGCCCTTGATGCCGGATCCGGCGCGAAAAGAGCCGCAAAGCTCTCCCGAAAGAGAGGGGCAGGGTGACCCTCCCCCACCCCATTCGTTGCAGTGCCGAAATCCGGGAGCGAAGGCGGAGCGGGAATGTCGGTAACGGCCCGTTGTTGCGCCAAAACAAGGAAGACCGACGCTGCCGAAACAAGAAGCGCCGCTCCCAAAGCCACTTTTGCGAATCTATCCATTATCCAACTTGCCACTAACCACTCGAAACTAGCAACTAGCAACTAGTCACTAGCCACTCGAAACTCGAAACTAGCCACTAGTCACTAGTCACTAGCCACTAACACACGCACATCGCCCAAACTGACGTAAGCCAGATTCTGTTGGCCGCTTGCGCGGCCGAGGTCATTTATCTGACGCGATCAACCCGGGGACTTATGCCTTGCGGCAACGGCGCGGGCAGCGCCATCGCCCCCCTATTCGATCTTGCTCCGGACGGGGTTTGCCTTGCACCCGGCATTACTGTCGGACCGGTGGTCTCTTACACCGCCTTTTCACCCTTGCCGCCCGAGGCTTTCGCCAGGGGAGGCGGTTTGTTTCTGTGGCACTTTCCATCGGCGCCGGTATGGCAGCGCCGTTCCAGCCTTGACAGCGGGACGTCCCGCCCTGCGGAGTCCGGACTTTCCTCCCCCACCCCACTTGCGTGGCACGGGAGCGACCTCCTCCGTTCAGGCAACGTGCGTATATATTTTACCACAAAATGGCTATCCTTCGCCAATCAAATTGCCCCAGACGCGAATTGAATAGGCTACTGCGAGAGCCGCGTGTTGTCGGCGTAGCTGTAGAAGGACTTTGCGCCGAGGACGATGTGGTCCACGAGGGGGATGCCCATCATCTTGCCAGCGGCGTAGAGCCCCCAGGTGAGTTCGTCGTCGCGCTTCGACGGCGCGGGGCTCCCGCTTGGATGGTTGTGCGCCACGACAATGGCGCTCGCGTTCCAGCGCACGGCTATCGCGAAGACGTCGCGCGGGTGGACGCTCACGCCGTTCGCCGTGCCCACGGAAATCACTTGCGCGTCGGAAAGGGGGCGCTTCTTCGAGTCGAGCGGCAAGGCCCAGAAGGTCTCCTTCTCCGCGTCGGTCTTCGCCGCCGCGCGGAAAACGTCAGCCGCCTCGGCCGAGGAGAGCACCGGCTTCTTCGGGTCCCTCCTGACCGCATATCCGCGCCGCGCCAGTTCGAAGGCCGCCGCAAGCTCGAGCGACTTGACCCTTCCCAGCCCCAGGATCTTCCGGTCCGGATTCGCCTTGTTGTATCGCGCGACTCCGCTCCGCAAGGTGTTGAGATCCGTCTTCACCAACTCTTCGACCCCGCCGAAGGCGTCGATCAGCCGACGGGCGAGCTCCATCACGTCGCATCCCGCCGCACCCGTCTTGAGGATGACGGCCAGAAGCTCCACGGCGCTCGCGTCCGAGGCGGATCCCGCCGCCTCAATGCGCTCGCGCGGCTTCAGCTCCGCAGTCCGTTTCTTGAAGTCGTTAGCCATTGTCGTCCGCCCCCGGCTGCGCCGCCTGGAGGATGGCGCCGTCGTCCTCTTCGCGTACCGCGGCGCCCCAGCCGTCCGTGGGGGCGCGGGCGCCGGACGCCTTCTCTGCGATCTTCCGCAGGCAGGCGCGGAAGACGCGCTCATTGACGAAGCGCTGGAACTCCGCGTTGGCGAAGTATTGCTGCATGAACTCGATCTTCTCCTCGCCCATCGCGGAGACGACGTTCTCAATCATGTTGTTGAACTGGATCTGGGCCACCATCTCGTCGCCGCTCCTGACCGCGTTGACGAAGGCCTCGTCCTCCGCCATGCGGCGCGGCAGGTCGCCGATCTGCCGGCGGACCTCGTCCTCGTCCTTCCAGTCGATCCCGCCGTACGCGGCGTTGAAATCCTCGACGATGCTGGAGAGGACGTCCATCTCGACTTCGGGAAGGCCGCCGCCCGAGCCAACGGGGACGGGATCGACCTCGGTGTCGACGTCCTCCAGTGTGATCGCCTGCTCTTCGCCCTTCTGTATCCGGTACTTGTCGAAGTCGATCGTCTCGAGGAGCCCCGCCGTGAAGTCCTCGCGCCTGAGCACCGGAAGCTTGCGGACGAGGAGCGAATAGAAGAGGTAGAGCTTCTCCCAGTCCTCGCTTTCGTAGGGCATGATGGACGCGAAGAAGGGGTAGATGCGGCAGAAGTTCTTCATGGCGCCCTTCGCCTTTACCTGCTCCTCCTCGTTGAGCTCGTCCTTGAAGCGCTGGACGTCCAGGTCGAGGATGGCGTCGATCTTCGGGCGGTCCGCCTCGTTCCCCGAAAGCCGGAGCGAAACGACGTCGTCCCGGTCCTGCGCCGTGTAGAAGGGCACGAGCTCCACGGCCGCGACCAGGTCGTTCAGCTTGTTGACGTCGCTTTCGCCCTTGAGGACCGTCGTCTTGTAATACTTCTGGAAGGCCGCGCGGATGTCCTCCGGGTCGTTGGCGAAGTCGAGCACGAAGGTGTCGGTCTTCTTCGGGTGCGCCCGGTTGAGGCGCGAGAGCGTCTGCACCGCCTTGAGGTCGGTGAGCACCTTGTCCACGTACATCGTGTGCAGGAGCGGCTGGTCGTAGCCGGTCTGGAACTTGTCCGCGACGACGAGGATGCGGTAGGGGTCCTCCTCGATCCTCTCCTCGATCTGCGCCGAGGGGAAGCCGTTCAGGGAGGACTCCGTCACGACATGTCCGCCGATCTCCTTGTCCGTGAAGGCGACGATCGCCTTGAAGTGGCCGCCGCGCTCCGCGAGCTGGCGGGAGATCTCCTTGTAGAACGCGATGGCCCGCTCGATCGAGCTCGTCACGACCATCGCCCGCGCCTTGCCGCCGATCTTCCTGAAGGCCTTGGTGCAGAAGTGGTCCACGATGATGCGGCTCTTCGCCTCGATGGTCTCCGGCTGCTTCTCGACGAAGGCCCGGATGCGCTTGGGGGACTTCTTCTTGTCGAACTCGGGGTCGTCCTCGATCTTCTTGACGACCTCGTAATAGGACTTGTACGGCGTGTAGAAGCGGATGACGTCGAGGATGAACTTCTCCTCGATGGCCTGCCGCATCGTGTACTCGTGGAACGGGACGTAGGAGACGCCGTCGGGCCCTTCGACCCGTTCGCCGAACATCTCCAGCGTCTTGTTCTTCGGTGTCGCCGTGAAGGCGTAGTAGTTGGCGTTCCTGGCGAGCTTGCGCCCTTTGATGATGCGGTGGATACGATCCTCGGCATCCTCGGGCTCGCCATCCTCGTTCATCTGCCCCGCCTGGCCGGAGACCGACATCGCCAGGTTCGACGCCATCTCCCCGTTCTGGCTGGAGTGCGCCTCGTCAATGACGATCGCGAAATTCCTGTTCTTGAGCGACGAGCCGATCTCGTCGAGGATGAAGGAGAACTTGTGGATTGTCGAGATGACGATCTTCTTGCCGCCCTTGAGAAGCTTCTGGAGCGTGTCGGACTGGTCCGCCCACCCGACGAGGTTTTGCAGCTTGGCGAAGGCGTTGATGTTGTCGCGGATCTGCCTGTCGAGGTTCACGCGGTCCGTGACGACGATGATGGAGTCGAACCGGGCGCTCGTGTCGGGGTTTTGCAGCAGGACGAGCTGGTAGGCGAGCCAGGTCAGCGTATTGGACTTGCCCGACCCCGCGGAATGCTGGATGAGGAACTTGCGCCCCGTCTTCTCCGCGGCCGTCGCCGCGAGCAGCTTCCGGACGGCGTCGAGCTGGTGGTAGCGCGGCCAGACGACCTTCTCCTTGCGCTTCTTGGTCTTCTTGTCCGTCTCCACGACGACCTGGGCGAAGTTCTCGACGATGTTGGAGAGGGAGGGCTTGGCGAGGATCTCCTCCCAGAGATAGCACGTCTTCGTTTTGCCCGGGACGGGCGGGTTGCCCGCGCCGCCGTTGCACCCGCGGTTGAACGGGAGGAACCACGAGTCGGCGCCTTTTAGCTCGGTGCACATGAAGACGGCGTCGTCGTCCACCGCGAAATGGACGGCGCACCGCTTCGGCCGCAGAAGCGTTTCCTTCGGGTTGCGGTCCGTCTGGTACTGCTTGATCGCGTTGTCGACCGTCTGCCCCGTGTAGTGGTTCTTGAGCTCGAAGGTGGCGAGCGGCAGGCCGTTGATGAAGACGGCGAAGTCCAGGGCGTCGTTCGCGTCGGTCTTCGAGTAGTGAAGCTGGCGGATGACGCCGAAGATGTTCGCCTCGTACGCCGCCTTCGCGCTCGGGTTCTGCGGCGAGGGGAGCGGGAAGTAGAGCGAGAGGGTCGTGCCGTTGAATTTGAGGCCGTTGCGAAGCACGTCCGTGACGCCGCGCGCGGCGAGCTCGGCGTCGAGCCGCGCGTAGAACTTCGCCGTCTCGCCCGGGCTCGCGAAGCACATCGACTGCGCCACCTTGCCGGGCTGCGTGGCGACGAGGAATGCCTCCAGCCACGGCTTCACGACGGCGACGTCCTTCGAGAACATCCCGCTCTCGCCCTCGGTGTAGCCGTTCACGTCGCGCAGGTGCTTTACTATGAGGGCCTCAAGCCCCTTCTCGCTGGTGTTCGTCGCCATAGACACGTTCCTTATCTGGCAAGCTCCAACATGACAGCTGGATTTTTCCTGCGTCCAGGATATTCCTTTCGCAGCACGACTCCGGCCTTTTCGGCCTTTTCCAGCCAATGCCTGACCTGCGCGGGGACAAGATCCATTTTGCTGCCAATCCGCTTCTTGACTTCGGTTTCCCTGCGCGGTACCGACAAAAGTTCCTTGACTTGTTCGAGAAACAACCCATAGGGAGTCTTCTCTTCGGCCATGGCGGCACCCGCCGGCGGTACGTGCTCGGCTTCCTGGCTCTTCTTGCCCGACCCGTACGGAGTAACGGGCTCCGCCGCGGGAAAAGAGCCGAAAAGATCATCCTGTTCCAGCACCGGCTGTTTTTCCTCCTCTTTGGCTTTGGAAGGAAGATTCTCCGCGACAGGCTTGTCCATGTCCCATTTCCGCGCACCCAGCTTCAAAAGCTCCACGCATCCCTCGGAGGCGGGGTCACCGAGAAAGACATAGACCGGATGGTGCCCGGGACGCTTGAGATCCTCGACCGCGCCAGACCATGTTCCGCTCTTGGATCCGATCCCGGACTGCGCCACGAAGCAACCGTCCGCCATGGCGTAGATGTACTTGTTGCGCTCCATCGCCACAGCCCCGTAGCTGAATGGCTTCAGTTCGGGGTCCGAAGCCGAGAAGAGCAACGCCTCGCCGCTCGAGAGCGCATTTCGGTTCGACGGATCCAGACATGCGCTTAGAAGATCGCATGGCAGGGCGCCGATGACCTTGCCTCCGCAGGCAAAAGCCTCCTGCATGGCAGTCTGGTCCGCGCCGCGCGCGCCACCTGAGACAATCGGCATGTCAAGTTCCACACACCCCCGGACAACTTTTCGGATCGCCTCCGCGGCCTCCGCGTTCAAATCGCGGGAACCCACAAACGCCATTCCCCCACCCTCGAAGAGCTGTTCGTTTCCGGCGAAGTAAATGAGCGCCGGCGCCTTGTCCTTGAGATAGTCCCGCATGCGCTTCGGATACTTGGCGTCGGCACGGCTGATGACGCGGACGCCATAGGACGACCATTTGTCAATGGCCGTGGAAAGCGTCATCCCGCGACGCAAAAGGTCAAGAATGCGCCCCTTCTCCGGCATCGGCACTTTTGGATTTGAACTGGGCTGGGAGCAAACGTCGCCAATAAAGGCCTCGTTCATTTCCAGCAAGTCTGTCGGGCGCTTCTGCATGCCGTTTAACGCATTGGCAAAGACATTGTACTGGGGAAGCGTCAAGGGCGCGACATTGAGGTTTTTGCGACCGCATTCGCCGCAGAGGAGCAACACGGCCTGCGTATCGGGAGTTAAGCTAAAATCAACATTCATGTTCATTCTCCGTCGTAAGAGGAATCCGCCAGGGCTAGCGGGACGACAAATTCGACACCTGCCTCGCGCAGAACGGCGGAGGCAACCGTTAATGTCCACCTGGAATCAACCATGTCGTCAACGAGGAAGCAGCCGCCCTGCGGCGGTTGGCCCTTGACGGCAAAGGCGTTGATGACATTGTTCTGCTGGAATGCGGAGCTTTCCATCTCCTTCTGCATAGGCGTTTCAATCGTCTTTGCGAGTCCGCGCCAGCAGGGCATGCCGAGCCTGCGGGCCAGGCGCTCGGCGAAGTCGCCGACAAGCGAGTTGTTCCGCCGTGAGGGAATCGGCACGATCCAGACGGGGCTCTTTTGGGGCGTCCATTCGCGCAGCATCTGGGCGCATGCTTCGACGAGCTGGTCGTCAAAACGCGGAGGCTGCGTCTGGTATTTTCCCCGCCGCACAAGCCGCCCCCACTCGCCAACCCCGTATAGCGAAAGCGCCCGGCCCTCGGCCATGCGCAATTCAGGCGGGATGACGCTGTTACGCACCAGTTCAAATCGTGTGATCGCGCTTTCCGCATCCACCCATCGAACCCTCGGACTTATCGGCACATGGGACTTGCGCAGAAGAATGGCGGCCGCCTGCTCGAGCGAAGGGTCTACCGCGTCGGGCAGCCGCAGGTCAGGGCGGCAATTGGCGCATCGGTCGCAGGATGTGTCCTCCGACGGGCTTTCCAGCGTGTCGCAAAGGAATTTCATGAGGCAACCGGACGCATTGACGTACTCGTCCATGTTGCGGCGCTCGGCGTGGCGGATCTCTGTCAATCGGCGGATGGTGTCCACCGGAAGCCGATAGGAGTTGACGAAAGGCGTCGCCCTGTATTTTGCGCCTTCCTTGACAATAGGCTGGGGGTTTTCAGACATCACGAACCGAAGCACTTGTTCGATCTGTTTGTGGCGGATGTTGAGTTTCCGGTCAAGCTCGACGATCGACAGTCCTCTAGGGGCGGCGGCAACGGCGTCAAGAACTTGCCTGACCATGTCCTCGGGCGGGAAGGCGCAGCGGATGAAGTAGTCTGCGATCTCGTCATCCTCCTCGCCGTTCAGGAGCACGCCGTATGCCGAATCCACGCCCCGCCCCGCGCGACCGACCTGCTGGTAGTAGTCCACCACGGATTTTGGCCGCTGGTAATGGATGACGAAGGCAAGGTCGGGCTTGTCGAACCCCATGCTGAGAGCGGATGTCGCAACAAGCGCCCTCACGCGGTTTGCGAGCAGAAGATCCTCCAGAAATCTTCGGTAAATGCCGGTGCGCGCGCCGCTGTCCTCGGCATTCGTCCACTCGGCGCTTCCCTTCAGTTCATCCCGCAGCTCGGGCGCAATATCGGCAGGTGGCAGGGAGTTGCTCGAATAGGCGTACGCCGAAATCCCATTTTGGCGGAGCCACCGCGCGACGATTTCAGCGTCCCTGATCGTGAGCGCATAGACAATGCCCGATCCGGGTATTCGAGAGCGCAGCGTGTCTGCCAGCCATGCAAGGCGCGCCTCCTTGGACCGCAGGCGGATGTTCTGCAGATAGAGGCTTTTGCGGACAAGGCTTCCCCGCTGAACCGCAACCGCCCCGCCAAGCTGGGCTTCGATGTCGGCGACGACTCGGTTCGTCGCCGTGGCAGTCGTGGCAAGAACCGGTACGGTTGGCGGCAGATGCGCGAGTAGTCGCGAAATCTTCTTGTAGTCCGGGCGAAAGTCATGGCCCCAGTCCGAAACGCAGTGCGCTTCGTCAATTACCAAAAGCGCGATGCGGTCGGTAATCGGTTCAAGTATCTTCTCGCGGAAAGAATCGTTCGCAAGCCGTTCGGGCGAGACAATCAGGATGTCGGCGGCATCGGAAAGTATCTTCTCCCTAATGCCCTTCCACTCGTTCGGATTCGTGGAGTTGATCGTGTAGCACCGTACGCCGACCCGCTCCGCCGCCGCGACCTGGTTGCGCATCAGGGCGATGAGCGGGGAGATAAGCAGCGTCATGCCCCTCCCCTTCTCCCGCAGGAACTTCGAGGCGATGAAGTAGATCATGCTCTTGCCCCATCCCGTGCGCTGCACGACGAGCTGCCGGCGGTTGTGAAGCACGCCGTCAATCGCCTCCCACTGCCCGTCGCGGAAGTGCGCGTCAGGAACTCCCGTTGCCGCGCGCAGCCACTCCAGCGCAGATATGCGTGTCACAATCATCGGAGCATCTTCTTCCATTGATGTTATCTCATGGGCAAGATAGGCAAAATACGACAATATCTTGTTTGGCTGCACCTGCTCTCTCATGAGATTCCCCACACAGTCACTAGTCGGCCATATATCTGTTAACTCGCAGGAAAAATCTTCCGGATTGTCCTTGCTGTTCTCCATCGGAACGAACAAATAAGCACATCTATTGTCATCAGGATCAATGCACCGAATGCCTCGTATATGTTCACCATTGTTTCTCGAAGAATCATAGGTAAATAATTCGAACTGAAAATTGCATTTCCCAGCGCCAATGCGCACCAATGACCCAAAAGTAAACGGCATTAACCACTCAGCAAAGATATAGTTCGCGAGTCCTCGACGGAACTCGGCCTCACAAACTTCCGGTGCAATCACCCCAGATGTGTTCGCAGAGGAATTGTCATCCTTAATATAGCCCTCGAGACGTAAACCTCCATCCGTAACCCGCACACTCCAGCCTTCCCTCGAAGTATAGATCGTCTCACCCGTGTTATCATCTTTATAACCAGCCAAGAGGTGGACATTCTTACGATAAGCCATTGCTCCACGGGACTTCTCACCGCTCACCACAAAGTCTACATGAACCCGGAGTTTCCCATCAACTTCAACAGCTATAAGGCTCACACCAGAAAGCACCTTCGGTGTCAACGGCGGAATCAGAAAGTAAAATCGCGAAGCACCATCAGTGAATGCATTGATGAAGGACCAAAGGGACTCCATATCTTCGTGGTGTTCTTCCAACCCCATTTTGTAGCTGTCTTCGCTGGAAATCGACTTCAACCAGTGAAAGGTAGTCCTAAGACCATGTGGCAATTCGAGTCTGTCAATAAAGAACCTTTTACGCGGTACGCCTACAGACATCATTTGCATGCAATCATAGGGAGGCCAAGAAAGAGTGGGGACACATACATACTCCCAAGGCTTTTGGTCTCTTGTCTTGGGCGGGAAGATCATGTATGAAACACCCATATAGTCTGGATCATAACAATGCACTCCTCGCACTATACTGTCCGACCCCATAATTGCAGAACTTTGATATGAAAAATCCTCGTAAACAAAATGACCATCAGATCCCTCCGGACAAAACGCCATTGCCAGCACAACATCCTGAACGCATTCACTATTCGCTTTCTGCCGAAACAGACTTTCTCTGGCAACTCTTTCATCAACCTCATGTGCCCAACCGGGTCTCAACATATGTTCTTTCGACTTTGATGAAAAATCTTCTGTTTGACTAAACACTTCAAGCAACCCTTTAGATGTCAATCTATATAACCTACTTCCGTAAATCTTCCTAGCATACTCTGAAGACAAAATATTGGAAAAAAACCTATCATCGGAACAGATATCTTTCTCACTCCGTCCGCAATTAGGCTTTCCCCAGATGTTAGGTGAATACGACGTCTCATGAGCTTCGTCTAGATCAAGTTCTAGGGAATTATCAAGCCACTCATGTTCAGGGTTCTTTTCCTTTTGAATGACAAATAGCATATTCCTGTCAAGACATCCCCAGAACCAGCTGGTAATCTTATTATATGGAAAGACTCCTTCGTATTCCTCGTTTAAAAACCATCTTTTAACAGCTCCCCAATACTTCTTCTCGGAATGTTCAAAAACACAATCGACAAATTCCAGAGTAGCCTTTACCCTGAACAGATAGTCATGATACAATCCAACCTTTTGCCCCCTGTTTTCAGGCTTCAGGCTCCAAAAGAAATCATCACCCGGATCTGAAACTGGACCATAACGATACCAAATCATAATTGACTCCTCTCTGACGTCACCCTCCTCCGCCCGGTCACGACGTCGGCGATGAGGCTTTGCTTGTATTCCCTGAGGAGCTCAACCTCGCGCTCAAGCGCGGCGACCTTGGCGTCGATCTTCGCGCTCTTCTCCTCAATGTAGGCGACGATGGCGCGCTGGGTGGGAAGAGGGGGGAGAGGAAGATGTCGCCCCTTGAATGTATTCCAAATCAAGTTTCGCTGAATAGAACCGACCCCGCGGGAGCAAAGCTCATAAACGCAAACAAATGGCTTTGAACGGAGTGCGTAATTAGCATATTGCGGGTCAATGCAATTGGCCATCTGAACAACGAAATACGCGGGACTGACTATGCCTCGATAAGGCGACACACCAACCGAGCCGCGCCAAGCTTGCTGGTTGTTCATCACGAAATCGCCAGGATCGACTAGTTGATATTTGCTCAAATCTTTGCTAGTGGCATTAGCGCGCTTTTCTCCGCCCTCGGTGAAGCGAATCACGCCACGATCAAGGAACACGGAAAGAAGCTCTTCTTCGGGAGCGCTTGGAGAATCTTTCACCTTTAGGAAGGATCCCGCTCTCCGCACCTCCCACCCCTCCGGTACTTCGGGGAGCCAGGGGATGCCGGTCGGCTTGGAAATGTTGCCAGTGTTGCCAGTGTTGCCAGTGCCAGTTTCCAATTCCCAATTGGTATTGGCATTGGTTATTGGCAACATTTCCACATTGGCAACATTTGTCTCTCCGCTTCTCCGCGACTCCGCATGCGGTATGCCTTTCGTGACGGCCCTGGCGATGAGGGACTGCTTGTATTCCTTGAGGAGTTCGGCCTCGCGCTCCTTGGCGGCGACAACCGAGTCGATCTTCGCGCACTTGTCGTCCAGGTACGCGACGATGGCGCGCTGGGTGGGGAGAGGGGGAAGAGGCGCAGGAATCATTGATAGTTCTTTTTTGTTGATTTTGGGCATCTTCACTCGATCGCAAACTACATTCGCCACGCCATTAAGAAATGCCTGCGAAAGCATGCAATATTTCACAAATGACGTGTCCTCGTGAGTTTCAATCGGATACATGTCTGCACTGCAAAGGCCATCAAACGGCGCTATCGTTACCTTGTTTAAAAGGGGTCGAATTTTAGAATATAGTATTTGTCCTTTATGAAAAAGATGGTTGTCGCTTTCCACATGGGACTCTTCAACGGTTTTCCAAGGCAACAAGCGACCAGATCCCTTCTCTATCTGTTCTGGGGAGATTTGCGGTTTATCAAGATGTTCTTCCGGTGGAACGAGGTTCGCTACAACATGGGCAATACGTTTAAATGGAACGCACTCCCACCCCTCGGGCACTTCGGGGAGCCAGGGGATGCCGGTCGGCTTGTACCTCTCATATCTCATCGCGCCGCTCCTATTCACTCGTCACTCACCCCAGCACCTCCCCGAGGAGTCCGCCGGTCTCCTTTTCGAGCGCGGCGATGTCGGCGGCGATGGCTTCGGGGGAGCGCAGCTCGACGGGCTTGTAGAAGTACTTGGTGAAGGAGAGCTCGTAGCCGACGACCGGCTCGCCGAAGACGGCTTCGTCGTCGTAGGGTCTGACCTCCTTCTCGTAGAAGGCCCGGATGCCGCCGGGGTAGGTGAGCGGGATCTGCTCGACCTCGTTGCGGGCCCGAGCCAGGACGGGCTTGCCCTTCTTCAGCACGAGGTCGCCCTTTTCGTCGCGCTTCGGCCGGAGAACGGGCACCTCCCAGTAGCCGAACTCCTCGTTCGCGAAGATTTTGGAGAGGGGCGTCTCGCGGAAGTCGAGGAGGAGCTTCAGGATCTCGTCCGCGTTGGCGTCGCTCGTCTCGCAGTTCTTCTCGCCGAGGTTCTTCTTGAGGGGGGTGGAGATGCCCGTGGCGTCGATGAGCTGCACCTTGCCGCGGCGGCGTGCCTCCTTGCGGTTGGTGACGATCCAGATGTAGGTGCCGATGCCGGTGTTGTAGAAGTCCTTCTCCGGCATGGCGACGATGGCCTCCAGCAGGTCGTTCTCGATGATGAAGCGGCGCAGGTTCGACTCGCCGCCGCCGGCGGAGCCGGTGAAGAGCGACGAGCCGTTGTGGACCTCGACGATGCGGGTGCCCTGGGGCGTGTCCTTCATGCGGCTGAGGGAGTTGGCGAGGAAAAGCATCTGGCAGTCGCCGATGTCGGGGATGAAGCTCGTCTCGCCGTCGAAAAAGCGGGGGTCGGTGATCTCCTTCTTGTCGCCGAGGCCCCAGTTCTTGAGGTCCTCCTTCCAGGGCGTGCCGAAGGGCGGGTTCATCACGCAGAAGTCGAACTTCTCCCCGGCGTGGCCGTCCTGGGAGATCGTCGAGCCGCAGGCGATGTACTGGTGGTCCGACGAACCGAGCCGGTAGGTGAACTTCTCCATGCTGCCGGAGATCATGAGGTCGGCCTTGCAGGTGGCGTAGGTGTCGTCCTGGAGCTCCTGCCCGAAGATCAGCGTCTTGATTTTCCGGCCCGTTTCGGCGGCGACCCGGTCGAAGACCTCCTGCGTGACGGTCAGGATGCCGCCCGTGCCGCTCGCGCCGTCGTAGATCGTGTAGGTGCCGTCGGCGAGGGTGTCGCGGACGGGTTCGACGGCGAGGCGGGCGAGGAGGCGCACGTAGTCGCGCGGGGTGAAGTGCTCGCCGGCCTCGGTCACGTTGTGCTCCTCGTTGAAGCGCCGGAGCAGCTCCTCGAACATCGTCCCCATCGTGTGGTTGTCGAGGGCGGGCAGGAGGACGTTCCCGTCGTCGTCCGTGACGGGCCGGGCGGAGAGGTTGATGGCGCCGGAGGTGAACTTCTCGAGGACCGAGCCGAGGCGGCCCTTGTTCGTCAGGGCGTCCACCCAGTGGCGGAGCTGGAACTTGTCGATGATGTCCTGGACGTCGGGCGAGAAGCCGTTGAAGTAGTCCAGGACGTTCATCTTCAGGCGCTGGGGGTCGATCTCGTTCTTGAGGGTGGCCATCGTGAAGGCCGAGGTGTTGAAGAACGGGTATCCCGTGACCTTCGGGAGGAACTTGTCGTAGGGGAGGCCGTTCTTGTCGCAGAACTCCTTTTTCGCGAGCGCCTGCGCCTTTGTCCCCTCCAGCAGGACGTCGATGCGCCTCAGCACGGTGAAGGGCAGGATGATCTTCTTGTAGTCGCCCTTTTCGAAGGCGTGGACGAGGACGTCGTTGGCGATGTTCCAGATGAACGAAAAGAGCTTGTTGTACTGTTGGTTTTCCATGACGCAGATTTTAAAAGAATTGCGGCGAAGCTCCGCTGAGCTGCGTCGCAATTCTTTTAAAATCTGGTAGGCCAGGCGGGATTCGGACCCGCGACCCTCAGATTAGGAATCTGATGCTCTGTCCAGCTGAGCTACTGGCCTTTCACGGCTAAATATGATAGCAAAAAGACGGCGGGAAAGCAATGCGCCGCTAAATGCGCTCGGGCGTGCGGATGCCGAGCAGCCCGAGTCCGTCGCGGAGGAGGCGTGCGACGAGGACGCAGAGATGCGCACGGCTGTCGCGGACGGCCGGTTCGGACTTGAGGATGTTGAAGCGCTGGTAGAAGCTGCTGTAGAGCTGCGAGAGCGCGTAGAGGTAGTCGGCGAGGACGTTCGGCTTGCAGCTCTCGGCCGCGCGGACAACGGCGTCGGGATAGCGGAGAAGCTGAAGCGCAAGCTGCTTTTCGAGCGGGTCGGTGAGGACGATCGGCGCCTTTTCGGGATCGACGCCCGGAACGGCCTCGCGGTACTTGTCGAGCAGACTGCAGATGCGCGCGTGGGCGTACTGCAGGTACGGGCCCGAGTTGCCCTCGAGCGCCAGTGCGCGATCCCACGTGAAGACAATCATGTTCTGCGGGTCGTGGCTGAGGTCGGCATACTTGATGGCCCCGACGCCGATGTCGGCGGCCAGCGACTTCTTCTGCTCTTCCGTCATCTCCTTGCCGGAGGCGTCGATGATGGCGCGCGCGCGGCTTTCGGCTTCGTCGAGAAGCGTCTCGAGCTTGATGAGGTTGCCCTGCCGCGTTGAGATGACACCTTCTGGCAGACGCATGAGGCCGAACCAGACGTGCGAGAGGCCGCAGGTGTCGGGCACGAGGCCCATCTTGCGGCAGATGTGGAAGAACTGCTTGAAGTGGAGCTGCTGGCGCTCGTCCGTGACGTAGACCATGCGCACAGGGTTGTAGTCGCGCATGCGCGTGGCCACCGTGGCGATGTCCGTCGTCGTGTAGTTGAAGCCGCCGTCGCGCTTGCGGACAATGGCGACGTCGAGCCCGTCGTCCGCGAGGTCGACGATGATCGCGCCGTCGCTCTCCTTGGCGAGGCCGGCCTTTTCAAGCGAGTCGACGATGCCGGCGAGCTGGTCCTGGTAGTAGCTTTCGCCGCGGGTGGTGTCGAAGTGGACGTCGAGCCGGCGGTAGACGCG
>JAEEGL014933322.1_pt1 | contig 16068 bp, 17 predicted proteins | sample 9134231 | NCBI WGS metagenome assembly JAEEGL01 (sample SAMN16246548, study PRJNA631951) | gut metagenome | biome: gut microbiome; feature: rumen; material: fiber-attached | host: Bos | place: Iran: Karaj | collected 2018-10 | reverse complement strand
AGCGGGGTCATTCCACGATATAGCAGTACAACATTTTTTCGGTGATGAGCAGGTGCAGCTGATTTTCTGCTCCACTTTTGAGATGGTGTTTGAGAATATCAAGCGCGACCCCACCGTTATCGGTATGGTGGCAATCGAGAACACTATCGCTGGAAGTCTGCTCCACAACTACGAACTGTTGCGTGAGTCGGGAGTCACAGTGGTGGGGGAGCACAAACTGCATATTCAACATGCAATATGTTGCTTGCCTGAAGATTCATGGGATACAATCAGGGAGGTGCACTCTCATCCGGTGGCGCTGATGCAGTGCAGGCATTTCCTTGCCAACAGACCTGAAATCAAGGCTGTGGAAGTGGAGGATACTGCCGGAGCTGCAGAGTATATCGCGCAGTTTCAGTGCCGAGGAGTGGCTGCCATCTGTCATGCCGAGGCCGGCCGTATGAATGGACTCAAAGTGTTGGAGGATGCCATCGAGGACAACAAACACAATTTCACACGGTTCCTTGTGGTGTGCAACCCGAGAAAGGCCGACTTCATGAGACCGCTCGACAAGACCGACAAAGCCAGTTTGGTGTTCTCACTGCCCCATGAGGAGGGCTCGTTGTCTAAGGTGCTTACCATCCTCTCTTTCTACAACATCAACCTGACAAAGATTCAGTCGCTGCCCATCATCGGACAGGAATGGGAGTATCTGTTTTACGTGGATGTAACCTATTCCAATCTGATACGTTACCGACAGAGTATCGATGCAATAATACCGCTTACACGCGAATTAAAAATATTAGGAGAGTACAACAATGGAAAACAGACTCGCTGACATAATGCCTGCCGACAGGCTCAACACCGTACAGGAATATTACTTCAGCCGCAAACTGAAAGAAGTGGCCCAGCTAAATAAGGAGGGATGCGACATCGTGAGCCTGGCCATAGGAAGTCCCGACCAACCGCCATCGAAGACCACAATACAGACTCTGTGCGAGGTGGCGCAAAGACCTGATGCACATGGATATCAACCCACAATGGGTACACCCGAATTACGTGAGGCAATGGCGGGATTCTACAAAAGATGGTACAACGTGACCCTTGAGCCTGCCGCCGAAATCTTGCCGCTCATAGGAAGCAAGGAGGGTATACTGCATGTCACACTGGCTTTCGTCAATCCGGGCGACGGCGTTCTCGTACCCGACCCTGGATATCCCACCTATACATCACTGAGCCGCATTCTTGGAGCTCGTATCGTGAACTATAATCTTAGGGCAGACAATGGCTGGCAACCCGATTTCGATGAGCTAGAGAAAATGAACCTTGACGGGGTCAAACTGATGTGGACCAACTATCCCAATATGCCGACTGGCGGAGATGCTTCAATGGAAACCTACCGCCGATTGGTTGACTTCGCACGACGTCATCATATTGTGGTGGCAAACGACAACCCTTACTCGTTCATCCTCAACCGCCACCCCAAATCTCTCCTTCAGGTGGAGGGCGCAAAAGATTGTTGCATTGAGTTCAACTCCATGAGCAAGAGTCATAACATGCCTGGGTGGCGCGTGGGACTCTGTGCATCGAATTCTACTTTCATCTCATGGATTCTGAAGATTAAAAGCAATGTGGACAGTGGAACCTTCCGAGGAATACAACTGGCGGCTGCCCAGGCTTATAAGAATACCGATGAGTGGCATGCGATGGCCAACTATGATATTTACATGCGCAGACGTCGTCTTGCCGAGGAAATCATGACATCTTTGGGCTGCACTTTCGACCCCAAGCAGGTGGGGATGTTTCTTTGGGGTCGCATCCCCGAAGGGATGGATGATGCCGAAACGCTCACAGAAAAAGTGCTTCATGAGGCGAGGGTTTTCATTACACCGGGCTTCATTTTCGGCGAGAACGGACGGCGTTATGTGCGTATTTCACTCTGCGCTGCCGATGATCGGATGCTGGAAGCTCTTAAAAGGATTAAAAGTATATTTTAGGAGTGATGAGAGAGCAGAAGGGGGAGAGTAGATATATGCTGCAAGGCTCAAAATCTCCGATTACTCCGAGTACTCCGATTACTCCGAGTACTCTGATTACTCTGATTACTCTGAATACTCCGATTACTCTGATTACTCCGAAAATTCCGATTACTCCGAAGATATCTCCCATTAATAAATTTCACAAAAAAACTCACCATAAACTATGGATCTTATTTTAAAACCACTAAACCTGCCGAGTGACAATGAACGTCCGTTCGTGATAGCTGGACCATGCTCGGCCGAGACTGAGGAACAAGTAATGACCACCGCTTGGCAATTAGCAAAAAAAGGTTGCCACATGTTCAGGGCTGGTGTGTGGAAACCACGCACAAAGCCCGGCGGATTTGAAGGAAATGGCATGAATGCCCTGCCATGGCTCAAAAGAGTGAAGGAAGAAACGGGCATGCTAGTGGCCACTGAAGTGGCGACACCAACCCATGTGGAGCAGGCCCTAAGCTATGGCATTGACATCCTTTGGATTGGCGCACGTACTTCCGCCAATCCCTTCGCAGTGCAGGACTTAGCCGATGCGCTGAAGGGAACCGATGCTACGGTGCTGGTCAAGAACCCTGTCAATCCTGACCTGGAATTGTGGATAGGTGCCCTGGAACGAATCAACCAGGCGGGAATCACACGTCTCGCTGCCATCCATCGTGGATTCTCCAGTTATGACAAGAAAATTTACCGCAATCTGCCTATGTGGCAAATTCCCATTGAACTGAGGCGGCGTATTCCTGATTTGCCAATCATCAATGACCCAAGCCATATTGGCGGAAGACGCGAACTCGTGGCGCCGCTGTGCCAGCAGGCCATGGACTTGGGCTTCGACGGACTGCTTGTGGAGGCACACTGTGACCCCGACAAGGCATGGAGCGACGCAAGGCAGCAAGTAACACCCGATGTGCTCGATTATATTCTATCGCTTATTGTGGTAAGAGATGAGACGGTCACAACAGAGGGCATTCATGAACTGCGCAATCAGATTGATGAACTCGACAACCAACTCATGGACTTATTGGCCAAACGAATGAGAGTGTGCCGCGAAATAGGACAGTACAAAAAGGAACACAACATGACGGTGTTGCAACCTGTAAGATATGGTGAGATTCTTGACAAACGGGGTGCGCAAGGCGTACTCTGCGGCATGGACGCAGAGTTTGTAAAGAAAATATTTGAGAATGTGCACGAGGAGAGCGTGCGTCAGCAAATGGAAATCATCAACAAATAATTTTTTTTGTATCATGAGAATCCTGGTTATGGGCGCAGGCAAGATGGGTAGCTTCTTTCTCGACCTGCTGAGTTTTGAACACGAGACGGCGGTCTTTGAAAAAGACCCTATGAGAATGCGCTTTACATACAACACGCAACGCTTCACTCAACTTGAGGAAATAGCCGAATTCAAACCGGAGTTGGTAATCAATGCAGTGACAGTGAAGTATACTATCCCTGCCTTTGAGGAAGTGATACCTTGCCTGCCGAAAGACTGCATCATCAGCGACATTGCTTCAGTCAAGACCGGACTGAAGGATTTCTATGAGAAATGCGGACGAAGATATGTGTCCACTCACCCTATGTTTGGACCGACTTTCGCCAACCTTCAACAACTCAGTGAGGAAAATGCGGTTATCATCAGCGAGGGCGACTATATGGGGCGCATCTTCTTTAAGGATTTGTACAGTCGGCTCGGTCTCAATATTTATGAGTATACTTTCGATGAGCACGACCAGACCGTGGCCTACTCGCTAAGCATTCCTTTCGTGAGCACCTTCGTTTTCGCAGCTGTCATGAAACATCAGGATGCACCGGGTACCACTTTCAAGCGCCACATGCGTATCGCCAAAGGCGTGCTCAATGAGGATGACTATTTGTTGCAGGAAATACTCTTCAATCCCTATACCGGTGGACAGGTGTCGAAAATCCGTACTGAGCTGAAGGAACTTCTCGATATTATCGACCACCACGACGAGAACCGTATGCAGGCCTATTTGGCCAAAATACGGCATAATGTGGCTCGTGACATAAAGCTCGAAAAATAACTATCTCTCTGCCGGCTGATTATGCAATTGTTGCTGCTGCTTGTCTCGCTTTTCACTTTCGTGGAGTTCAATTGTGAGAACCTCTTCGATTGTGAGCACGACTCACTGAAAAACGACTATGAGTTCCTGCCAGTCTCTCAGCGCCATTGGAACTCCCACAAATATTGGGAGAAGGTGAATGGAGTGGCCAGGGCTGTGCTGTCGTGTGGCGAGACTGCCAGCGGAGATTGGTCCTTGCCTGATATGGTTGCTCTTTGTGAGGTGGAGAACGATTCGGTGCTTCATCACTTGACGCGCAGGTCTTTGCTGCGGAATTCGGGCTATGAGTATGTTATGACGAGGTCTGAAGACGAAAGGGGCATCGACGTCGCCTTGCTTTATTCGCCTTTTTCTTTCCAACTTATAGGGTATACATCGCTGCGAATACCGCCTGAGGGGCGGCAGCACCCCACACGTGATGTGCTTTATGCCAAGGGGCTGGTTCGGGGTGGCGACACGCTGCATGTGCTGGTGGTCCATGCTCCTAGCAGGGCGAGTGGAGTGGCGGCAACAAGGGCTTACAGGGTGAAGGTGGCGCAGAGAGTAGCAATTGCGGTCGACTCTATAAGAACACACCATAAGGAAGCTAAAGTGCTGGTGGCCGGAGATTTCAATGATTATGATGGCGATGAGGCTCTTCTGAGGTTGCAGGAACATTCGCTCACTGATGTGTCTGCTCGGGTAACAGGACAGAATGGGGCAAAGGGCACATACAAGTTTCGTGGACGATGGGGGAGTCTCGACCATATTTTAGTCAGTGAGTCTCTGTTGTCCTCGCTCTCTTCCTGTCATGTGAACGACGCGCCCTTCCTTGTCGAAGAGGATGAAAAATATGGTGGTGCCCAACCAAGGCGCACTTATGTGGGACGTCGGTTCCACGGAGGGGTGAGCGACCACTTGCCGTTGGTGGCAACATTCAACTTTTAAGAGTCATTTTCTCTGGCGCTCACGTCATAGTCCAAGAAGAGGCGACATGCTTCCGGTCTCCTCTTTTATCCATTCTTCCACTTGCTTGCTGTTCATGGTGAACACTTGTCCGAAAAGACCTATACCCACCGTTTTTCTCTTGTCGTCGAAGTGGTATTCACAGGTCGAGAAAAACAGGTAGTTGTGCACTATGAAGAACCGGTCATATAGTTTTTCGGCTAAGCCGGAGGCGACAAGAGTGGCTCCAAATCCCGCCACATTGGACCTCGTACTGCCAGAAATGATGTCACCTGCCACTTCGGTGGCCACGCGTGAGATTGTCGACTTGAATTTGTTCTCATCGGGATTGGTCATCGTCATGATGGCCGCTAAAAGTAAGATGGCTCCCAAACTGAAGCAGAGCGTGCGGTGACGGTCAAAAAAATCCTTTTGCTTAGCTCCTGAATTGTTTCCCATTTTTATCTGTTTTTATTTGTTCTGTCTTTGTCATAAGAATCTGCCGGTCCTCAAAAAAGGACTTTGTATCATACACTTTGCAAATTTACAAAAAAGACACTGATTAGGGCGCCTTTTATGATTTTATAATATGTTTTCAGGTACATTTATCGCTCATTTCTGCCTAAATCCTCATATAGTGTTCTTTTTGCAGATTTATAGTATTTTTTGAATATAAATATACCTCTGTTTAAAGCATTTTTCCCTAAAACAAGATAAAAAACAGTTTTTGTTTGTTGAGGTCAAGGTTTTTATGTAATTTTGCAAATTAATAATAGTGATACAACGACAATTATGTTTGAAAATTTAAACGAGAGATTAGAACGTTCTTTTAAAATACTTAAAGGTGAAGGTAAAATCACCGAAATCAATGTCGCCGAAACACTGAAGGATGTGCGGCGCGCACTTATTGATGCTGATGTCAACTATAAGGTGGCCAAGACTTTCACCGACACGGTGAAGAAAAAAGCTTTGGGTATGAATGTGCTCACAGCGGTGAAGCCCGGACAACTGATGGTGAAACTTGTGCACGATGAGTTGGCGGAACTGATGGGTGGAGAAGCCGTGGGGCTGAAACTCGAAGGAAAACCGGCCATTATCCTGATGTCGGGTCTTCAGGGTTCTGGTAAAACTACTTTCAGTGGCAAACTTGCCAATTTGCTTAAGACACGGCAACATAAAAATCCCCTGCTCGTGGCATGTGACGTGTACCGTCCGGCTGCTATCGAACAGCTCAAAGTAGTAGGTGAGGGCATTGGTGTGCCTGTCTACTCCGAGGATGGAAACAAAGATGTGGTGACAATAGCCAAAAATGCCATCAATAAGGCAAAAACCGACAAATTCAATGTGGTAATCATCGATACCGCCGGACGTCTTGCCATCGACGAGCAGATGATGGAGGAGATAGCGCGCCTCAAGGAGGCTGTGCAACCGGATGAGACACTCTTTGTGGTCGACTCCATGACCGGTCAGGATGCAGTGAATACTGCAAAGGAGTTCAACGACCGTCTCGATTTCGATGGTGTGGTGCTTACCAAACTTGATGGCGATACCCGTGGCGGTGCAGCTCTCTCTATTCGCACTGTGGTGACAAAACCCATAAAGTTCGTGGGTACTGGAGAGAAAATGGATGCAATCGACGTGTTCTATCCCACCCGTATGGCCGACCGTATCCTCGGTATGGGCGATGTGGTAAGCCTTGTGGAGAGAGCACAGCAGCAGTTCGATGAGGAGAAGGCAAAGGAGTTGGAACGTAAAATCCGTAAAAACAAGTTCGACTTTGACGATTTCCTCGGACAGATTGAGCAAATCCAAAACATGGGCAACCTTAAAGACTTGGCTTCAATGATTCCGGGTATGGGTAAGGCCCTGAAAGATGTGGATATCGACGACAATGCGTTCAAAGGCATTACCGCTATCATACACAGCATGACACCCTATGAGCGCTCTCATCCTGATGTGCTCAACCAAAGCCGGCGTATGCGCATCGCCAAAGGTTCGGGCACTAACCTCCAAGAGGTGAACAAACTGATTAAACAGTTTGATCAGACTCGGAAAATGATGAAAATGGTAACCGACTCCTCAAAAATGGGCATGATGATGAAAGGCATGAAGGCCATGAGAGGAATGAAGAAACGTTAGACAGATACATTTAAATATACGTATTTAAGATATTATGACTATTATCGACGGTAAGGCCACAGCGGCTGCCATCAAGCAGGAGATTGCTGCAGAGGTGGCCCAAATTGTTGCAGGAGGAGGAAGAGCTCCGCATCTTGTGGCTGTACTCGTGGGACATGACGGCGGCTCAGAGACCTATGTGAAAAACAAGGTGCTGGCATGTGAGGCTTGTGGATTCAAATCTTCTCTCATTCGCTATGAGAACGATGTGACTGAGCAGGAATTGCTGGCCAAGGTGGCTGAACTCAATGCCGACCCTGAGGTGGATGGAATGATTGTACAGCTCCCTTTGCCTAAGCATATTGATGAGCAGAAGGTGGTCATGGCTATCGACTATCGCAAGGATGTGGATGGATTCCATCCAGTCAACGTGGGACGAATGGCTATTGGATTGCCTTGTTTCATCTCTGCCACGCCGCTCGGCATACTTACACTGTTGCAACATTACAAGATCACTACAAGTGGAAAAAAATGCGTCATCCTGGGGCGGAGCAATATCGTGGGGAAACCCATGGCTCAACTCATGATGCAAAAACAGTTTGGTGATGCCACTGTCACGGTGTGCCACAGCCACAGCGCTACCCTGAAGGAGGAATGTCGGCAGGCCGACATCCTTATCGCTGCTATAGGAAGCCCTGAGTTTGTCACCGCGGATATGGTGAAAGAAGGTGCCGTGGTCATCGATGTGGGTACTACACGTGTACCCGATGCTACAAGGAAACGCGGGTTCAGGCTCACTGGTGATGTCAAGTTTGATGAGGTGGCTCCCAAGTGCTCTTTTATATCTCCCGTGCCGGGGGGGGTGGGGCCAATGACTATCTGCTCGCTGATGAAGAATACCCTGGCTGCAGGAAAGAAAACCTACTACAAATGACAGCAGAGGAATATTATCAGCTCGGCAATGAATACCGGAAGCAAGGCAATTGGCAGATGGCCCTCAACAATTATATGGAGGCCATCGCGCTCGACCCTGAGAGTCCGGCCAAGCATGCTAAGGAGATGCTCGATGAAATATTGAGTTTCTACCATAAAGACTATTATAATCCCTAAATGTTTATTGCTATAAGAAAACACGCAAACCGAAAAAAATAAGAGAGTATGAGTAAAATCAAAGGTTCAATCGTGGTAAACACCAACAGATGCAAAGGATGCTCGCTCTGCGTCTATGCTTGTCCGAAGGGCGTCATAGCGCTCGCCGACAAGAAAGTCAATGTGTCGGGCTATCCATTTGTCGAGGCAAAAAACCCCGACGATTGTATCGGATGCGCATCGTGCGCTATTGTGTGTCCTGACGGATGCATTGCTGTGTACCGTAAAAAAATGGAGGATTAAAAAATGGCAGAACAGGAAGTTACTTTGATGAAAGGCAACGAGGCTATTGCCCATGCCGCCATCAGATGTGGTTGCGACGGATATTTCGGATATCCTATCACACCGCAAAGTGAGGTAATCGAAACGCTTTGCCTGCTCAAGCCTTGGGAAACCACTGGTATGGTGGTGGTTCAGGCTGAGAGCGAGGTCGCCTCTATTAATATGGTGTATGGAGCTGCCGGCGCAGGAAAAAGGGCTATGACTTCTTCTTCAAGCCCTGGTGTGGCGCTTATGCAGGAGGGTATCGCCTATATGGCTGGAGCAGAACTGCCTGGCGTGTTTGTTAATGTGCAGCGTGGCGGCCCCGGACTGGGCACTATCCAGCCTTCTCAGAGCGACTATTTCCAAGCTACAAGAGGTGGAGGAAACGGCGACTACTATGTCATCGTGCTGGCTCCAAACTCTGTGCAGGAAATGGCTGATTTCGTGGACTTGGCCTTTGAACTGGCGTTCAAATACCGCAATCCGGCTATGATTCTGAGCGACGGCGTTATCGGTCAGATGATGGAGAAAATCGTGCTCCCGCCCTATAAGCCTCGCCGCACCGACGAGGAAGTGATGCGTGAGTGCCCATGGGCTTCTTTTGGAAGGAAAAAAGACCGCAACCCCAATATCATCACTTCTCTTGAGCTGAAACCGGAGATTATGGAGGAACGCAATATACATCTCCAGGAGAAATATCAGCAGATTCGTGAAAACGAGGTGCGTTTTGAGACTCAGCAGTGCGAGGATGCCGACTATGTTATCGTGTCCTTCGGCTCTGCCGCACGTATCTCTGAGAAAGCTATCGAACTGGCCCGTGAGGAAGGTATCAAGGTGGGTCTGTTCCGTCCTATCACTGTATGGCCTTTCCCAACAGAGCAGGTGCGCGATATAGCTCGTGGAAAGAAAGGTGTACTCGTGGCTGAAATCAATGCCGGACAGATGGTTGAGGATGTAAAACTGGCCATCAACGGCGAAGTGCCTGTGGATTATTTCGGACGCCTCGGTGGTATTGTGCCTGAGCCCGAGGAGATAGTGGAAGCTTTGAAATCTAAATTAATGAAGTGATGGACAATAACAATATTATCAGCCCCGAGAACCTGGTCTATCAGAAACCGGTTCTCATGAACGATGTGCCCATGCACTACTGCCCAGGATGTTCTCACGGTGTGGTGCATAAACTCATAGCCGAGGTGATAGCCGAGATGGGCATGGAAGAGAAAACCGTAGGTGTATCGCCCGTGGGATGCGGTGTGTTTGCCTATCGTTACATTGATATCGACTGGCAGGAGGCTGCCCATGGAAGAGCTCCCGCTGTGGCAACAGGCATTAAGCGTGTCTGGCCCGACCGCCTCGTTTTCACATATCAGGGTGACGGTGACCTCGCTTGTATTGGTGCATGCGAGACAATCCACGCACTCAACAGAGGTGAGAACATTGTTATCATCTTCATCAACAACGCTATCTATGGCATGACGGGTGGACAGATGGCTCCCACCACTCTGATGGGACAGAAAACGGCCACTTGCCCCTATGGACGTACTGCTGAACTGCACGGATATCCGCTCAAAATGACTGAGATAGCCGCCACTCTCGAGGGTACATGCTATGTGACCCGCCAAAGTGTGGAGAGCGTGGCCTCAATACGGAAGGCTAAAAAAGCCCTCCGTAAGGCTTTCGAGGCTTCAATGGCCAAGAAGGGCTCATCGCTCGTCGAGTTTGTCTGCACTTGCAGCAGTGGATGGAAACTCTCTCCGAGAAAGGCCAATGAATGGATGGCGGAGAATATGTTCAAGTTCTATCCCAAAGGTGACCTCAAGGACAACACGGGCATGTAGGCCGTGGCAATAGCAAATCAAATTCTGATTCTAACAGCAAATTATTATGAAATACGAAATCATTATATCGGGATTCGGTGGTCAGGGTGTGCTCTCTATGGGTAAAATTTTGGCTTACTCCGGACTCATGGAAGGAAAAGAAGTGACTTGGATGCCTGCCTATGGACCTGAGCAGCGTGGTGGTACGGCCAACGTGACAGTAATCGTCAGCGATGAGCGCATCTCATCGCCTATCCTCAGCAAGTACGACATTGCCATTGTGCTCAACCAGCCCTCGCTCGATAAATTCCAACCAAAGGTGAAACCGGGTGGCATACTTATTTACGATAGTTATGGTATCATCAACCCGCCTACCCGCAAAGATATCAGGGTCTACAGTATCAGTGCCATGGACAAGGCTGCTGAGATGAAAAACGCTAAGATTTTCAACATGATTGTGCTCGGTGGTATGTTGAGCGTCTGTCCTGTGGTGACCAACGAGGGTCTTGAGAAGGCTCTCTATAAGACTCTGCCAGAGCGTCATCATGGTTTGATTCCTCTCAACATGGAGGCCGTAAAGGCAGGTGGTGAGATCATGGAATTGAAATAGATTCTTCTATATAGTATGAAAACAAAAAAGCCTGAAGTATATTCAGGCTTTTTTGTTTGTTTTTAGATTTCTATCTCTTCTATGCCCCCATAATCTACCTGGTGAGTGAAGGCGTTCTCTCTGCCAAAGAGACCTCCGTATATACCGGCGCACACAAGCACTCCTGCGTGGGAGAAGATGCATACCCGCTCATAGGGCTTCTGGCGAAGTTCGTCCAGAAACTGGGATACTCGGGCATAGAGCATCGGAAGACTCTCACCGCCCTTGGTGGGCTTGTTCATGTAGTCGTCATACCATTCTTGAAGTGCGGGGTCGTCAATCTCATCATAACGGCGCATCTCCCATTCACCCATGAACATCTCTTTCAGACGGTCGTCGCACTCGGCTTCGGGCCAACCGCAGTGGGTGGCCAGCTTGCGTGCTCGGCTCAAAGGTGAGGTGTACACCTTGTCGAAAGTTTTGCCTTCCAGCAACTTGCGTGTTCTGGCTGCTTCTTCCTCGAAAGTAGCAGCACAGGGCACATCGCTCCACCCATAGCAGGTGCCGCGTGGAACGGCCACCCGTGTGTGTCTCACCAGAGTCACTTGCATAGTATGCTTATGGTTAAGTATATACTCAGTTCTATCAGCAGGAAAAGAGCACCGCAGCAGTCACCAGTGTAGCCGCGGAGCTTTGACCAGATGAAGCGGTAAAGGAAATACATCACCAGACAAGGCACAAACAGGATTATCTCCCAATAGGCCAGTAGTTCGGGTTTTAGGTAGAAGAGTAACGCAACGGGCAGCAACCCCTGCACAGCCAGCCCTATTGAGGCAGGTAAACTGATTTTGCGGTATACCATGCGGGATTTGGCTTCCTGTTCGGTACGGGCATAGGGCATCAACTGAACCAGTTGCCCTGCCAGCATCTTGGAGTAAGGATCGGCACATAAAATGATGAGTGCGGCCATTTCCACCGAAAGACTGTTAAGAGAAAGGTAAAGAAGCAGGCCGTACATGAAAAGTCCCAACACGCCATAAGTGCCGATGCGTGAGTCTTTCATAATCTCTAATATGCGCTGACGGTCAGTGCCGCCACCACCGAAACCATCACAGAAGTCGGCAAGTCCGTCTTCGTGCAAGGCACTTGTTAAGAGTAGTCGAACAAGTAGGGCGAGAGCCACAGCCACAGTGCCGGGAAACAGCCATGAGCCAAAATACAGCACGGCTGCTGTCACACTGGCAGTCAACCAGCCGGTGAGCGGCCAAAACTCTACTACGGCTTTATAGCAATCGCTTGGTGGCGAGTAAAGTTTGTAGAAGGGCAGCCGGGTGAAAAAGATGAAGGCGGCCCAGGCATTCTCGTACCACCTAAAAGTATTTAGTGATTTTCGCATGTTCAAAGTTGTTCATCTCGTTAATCATCCGCACAGCACTTTCAATGATGGGGTAAGCGCACAGCGCACCTGTTCCTTCTCCCAAACGCATGCCTAAATGGAGTAGAGGTCTTGCGTTCATCAGCGACAACATACGGCTGTGACCGCTTTCATCACCACAGTGGCCGAAAATGGCATAGTGAAGCACTTCCGGGCATAAATGGCTCGCTGCCAGCATGCAGGCTGTCATGATAAAACCGTCTACCAGTACCAGCATACGTGATTCTGCGGCGCGAAGCATGGCACCAATGGCTCCCACCATCTCAAAACCACCGAAATATCGTATGATGGTGTGGGTGTCGGCATGTGGATATTGTTGTCTGAAATGTGCTACGGCGGCATTGAGTACCTCCTTCTTGTGTGCAATACCGGGATGATTCAGACCGGCACCGGCACCGATGCATTCATCGAGGGGAATGTCGCCCCAAAGGCTCATCCAAATGCTTGAGGGTGATGTGTTGGCGATGCCCATCTCACCGATGCACAGCACGTTGCAGCCTGTTGCAGCACATTTGTCCACAAGACGGGCGCCAGCATTGAGCGCCTCTTCATATTGTTGTTCACTCATGGCGGCCTCGTAAAGAAAATTTCGGGTGCCACGTGCTATCTTGCAGTCAATAATACCCGGAGTGTCTTGCAGGTCATGGTCCACCCCCATATCGACAAGATACAAGTCGAAATGGTGCTGACGGCAGAACATATTCACACCGCCACCGCCATGGGTGAAGTTCACCATTTGCTGCCAGGTCACCTCACGCGGTGAAACACTCACATTCTCATGCTCTATGCCATGGTCACCGCCCATAAGCAGGTGGCATGGATGTCGGAGGGAAGGTGAAAGGGTCTGTTGCACAAGGCATATCTGTTCGGCAAGTGACTCCAGACGGCCTAAGGAACCTTTGGGCTTGTTAAGATTGTTTATCTTTTCTCTGATGGCCGGCAATAGGGTAGTGTCGGGAACTTTTATGTCAAACGGTTTCATCTCTGCTCTTTTATTTTAACTGGTATGCCGCTCACCATGAGTACAACCTCATCGGCAATAGCGGCAACATATTGGTTGATGGCTCCTTGTAGGTCGGCAAAACGGCATTGAAGTGGATTGCTGCTCACACCTCCCATACCTATCTCGTTGGTGACGAAAATGAAGGTGGCATCCTGACTGGTCAGCCGTGCTAATTCATCTTCCAACTCACCCTGAATGTCTTCACTGTCAGGACGTTCCGCACCGGTTTCTGAATCGAAGAGATAGTTGGTGGCCCACAAGGTGAGGCAGTCCACAAGCACCACACGTCCATTAAGGTCATATCGGCTTGGGTAACGCTCTTCTTCTATATTGGTCCAACGCTCTCCACGCCGTGCCTGATGCAAAATCACCCGTTGCCTGAAATTGTCGTCCCAGACATGGGCAGTAGCCACATACACGGGGTTCTCAGCCATTTCAAGAGCCAGCTGTTCGGCATATTGGCTCTTCCCCGAACGCTGCCCGCCGGTTATCATGATGATGTGTCTTGCCATCTTGTGTCTTTCTGAAAAGTATTGTTTCCAACTTGCAAAAGTATATAAAAAACTTGAATATTCATAACGATTGTGCGATAAATGCCGACACATGTGTTGAGATATTCCCTTTGTGCTGTCTTTTGCATGAAAGTGTCTTGTTTCTTAATGTGTTGGTGTTAAAAAAAGCGGGAAATGTACATTTTGTAGAGAAAAATTAAAATATTTGTCAGTTATCTTCTTTTTAATACTATCATTTTTTGGCTAATTGAGGTTTTTTTTCTTATTTTGCATTCGTATTTAAAGATTGTTAAATCCTTAATATAATGTAATTATGAAAAAATTAGTTTTATTATTTTGTGCTGCTGTGATGGCTGTCTCTGTTTCTGCCCAGACCGTGACAGAAAGCGCGACATTCGACAATTTCTACATTGGGGTCAATGGTGGCGTGTCTTCCAAGACCACAGGTGTCTCCTGGATGCATCATCTCAATCCTAATGCAGGTTTGAGAATCGGTCGTTGGTTCACACCGGTATTCGGTTTGGCTGCCGACGCTACAGCTTATTTCAACACAAAAGGATGGACAGCTTGCTCTACGGGTACAGCAGTCAATTATTCAAACCTCAGCTTGCTCGGTACTGTAAACCTCAGCAACTGGTTTGGTAGATATCCTGGTGAGCCTCGTTCCTTCGAGGTAATCGCTCTCTACGGCTTTGGATGGGGACATGGCTATGGAAACAATGCTTATGCACAGGGACTCAAACACAATGACCAGGTCACCTCAAAGGCTGGACTTGACTTCACCTTCAACCTTGGTGCCAAAAAGGCATGGCAATTCTATATCGAACCTTCTATCAATTGGGCTGTGGCCGGAACTCTCGGACTTTCTGGCGATGACCAGACTCAGTACAACATCCACCGCAGTGCGGTGCAGCTCAATGCCGGTATCATCTACAAATTCGGCAACAGCAATGGTACTCACAACTTCACCGTTCATGAACTCGACCAGACTCTTATCGACCGTCTGAACGCTGAAATCAATGAACTTCGCGGAAAACTCAATGCCAAGGACAGTGACATAGAAGCTCTGAAACGTCGACTTGCTGACCTGCAGCGCCAGCTCGATGAATGCCTGAAGCGTCCGGCACCTGAGAAGAAGAGTGCTACCGCTACCAATCTGCAGCCCACCGTGCTCTTCCGCCAGGGTAGCTCAACTATCGATCCCGCTCAGTATGCTCCGATTGAGCTGATTGCTTCTTACATGAAAAATCATCCCGATGCAAAGGTGCATGTAAGGGGATATGCTTCTCCCGAGGGTCCTGCCGACCTGAACCAGAAACTTTCGGTCGACCGTGCCAATGTTGTGATGAACGCTCTCGTGAAGAAGTATAAGATTGCTGCCGACCGTCTCTCTGCTGAGGGTTGTGGCGTCACTGACAAGCTCTTCGAGCAAATCGAGTTCAATCGCGTGGCTACTTTCAACGACGTTACAAAATAATCTTTTATAAAGGTTTAAATTTGCCCTGCTCTCTTTTTGAGGGCGGGGTTTTTTGACTGTCTTTGTCCATCTTATGGCATTTCCACTGTTTTCCATGCAATAAATGGTCTGTGAAATGCGTTTGTTTTATATAACAACTATTATGAATGTAGAAGAAAACAAAATCGGACGGTATGAGTTCCTCGCAGAACCTTTCCACTGCGACTTCTCCAACCGATTGCTTATGGGGCATTTAGGCAACCATATGCTTAATGCGGCCGATTTCCACTCCAACGACCGTGGATTCGGCATGCATTATCTTAATACTGTCAACAAAACATGGGTGCTCTCACGATTGGCCATCGAGATGGAGCAGATGCCGATGGCGTACGATCGTTTTGCTGTGGTGACATGGGTGGAGAGTGCTAAAAGATTCTTTACACGACGCAACTTTATGGTCCAGGACTCAAAGAGCGGACGTGTCTTCGGATATGGCAACTCTATTTGGGCCATGATTGATACTGAGAGTCGCCAACCGGTCAACTTGTTGGACGTAAAAGACGGGCTGCTGTCTCAATATGTGGTAGAGGACTATCCTTGCCCAATAGAAAAGGGATCGAGGGTCAAGATGGACAACAACGCTCTGCTGGTGGGCAGTGTGATGGCCAGGTACAACGACATCGATATTAACGGACATGTGAACAGTGT
>JAEEGL012171307.1_pt1 | contig 16068 bp, 14 predicted proteins | sample 9134231 | NCBI WGS metagenome assembly JAEEGL01 (sample SAMN16246548, study PRJNA631951) | gut metagenome | biome: gut microbiome; feature: rumen; material: fiber-attached | host: Bos | place: Iran: Karaj | collected 2018-10 | reverse complement strand
TAAGGATGAAGAAATAAAGAAAAGAGAAGAATATATTAAAGAAAAATTTTAACTGGTAGTGCTACAAACGAGAAAATAGATGACTTTATAAAAAAATACAAAACTCAATAAGAATGAGGGATAGTTGATTCTATCCCTCATAATCATTTAACATTGCTTTTGCATGTTCAATCATTTGCTTTTTTAAGTATTCAGGTTCTATTACCTTATAATCCTCACAATATTGTAATGCCCAATATAAGAATGCTTTTTCATCTGTTCTTATATATGCATATAATTTATCGTCTTCATTCTTTAATGTAGCATTCTTACCAAACCAATCATATACATTCTTGATTGCCCAGTCCTCTTTAACTAATACCTTTGCTGTAATAATGTTTCCACCAAACATATATACATGATCATTTATATGCTTATTTATATTAAAATTCTTTCCTAATGTTTTAACATTCTCAATAGGTTTAATATCATCATCAGTTAATTCTATTTTAGTTATATAGTCTAATCTAAAATTAGAATGATCTTCATATTTATCTATATTACATATTAGATAATATTTACCAAAATTATTAACTAAATAATATGGAGATACATTATATGTATATCCATCTCTACGTTCAACTAGCTTACCCTTGTTATCATAGATAAGATAGTTGAACTTTATTTTTTTCTTTAATTTAATTGCTTCTGAAATAATATCTATATTATAGAAGAATTCTTTGTTGGTAGTTCTTGATATTTCAGTAGATTTTTCTATATATGAATAATCCTTCCTTTGATATTTAGAAAAAGAAGAATAAAGCTTTTCTGATAGCTCCTTAGCTTGTTCACCTGTAATAGTTTTAGATGAATAGATTGCGTCTATAAGAAATTTGATTTGTGTTTCATCAAAATCTCGTTCATTTAAATAAACACCATTTTTATCTTTTACAATATCATATCCATATTCAGTTAATAATTCTATAGTAGAAGCAATAGTCTTTCTTTCAATATCTACCATATAGATATTATGAAGCTTTTCTATAATATCCTTTTGTTTTAATAAATGCTCCTTATCACTATATTCTTTTAGAATATCTAAAATATAAAACATTGCCATCTTTTTATCGTACATATTATCACCTAAATTTATTATAAAGTATAATCATTAACTTGTCCATTTTTTTGTACTTTTATATTGATAAGATATAGGTACAAAAAGTAAGGAGGAAGTTTATGTTTGATAATATAATTGGATACGAAAGTATAAAAAAAGAATTAAGTTTAATTATAAGCTGGTATATGAATGATGAATTTGTAAATAATTCAAAGGCTAAACTACCTAGCGGTATTATTTTTCATGGTAAGCCAGGTAATGGCAAAACATTGTTTATTAAGGAATTAGTAAATCATTTTAAGGATTCAGCATTTGTTATTACAGGAGATGATAAGGATGTATTAAAGGAAATAACATCGCAATATGATAAGGCTAGAAAGAACAAATTATCATTAGTATTAATTGATGAAATAGATTTATTAGTTGGTAAAGATTATAAAGTAACAAGAATATTACAGGATGAATTAGATGGAATAAATAGTTTAAATGAAAGAGTACTTACAATAGCTACTACAAATAATTATGATGATTTGCCAGAAGCTTTGTTAAGATGTGGAAGATTTGATAGAACTATTAGTATTGATAATCCTGGCTATGATGATAGAAAGAAAATAATTGAATATTATTTTAATAAGTTAGACATTAAATATGAATGTAATCTAGATTACATTGTTAAATATACTGTAAGATTAAGCTGTGCAGAAATAATGACATTATGTAATGATTGTTATTTTAGATTTCATAATGAAATACTAGATGATAATAAAATAGCAAAATCTATGTCAATGTTAGATCATTATTGTCCTTCAATTAATGAAGATCCTGATATTAGAACGAAGGAAACTGCATATCATGAAATAGGTCACGCACTAATGACATTAAAATATAAAGATGACTTTGACCTAATAGAAGTTAGATTTACAGATAAAGGTGGCGTATGTAGAACTGATGATGTTAAAGGAGTATTTGATGGATTAAGAAAAATGGTAGAGAGCATTCAAATTGGGTTAGGAGGTTTAGTAGCAGAGAAACTAATTTATAAAGATACTAGTAGAGGCTCAAAACATGATTTAATTCAGATTAGAGAAAAAATTAGTACACTTATTGATGAATATCCTTACAAATCAATTTCAAATGTATTAAAGTATTACAATGAATGTGAAAGAATGGAAACTGAAAGAACAAGGTATAAGAACGAGAAGATAATCAATAAGATATTAAAGAAGTGCTACAAGAAGACATATAGATACTTAAAGAAACATAAGCAAGATATTATAAAATATGGTGATATGCTATTTGAAAAGGGTAGACTTACAGCATCTGATTTTGGTTTAGTTGAACATGAAGATGAAAATATAGACCAGTTAGAACTTGAAACATCAAATTTTGAATCTAATGGAAATGAAGGAGTACCCATTAAAGTTGATAATTTGGAATTACCATTTTAATTTATGATATAATTAATTTAATAAAGAAAGATCAAATCAAATTTTATATTATATGAGGTGAAAATTATGAGTAAAGAAGATTTTATTAGTTGTGTAGAAACAGTATTAACGGAGAATGTTGGTGATAGTCTTAAACAAATTAAAAATATTATAAAAGAAGAAACAGGTGTTAATTGGAAGAATATTTTTGAAGGTGAGACAACATACGAGGTAAAAGTTAAGGAGTTGTTTGATTACTTTAATGCTGCAGAATTAAAATATAATAAAAGTAAGAAAAGAACAATAATTACTAAAGTTAGTCCTGTATTACAAAAACTTATAGATGATCTTAATCTTGACGTTCATAACAATATTATTTTATTAACAAGATACAATGCTAAAAAAATTGAAGATAAAATAAAAATTGACCAGAATTATTTCGGTTTTTACAAAATAATTTATCAAAAATATTATAATGATTTCAAAAATAAAGAAGATATTTGGGCAAATAAAGAAAAATCTTTATTTGCACTTTTGAGAATTTTAGACGTAGATAATAGTACCAATGTATGGAGATATAAATATAAAAGGGATAATTTCAATAGGATGTTAGACTATATGGTTGACCCTAAAAACGAATTTTTTGTTAATCTAGAAAATGGTGATGTAAATTTACCAGATATTTTATCAGACAATAAAGTTGGTGGTACTGCAGTAAAAAGCTTCTCTAGTAAAGTATGTCATTATATAAGTATAGAGGCATTTGGATTAGACAATTATTATAAAAATGACAAATTTATTAGAGCTGCTTTACCATTTTATTTAGATGAGTATGTAGTCAATCATAATATTAAAACTAAAGGAAATGTTGATAGTTGGAGTTATAAAGAACTACATGCAGCATTAGATTCACTTTTAGATGCTGCTAATAAAGAGCATAATAATAAACCAGAGCTTACAAAAGGAGAACTAGACCATATAATATGGTATTGCTATAAATCTTTTAAAGCAGATTAAATTATTATATATTTTTATTACTTACTAACAATAAAAGTCCACTTCAAAGTGGACTTTTTATGATATAATAATATAATATACATTACGATTTTGGAGGTTAATATGATAATTGAAGAACAAATATCTAATTTTAAGATGAATCCGGGAAAAAGTGGTCCTGTTGTAAATCCTGGTTCATATGGTGGAGATATGCCACAAGGTAACATATATCAAAAAGCTGTTTCGCAAGGATACGGGGATGCTTCAAGAAAAATTCCTGGGATAGGAAAAAAGCCAAGAGGCGTCAGAGATGAGATTTTAATAGAAATCAGTAAAAAAATAAAAGATTATTTTGAACAAGAATCTAATATAGCTTCTCAAAGTGATTATGATACGTGGCATGAAGATTTATGCAAATCAATAGTATCTGGTTTTGATAGTAAACTTTCTTTGACTATTCATTTTGGTATTGCTCAAAAAATAGTCAATATGGCATTTAAATATTTAAGATGTTTTCATGCTGATACATTGTTATTAAAAATTGAAAAATTTAAATATTGCCATTGTCCAATTGATACAATTATCTGTAAGAATATAATTATATTATCAAATAATTATGATGTTTCGAAAGAAGAGTACATAGCATTACTTAATGTAATAGATTCTGAAACTACTCCTTGGTCAAAATTGGATTATACAACTTATAAATATTTACAAAAGATAGTAAATAGTGTTGCTAACCAAATTTTAAAATATGATGAGTCTAAATTGGAAAGATTTGGCAAAGAATTAGGTGTTAGTAATGTGTCATTGACGTCCGCTGAGCTTGCTAGACAAATAGATTATTTCAATAAAAAAGGTGTTTCTCAATTAGATATTGATATTTTATTATGGCAAAGATAAAATGAAGAATCAAAATATGGATATGTCAAGAATGATGATGAAATTAAAGTATTAATAATAGAAAAATGGTTCATTAAATAATAGGTAGTGTACCATAAATTAAAGCTCCAAATTATAAGTAGTACAGGCTTTAATTTATAGAGAGTACAAGTATATCTACAAACAATAAGGAGTGATAGACTCAAAAATTATGAGTTTGTCACTCTCTTTTTTTTATGTGATCTAGATTTTTATTTAATCCAATATGCAAACTTAAATAAAGTAATAATGATAGGACAAGTATAATGAAAATAATGCGTGGGAAAAATATTTGTGGATTTTTTCACCGAGTCAGTATGAGATTTATACTAACGAATAATTGAAAAATAAAAGTGAAAATATAATATTAGTGTCATTAAAAATTAATTAATGCCATTTCCCGAGGTTTATAGCATAACAACTGTAAAAACTTCAACTATTTATAGCGGAATTAACTTTTTCAATTAACATTAATATTTAACTAAAACAATAAAGCTCCTCTTCAAAGAAGAGGGTTTTTGTTGTATAATTAAAATAATAAAATATCGATTTTAAATACAAGTTAATATAATTTGGGAATTTTATATGGGTAAAGGAAACGATGCTGTGTTAGAAATTAATGACCAATTTAGCGATAAAATAATTGATATTTTAGAAAATATATTCAAGTTTTTAAACAATGACAAATAATAATACAGTTGGAGGGCAAATGAAAGAATCTAAATATAGTAACATTACAAGGGAAGATATTATTAGTGCTATTAACGTATACAATAATAGCGACATAAAAGCCAAATTAAAGAATTATGTTTTAGTATACGAAGGTAATGATTATCCTTCAAAAGAGATAATTAGGATAGCATATAATCTAAAAAATAATACAAATATAACTTCGAATGATTTATCTGGTGGGAAACAATGGATAAGTTTTTATAAAGAGAGAGGCTTTGAAATTAAAATAATAAGCAAAGCACAAAATGAAAATACAATAGTAGAAAATACTACAATTGTAGAAAGCCATATTATTAGGAACGAAACAGTATTTGCTAGAGAAGAAATACATAAACAAGAAGATAATGATTCCAAAAAGAATGATATAAAATTAAAAATTGCAACATATGTTCAAAGTAATAGTTTTAAAAATTCTAGAGAGTTAGATAAAATTATTCCAATAATTCAAAACAACGAATTTGATATATTTGTTTTACCAGAATTATGTTGGATTCCAATTAATAATATTATTAAAACTCTAGATGTTTTTAAATTATCGGATGTAAAAAAACTTGAAGAAGAGTCTTTAGAGTTGAGCAAAATTCTTGGAAAAGCAATTGTGTTTGGAAATAAAGATAAATATGGTACTATTTTTTCTGCTTTTGTGAATGCTTTTGCAAAAGAAGGAGAAACAAAATTTAAATTATATATAAAGCATACAAAAACAGAACGTTCAGCATTCGATCATCCTAATTTTCCTAATTTAGAAGAAAAAAATTTTAAACCTATAGTATACAAAAAATATAAAATTGGCTTAACAGTATGTTTTGATTCTTTATTTCCAGTATTCAGTAAAGCTTATGGAAATATTAATATTATAATTAATTGTACTGGTGGCGATGTTTCTTTGAGTAAATGGTTTAGATTTAATAAAATAAGATCTATAGAGAATGATTGTTATACTATTTTGACAATGGGATCAAAAGATGAAAAAAAACATAATTATTCCTTTGGCATTACACCAAAAGGATTTGAAATGAAGCCTAATAAAATATATAGTCCATCAAAAAAAGTCGAAAAGAAACCACCATATCACGAGAATGGAGCAATTTATTTATATAATTTAGAAGATAATGGCAATTATCAAATAGATAGAGATATTAAAGAAGGCAACTATTTTTATGATAAGAACATGAATAAATCCATTATTGTTTCTACTACGGGAAGCATTATTAATAATAGTGGTTCATTTATTATAAAGAAAATAGAGATTGAGGGATTAGGTATCTATAATCCATTATTGTATTTGAAAAACACTATGTCTAATAATAAGAATGAAAGATTTTTATTAATTGTAAAATTTGAATCATTAAGTAAAGAAAAATTCGAATGTGAAATATCTGATTTATTAAAAGAAATTGCTGCTATACAGCATTGTGGAGTAATTTTAATTTCACCAGAATATAAAATAGCATATCAAGGTAGTAATTATAAATCGGCTTCGACTTTAGCATTGAATGCTGATGGCAATTATAGTTTTAATTCCGATATGATAAAGGGAGTAGAAAAGGAATTGAACATTAGAAAATATAGAATTGGTTACAAATGGTTAATAGATAACAAATTATAAAATGGAGGAATAAAATATGATTACAAGAAAGAAAGTAAACGCTAAAGAACAAAAGGAATTATTAGCAAAAATATTGAATGATATCTACACAAAAGATAAGGTTATTTGCAAGCAAAACGGTAATAGGGAAGTAGATTTCGAGTGGGGAAATATTAAGGAATCTACTAAGATTGAATATCGTGATATTTATAATGCGTTATGCAATTATAGAGGTTATACAGAATTTGCAAAGCCAGGAAAAATAAAATGCGATTATGTTATTAGCGATAAAATTATTATCGAATATGATGAAGAACAGCATTTTACTAAAGCAAGAAGCATTACGTTTGAATATTATCCTAAAGATTTTAAATTTTTATTTGATCAGAATAAATGGAAAGAATTATGTGATCAATTAAATAGGCATGATAATGATCCTGTATATAGAGATGAACAAAGAGCTTTTAGAGATGCTATTAGAGATATAGAAGCAGAAAAAAATAATTATAAACTTTTTAGAATATATAATGGTCAATATGATTTTAATGACGAAAAAGATATATCTGATTTTTGGTATGATTTAAAAGTGGCTATTTCTAAGTAGGTGTTTATTTTGAGAGAATATAAAATTTTGTCTATGAAATCAACTGATATATACGAGCGTATATATTTTGATGGAATTGCTAATAAAATTGAAAAAAAACCAATAATTATTGACTTAAGCAAAGATAAGAAGCTATTTAGCTCAACAATGAGCGATAGTTTGGAGCTTAGATACTTAACTGAATTAATTAATAATAAGATAAAAGAAAACAAAAAAATAGTAAAAGAAGATTTTTATTATGACGATTTTTTGCTATCTATTATTAATGTTTCATTTAATAAAGATTTATGGCCTTATAAAATAATTTATCCTAAAACAAAAGATAATAAAGAATATATCTTTGTAAAAATTGGTTTTAATAATGATAATTTAGTAAGAAAAGAATTAGAAGATAAAGCTATATATGTAAAAGATAATGATGTAATAGCAGTAAAGACTAATTCTAGAGTTGAAAAAAATCATTTGATTGAAGATAAATTTAAAGAATATTTTAAATATAACGAAGAAACACAAGCATATGAATATACATTTACTGCTAAAGGAAAAGTATCCAAAAAAGCATTGAGAAAAGAAATGTACGATGATGGTTTTTCAATTACTTTTGGAAATAAAACAATTAATTATAAAAGATATAAAAGGTCAAGTTCTAAGGCCAGAGGAAATAAGTGTTTGTTTATAGATGAGCGATTGCTTGATGAAATGAATAGATGGTCATATTTTGGTTTACCAGTTGATGATAAAGAAGTAGAAAAAAAGCTTGTCGAAATAGAAGCATATAAATCATTAACCTTAAGTTCTATTGAAGGTACAATAGAAATTGATCCTAAAAGTATTTTGATATTACCAGATTATAAATATAAATTTAAATCTAATTGCATAAATATTAAACTTGAAGAAACAGAAGACGATAAAGGTAAAATATTTAATACTTTAGTGGCAAATGATGAAGAATGTGAAATAGAAAACAACTTATTTGATGGTGAAGGATTATTAGATAAGTCAATTTTTAACACAAGCGATAAATATAAAAATCAAAGTATGTTATTGTTAAGGAACAATTACTTTAAAAGCTGTGTTTTTAATACTGATTTAGAGCAATGGTTCAAGGATAATGGAATATATGATGAAAAAAAGGATAAACTAAATCCATTAGCTTTAACTTTAGCTAAGAATGTAAAGGATATAAAGCTTGTTATTACTTATAGTAGTCTAAAATTTATGAAATTTGCAAATAAAGGTCAAGAAAGATTACTATGCTATATATGGCTTTCTCATATTTCTAAATTATTTGGAGTTGTTAAAACAGAACATTCAGGAAAAAGATTTAGTGGTGAAATGGTTGAAACAAGTTACCAATTCTTGAATACTTTACAATTAAACAAGGAAGAGACAGTTTCCCTAACAAAAGATTCTTTCGATTATATTAAAATGATGAGACCGTTTAAGGAAAAAGATAAGAAAAATATCATTGAAAGTAATGTTTTTAAATTTTATTTAAACGGCGAGAAGATTAAAGATAACAGTAAATTATTAGATGAAGAATTATATGAGACTGAAGAAATTGAACAAGACGACGAAGAAGATGATGAAAATAATAAGGAAACTGTCAAAAATAATAATATTTTGTCTGAAGATGAAGCAAATACTATATATTCAAAATTAAGAACAGAATTGTGTTACGAATTATTAAATATAAATGATAAGTTTTCACGAACAAGATTATATGGTAATTATAGAAACACATTAACTAATTCATTAAAAGATAATGCTCAAATATATGGAAAAATATTGGTAAAAGGTACTAATGCAACTTTATTTGGTAATGGTTATGAATTTTTACAATATTTAATAGGCACTTTTGATGGAAAATCATCTGTGATTAAACCTGGTGAAGTAATTAGTAAGATGTTTAATGATGGAGAAAAATTATGCGGAGTAAGGCATCCACATATTACAATGGGAAATCTGTATAAAGCTACTAATAAAATGTATAAAGAATATGATAAATATTTCAAATTAAATAACGAAATATTATGTGTAAATGCGATTGATGAAAATATTCAATATAGATTAAACGGCTGTGATTATGATTCTGATTTTATGACCATTACTAATAACAAAATTATCTATAAAGCCATTGAAAAAAACTATGACCTATTTAGAGTTCCGGTTAATGGTGTATTAGAAACAAAACAAGAGGGTAAGAAACTTTATATTATTGATAATAAAATTGGAAATAATCAGGTTGGCAGTATTACAAATTTATCTCAGCATTTAAATAGTATTTTTTGGGATATGACTTCTAAGAATGTTGATATTAATATCCGAATAAATTTATATAAAGATATTTGTATCCTTGCTATCTTATGTGGTATGGAAATTGATAAGGCTAAGAGAAATTATGATGTAAATGTCAATAATGAAATAAATAGAATTAGAAAAAAATGGTTGAATGGCGATTATAGGAAATATCCTAGTTTCCTTGCCAAAATTTCCGATGATAAAAAAACCAATACTAATAAAGATACATATGAATATAATACTATAATGACATTTATAAATAATGAAGATCTTTCTTTCGGTTCAGCTGCTAATTACATCAAAATAGAAGATATAATGAACTTGGAATATGTAAGTAATTCTAAAAATTGTACAGAAAAAGCAAAAAAATTAAAAGAAATAATAAAATCTCATTTAGATATTATTGAAGAAAAAAGAACGAATTTACCATTAACTGATGATAAAGAAGAAAACATTATAATAAAGAAAGAGTTTAATAATTTCGTTAAAGAAGAATGGCATAAATGCTATCTAGAAGCATATTCTCCAGGAAATAAATTATTAACAAAATCGTCTATCATTAGAAAATTTGTTGAGCTTATAAAAGAAGAAAAGGATAAAACAAAAGATAATTATCTTTGGACAGTATTATACATATTATATTTTGCTAAAAAAACTTCAACAAATAAATATAATGTTTTATTTGATGAAATATTAAAAACAGATACTAAGCCAAAGCAATTAGTATTAGATGAAAATGGAGATATTAAAATACATAATTATTTGTTTAAATTAGAATAAAAAATTACAACAGAGAAAATATATATTATATATAATATAAATTCATAATACACTTCTCTTTATAGGGGAGGAATAATATTATGAAAAATTATTTAAATGAAATAGCTGTGTTAGGAAACGACAATAGAAGACTAGCAATTGAAAGGGTATTAAGAGATAATAATATCAATTATCAAATTGCTGGTAACAATACAAAAAATATTGTCGTTTCTATTAACCCAACTAATGAAAAATTAGTTATTGGAGCTCACTACGATGCGTTCTACTATGGTGCTAATGATAATGGAGCTGCATGTGTTATTCTTTTAAATTTAATATTGGATTTAAAGAATAGTACTAAATCTATCGATTTTGTTTTCTTTGATAAGGAAGAAGTGGGTGGACTTGGAAGTAGAGAATACATTAATATGGTTGGTAGAAATAATATTAAAGGGATGATTAATCTTGATATGTGCGGACTAGGAAATAATATCTTATTAACATACGATAAGATTAGTAAATTAAAATTTGTTTTTGAATGTATGGAAGATATTATTTCTGATAGAAAAGCTATTATATTAAAACAATTACCATTTGGTGATTATAACAATTTTGTAGCTAACAATATCCAATCTATCTTTATTATTAATTCTACAGATAGAGATATTGCATGGTTTAAAGGTAATGTTGATTTATTCCCGGATTTTGCAAGAACTATGCATAAAGTAACTGATACTGTGGATACATTTGGTGATGAAGGTATGATTGTGATTTATGAATTTTTAAAAGAAAAATTAGTATAGGAGGAAAGAAAATATGTATAATTACAAATTTGAAAATGGACATTGTTTAATTGAGCTTGAAGGTGAAAAGTGGTTTTTAGACACTGGCTCACCAAATACATTTACTTTTGATGGAAACAAAAGTCAAATTACGATTGAAGGTAAGCAATATCAGTTAGCAACAAATCCAGGCTATAAAAGAAGCGTTTTGGAGGAAGTTATTGGTTGTAAGATTAATGGTATCATTGGTGCTGATTTATTACAGCAAACATCATTTACTCTTTATAATAACGATAATATGGAATTTAATGCTAATCCCAAATTAAAGGATAACCCTATAGATGTTAAAATCAGAGGAAATGTTATTATAGGAAAAATACAAATTGTATTTAAAGAAGCTACTGTTTTATTCGAAACAGGTTCATATATCAATTATATTAATCCTGTCTTTGTAAAAGGAGAACCATATGGTGATATATGGTATGATAAGGACTTACATGGTAAAACAATCGAAAGCAAACCTTATTTAGCGCCATGTAGCATACATGGAAAGCTCTCTTTTGGTTATCCATTAGATTTAAATTGTTTTCCTATGCAAGTTATGGGCCATTATCAATGCGACGCAATAATTGGATTAAATGATAAACTATTCAATCGTAATATATTTGATGAATATATAGTTTTCGATTATAAGAAAGGTAAGATTTATTTAAAATAAGGGAGAAATGATATGGAAAATAAAAACATTATAATGCTTAAGCATCACATTATGTCTAATAAGAAAACAAATCCATTTTATATAAATCAAATAGAAGATAACGACAATATTGAGGATTATATATTTATTGATGCTACTAAAAGATGTAAGGAATGGGCTGGGCTATCTCCTATGAGACTTGGCCCTGTTACTGGATTTGATGGTGCTACATCAAAAACCTTTGAGGAATTCTACCAATGTTCAAAGGTTTATCCTTGCATGGATAACAATGGCAAGCCTAATGATAAATATTATGAATGGCGTAATTATTGGTATCAACAAGATTTAACAACTAAAAGTGCAAAAGAATTAAGACATCCTCAGTATAATGCTCATCCTAATTCACCTGATGAGCATTATGAACATAGTGACTGCTTATATGCTATTTATTATGATGAAAAACAAAATAAAATGTTAACATCATCTGATTATGCATTTACTAGAAAGATGATATATCTTAAGGGTTATGCTAAATTAGTTGTTGAAACGCCTGAATATAAGAAATTAAAAGAATTAGTGGATTCGGGTTCTAAAATAGCTATTCTTGACTTCGATGTGTATAACTACTATTCAAATAAGGCTAAGACAAAAGCTTTTGAAAGTTATAAAGAGAAATGCAAAAAGAATAAGGTTGAACCTAAAAGAACTTTAGAAGACTTCTTAAATATTAAAACAATGAAGGATGTTCTAAATTGTAATTTTAATCTTGCTGGTCATGGCTTTGTTCTAAAAGCTTTATTACAAGGTGATCTAGAGGTTGTCGATGGTAAGGTAATTGATCATATTGGTGTATTAGATATATAAAATACAGGAAACCATTAATTTGGTTTCTTTTTTACAATATGTATTATTTTATGAATTAATTAATAAATTAATTAATTTTAAAACTATCTAAGATAAATCTATATAATAGAAATATGTTAAGAAAAATAAGGAGGAAAAACATATGGAAAATAAAAATATTGTTTTATTACGTCATCATCCTATGGATGTTAAGTTTACTAACACATTTTATGCTAATCAATTAGCTAATATTGAAGATTATATTGTAATTGATGTAACTAGTAGAGTTGTTAAAAATAAGGCATTTATGGCAGAACATCCTACATTTGGTAAGGATCTTTCTCCACTATATATGGGTCCTATTACATCTAATGATGGTGTAGTTGCTCAGACATTTGAACAGCTTTATCAGTGTTCTAAGGTATACCCTGGTCAATTTGATGAAAATGGTAATTTAGTTACTAAGTTTGTAGATGAAAATGGTGACCCTACACCTGACTATTTTAAGTGGAGAAATGAGATGTTTGCTAAGGTTAAATGTGGTAAGGGTGACGCTCGTCATCCTAACAAGTTATTAAACTGTGAACACTCTGATACTTTATATTTCTTAAATTATAATAAGGATACAAAAGAGTATGAGAAGTTAAACTTTGTTGAAAGTAGAAAGAAGTTCTATGTTGAAACTTATGCAAAGTATGTAGTTAACACTGAAAGTTATAAGTTTTTAAAGAGCTTAGTGGATGCGGGTAAGAAGATAGCTTTAATGGATTTTGATGCTATAAATTATTATTCTGATACCGCTAAGACTAAGATTTATAACTCTTATATTAATAAATGTAAGAAGAATGGATGGACACCAAAATATACTTTAGATGATTACTTAAATATTAATAATATGAATGATTTTTATAATGCTTCATTTCTTTCTACTGGTCACGCCTCTGTACTTAAAATGATGTTAGAAGGAGATATAGAGGTAACTGATACTGGAGAAGTAATTGATAATATTGGGGTTTTAAATATTTAGTATATTTTTAGGGAGTTAGTTTTGTTGCTAACTCCTTTTTAATCTATAATATATGAAAGGAGTATACGATGACATATTTTGTATTTAGTGATATTCATAGCTGTCTTAATGAGCTTAAGGCAGCTTTGAATCAAGCAGGTTATAACGAAATTGATAATAATCATAAACTGTTATTTTTAGGTGATGCCTTTGATAAGGAACACCAACATTTTGAAACCTATTTATTTTTAAAAAATAATATAGAAAATAATAAGCTAATATGGGTCATTGGTAATCATGACCTATTCCTATTACATTCTTTAGCTATTAATAAAGCATCTCGCTTTACAGAAGATACCATAAGAGATATTGCTAAAGGATTAGATGATAAAGCAATTAATTATAGTGATAGCGAATGTATTAAGGTATTAAAGGATAATGGTGTAGATAAATTTATTATCAATAACACATTAAATTATTATGAAACTAATAATTACGTATTTACGCATGGCGTAATTCCATTTAATACTAATAATACATATGACCCTAATTGGCGCAATAGACCCAATAAGGATTGGTATAGATATATTAATACTGGCTATAAAAAACTATTAGATAATAATATAAGAATACCAAATAAAACATTAGTATGTGGGCATCAGTATTGTGGTATTAAAAAGGATGCAAAACCACTTATTACGGATAGACTTATAGCAATTGATGGTAATTGTTATAAGACAGGTATTATGAATGTAATTGTAATAAAAGATTAGGAGGCAAGAAAATGGAAAAGTATAATATAGATGAGATATTGGAACAATTTGAACCTGGGGAATATGATGACAATTATCTTATTATAGAATGTAATGCAAATTTATTTAATGATTTACCAGAAGAATTACAAAAAGATAGAGAATTTGTTTTAAAGGCCTTAGAGGTAAATGGGGCAATTTATTTATTTTTGTCTGATGAACTAAAGAAGGATGAAGAAATCGCGATTATTTCGATAAATAATTATCCTGAAAGTTATAGACATTTGCCTTATGAACTTTTAGATAATGAACGAGTAATAGAAGAAGCTATTAAAAATAATCAATTTGGTGCCGAGGTATTAGAGTATGCATCAGACAGGTTAAAAGATAATAAAGATATTGTGATGCTTGCTGTATCTAGATCAACTGGAGTAGAGTTCTTCTATGAAGATAGACCTGAAGATGGATATACCTATAATGATGCATTATGCTACGCATCAGAAAGATTAAGAGACGATAAGGATGTTGTTTTATTATCAGTAGAAAATAATCCAGACTCTTTAGAATCAGCCTCAACTAGACTTCAAAACGATTATGACGTTGTATTAACAGCTGTTAAAGGAAATGCACATGCATTAAAATATGCCTCAGAGGAATTAAGAGGTAATAAAGAATTAGTTTTAATAGCTGCCAATTCAAATTTTTATTCTATTTATGATTATTATGATGAAGGCTTAGGTGGAGAAGAATTAGAGGCGGCAGTTAATATCGAAGATAGTATCTTACCTTATATTTCTGATGAGTTGAAAAATGATAGAGATGTAATATTAGCGATAGTGAAAGGTCGTCCTTGGGCATTTTGTAATATTCCAGATAAATTTAAAGACGATTATGATATTGCCTTAATTGCTTTTAAGGAAGATGATTACTTAATTGAAACTGCATCAGAAAGGGTTAAAAAACTATTAAAAAATTAATAAACTACTACAATTATTTTACAGAAAATGATTATTTGTTAATATTATATTATAAAATAATATAATATTTTTATTTGTTCTTAAATACATCTATTAAATAGAAATACATAGGAGGAAAGAATATGCAAAAAATAGTTGTATTAACAGGTTCATTTAATCCTGTAACAAAAGCTCATTTTCAAATACTAAGTAAGGCAGTGGAGCATTTACATGCCGATAAGGGTTTATTCGTTGCTACTAACGAAAAGTACTTAATTAGAAAGACTGTTGTAAATAAGGACAGTAGAACTAAGTTTTATTTATCCCAAGATATTAGAAAAGAAATGCTAGAATCTCTAAATAAAGAGAATAACAAATTATTCTTCGGAGGCTTTGAGCTTGGAGGCGAATCACCAGCTACTGACAAAACCTTAAGAAAAATATTAAAGGAAAATAAGGAAAGTGAAGTTTATTTTCTATGTGGTGCGGATAAGCTAAAAGGAATACCACATTGGTCTAACTTTAATAATTTAATTAAGGATATGTATGTTTGTGTTATAGATAGAGGCGACATAGACATTAATTATATTATTAATAATCCTGAGTGG
>JAEEGL010411075.1_pt1 | contig 16068 bp, 14 predicted proteins | sample 9134231 | NCBI WGS metagenome assembly JAEEGL01 (sample SAMN16246548, study PRJNA631951) | gut metagenome | biome: gut microbiome; feature: rumen; material: fiber-attached | host: Bos | place: Iran: Karaj | collected 2018-10 | reverse complement strand
TTGGATATCGTGATAATACGAAGCAGCACCAGACTACGGCGATAAAAATGAATAGATATGTAATAAAAGCAAATAGATAGTACGGAATCTTCATTGCTGCAAAGACATAATTATAAAGTACATATCCTGTTTCGTAATTTGGGTTCCCTTGTAATGCTTGGTTAAAAGAATATGTTTTTGTTTCGTTGTAAAAATCAAAATATGCTTTTGTGTCGTTACCAACTGACGCAGATCTAAATGCACACACGCATGTTAAAAAAAGAACACAAAAAACAAAATTCAAAGCTTTATGTATTTGTTCTTTGCTAATTTGATGCTTGCCGATATTTATATACGGAACCATTCTCTTAGAAAAAGCCCAATTAATAACAACTCTTGATACTAAATCAAATAACAAGATTATTAATGGGATTGAGATGTAAAAAATGATTCCAAAAATCATGAGTTAATTATATTAGATAGATAATTCAATATCAAATTACCAATTTGAGGTACTATATCTCTTTCTTAATCAGATCAATAATAGATTTTGCAACGGCCTTTTTATCATATTTGTTAATAAAGGCTGAATAATCATTTTCCCTTTTGCTCGCCAATTCATCATTCTCTAGAACGTGTTTTATCATATCTAAAAGCGAATCGGAATCTTCGGCTTTGGGATAATACAACATTTTGTCTAATTCATCTGGATATGATTCTAGTTTGAATGTGATAATTGGTTTGAATGCTTCCAAATAATCAAACATTTTTGATGGGAAAGAATATTTAGTATATTCTTGATTTGAAAATCTTGGCGACAATAATATTGTTGCCTTTGTCAAAATTTCTTTAACATCACTCGGCTTTAAAAAACCATGAATAATAACGTTTTTTGATTCCATTTTTTTGGAAGCATCTAACTCAGTTCCACCCACTCCATACAAATCAAAAACAACATTATTATTTTGTATTTTTTGAGCGGCTTCATATATCAATCCAACGCCATTTCTTTCATCTAATTTGCCGATAAAAACTAAGTGTATTTTATCATCACCAAAACTGTTTATTTTTTGTTTATGAATACCTGAGGATATGCCTTCAGAAACAATAAATTGTTTATTAATTAAATTAAATCTATCAATCATTGGTTTTGTAAAAAACACAAATTTATCAACATATTTATCAATCTTCTTATGGATCTGTGAAACATTATTCTTTTTTAATAGTTTGTAAATGAAATTTTTGGAACGAATATTATGCTCAGGTAAATCAGGAACCATAATAGTAACATCATTTACAAGATGTTTCTTTTTTGCATATTGAGCAACATCCAAATACGGTTTGTGTGCCTCAGATATGATCAAATGAACTTTATTGTCTTTAAAACGATTATCAATAATGTTTTTCAATTGCTTAGTTAAAGCTTTCCTTTTGGATAAAGAAGAATAGCCAATGAAAGCATTATAATCTAAACAATATAAATCGTCTTTTGAAGTAAGCCCTTTGATATGGGCTTTTTTAAGACTTGTTGGATAATAGCCAAGATGCGGACAAGAAAGAAAAACGACATCAACGCCATTTTCTTTGAACCCGTTAAATAGTTTTCTTTCAAAAACCGTATTCGAAACAGAAATACTATTTTTTAAATAGCGAGTCTTTATGATTTCTTCATCGCATTCTAAATATGCTGTTCCAATAATTATATACGCATCTTTTTTCATCGCCCTTCCTCCTTTCAAACAGAAATTAATTTAGTAAATATTGTAGTAACAAAGATGAAAGTGTTCCATTTTCAATATCTTTACAGTTAGAGACGAATTCACATATTTTTTCAAATTCAGTTTTTGAGTACTCCCACTTGTTACTAGGGTTATCCACTACTGAATGAAACATTAATACAAGAACTTTATTTTCTTGTTTGTGTTTATTAATAAAATTTATCAAGTTTTTCGATTTTATATTTTTCGCTATTACTGTTGAATAGATAACTTTATCAACATCTAAGCTGTCGTTCAAATTGTATTTATTAAAAGAATTATAGGCACACTGCAATTTTAAAAACTTGTAGAGAACATAATTTATCTTTGAAAACAATGTATAACATTTAGGTGATCTACCACCTCTAACATAGAGCAAAGATTCTTTGTTCTCGGAAATAAACTTTTCCAATTCTTCCATTGAATATTTAGAATTCGGAATAGAGAAACCAACTCTATTCTTAACCAAATTCCATTCCTTTAATTTGCGGAAGGATTCATTAAAATCTTTGCTATCCATAATATGCTTGTCGCCGTGAGAAGAGATTTCCATTCCTTCTTTATCCATTTCCTGAAGTTGCTGAATAGTTAAAGCTTTACGGCCAATCCCGAAAGCATCGGTTTCAAAAGATCCGTCAACAAAACCAGTTGTGATGTGGAAAGTCCCTACCAATCCGTATTTAGAAAGAATTTTAGAGGAGTCAATAAAATCAATACGTCCGTCATCAAAGGAAAAAACTATTTTCATTTATTTTCGCCCTCCATACTTTCTTCATATATTTTCAAATATTTAATCGCCATTTTATCTAAAGTAAAAAGTTCAGCTCTCTTAAAGCAGTTTTCTTTAGTCTTATTTTTTAAATCAAAATGCTCAATCGCATTTAATAAGCCTTCACTATTCTTTTCATCTAAAACAACTCCACAAGAGTCATCAACAATCTCTTTGCAACCACCTGTATTAAAAGTAATAACTGGGGTACCAGCTTTCAAAGATTCAATTAATATTGTTGGAAAATTATCTTTAAATGTCGGATTGCCAAAAATGGATACTTGCTTAAGCAACGAAAAGAGTTGTTTTCTAGATAAAAGACCAACCTTTTTGCAATCAACATCAAACATTTTTTCGCAATACTTCTCTACGCCAGCAACAATAATGTTATATTTGCTTTTATCAATTTTATTGACTAAATCCCTAATAATTAAAGCGCCTTTATCAACAGTCCATGTAAAAGCCGCAAATAAAATATTAATTTTGTTTTTATCTATTAATTTGCTTGCATCAAATAGTTCATTCTTTGTTTCGGGTGCCCCATTATGAATACATTTACATTTTGTGAACCCAATTAAAGATTCATTAACACGTTGAACCAACCATTCAGAAGGAGTAACAACGGTTAAATGCTTTATTTGTCTTAACGCTTCAATCTTTTGATTTTGCAACTTTTTGCTATGATCGAAAAGTGCGTGCGGATAAGCATCAAGATGATGACACTTATTACAACCAGTTTTCCATTTATCGCAAGCGAGTAGCGCGCACCTTCCTGTTAAAAAGAACTCATCATGAAGAGTAATTACAACCCTTCCTTCAAAAGATTTTAGATAGTTAAAAAGTAACTTGAAATTTAAATAATTTCCATGAATGTTGTGTAGGTGTATAACATCAGGTTTATACATTTCTAATTCATTTATTAATCTTTTCGTAGAAATACTATGAAAAGAACCAACATTACCAGTTACGAATGTCATACCGTTTGACAAAAATTGATTAATTTTATTTTCTCCAAAATAAAACCATTCACCATTATTATCTTTGACTCGACCATAAAAATATTTGACGTTATGTCCGTTTTTAACGGCATACTCTCCTATTGATTGAGCAATAGTACCAGTTGAGCCTTTAGAATATGTATTAATTATTGCTATCTTCATAAAGACTCCTTACTTGGCTAATGTCGTAACTATAAACAAAATGGTGAGAAATTTGTTTTGACTCTGGAGGGTCAACCATAATATCTCCGTAGGCTTGTTTTAAATATTCATCGACGTTCTTAGGTACTTTAATCTTCATACCCTCAAATTCTAAATACTTATATTCATCAAAAAGTGTTTTTGCGTAATAGGCTATTCTACAATAGACCGAATTTGACTCTTCATTATGGCTTAATAGATCTATATTTTTCTTCATTAGTTTTTCTTTTTTAACAAACGAAAAAAGTGAAACAAAATCAAAAAGCATTGTCTTGATTGTTGAATAGTCAATAGTTCCGTTTACGGAACGATCCACCAAAGCGTAGTTAAACTTATATTTAAATACTTTAGACTTGCTATCGAAAGCATTGTCGATTGGAAAAATATCAACAAATACTCCACCACGGATTCCAAGATTAGCGGTAGATATTTCTTCGAAAGAGGTCCTCGAATCTCTCACCTTAGCCATAGTACTTAAATAATTTGGTTCTGTGTCCATTGATTGAACGAAATGATGTTTGTCCAAATATAGATGAGCTTCTTTTATAAACTTATTGAAGTCATCACGTTTCATTGCAATATCGATATCATCATCCCAAGGAATAAAACCCTTATATTTAACAGCACCTAAAGCAGTACCACCAACGCAGTAATAATCAATGCCAAGGGCTTCGCAGGTCTTAATAATATCTCTCAAGATATCGACTTCTATTTTTTTAATGATTTTTAAATCTTCTGGAGTGACTTCAACTGGTTTTTTACGTTTTCTTTCCTTGATCAAAGACCTCATAAATCTTCTATTGAAAATCAATATAGTAATTGCAAACAAGGCAACAAAGGAAACACCTATTATGATTGTAGATAGCCAATAGTTCAAAGAAGAAAGATCAACGAAATGATAAATAACAAAAGTTAAGGTAACAGGAATAGCAGTAAGGACCGAATAAGCTAACAATTTTTTATAGTAAAAGCCAACAGGTAGTCCAATCGCTTTTTTGTTATAAATAGCCATAATGATTCCGTTGAAAACTATACTTGAGAACATCGTTACCGCCATGACAGCAGCGAGTTGGTAATATAAATAATTTTCAGATGTTTCATTGCTATTTAGTTTTACTAAATATAATGCTAATAATGTGAAGACAATATTAAACAAAGCCATTCCGAGCATAGTAAAACTTCTAAATTTATGTTTGTTATAGGCTCTTTGTATTTCTGAAGTAATGTTGATTGTGTATGGAATAACATTAATAAGCAAAAGAGTCATAACAATGTAATAAACATAGAAACGACTTTCGCCTAACCAAGCATAAATAAACTCTTGGCCGCAAGTAATAAAACCACCAAAAACAAAGAAATATACAAGCAACGCTATTTCTGTCGTTCTATTAAAGATAGACTTCACTTTTTCTTTGTTATTATTCACTACTGCTCTATTGATTTTTGGCGCATAAGCAGAGAATACGGCAGCACAAGATGTTCCTATTACAGAAACAATTGAAAAGCCAATGTTATAACTTCCAACAGCAGAAGCATCAGCGCCTTCACTTCCCGGAGGAGCAAAGAATCCTAAAAGAATTTTGTCGGCATTAGCGTCAACCTGAATAAAGATCTCAACTAAAAATACAAAGAAAGTAAATGCCAAAACTTCTTTGAAATACTTAGAAGTTCCTTTTTCGAATTTAAAAGAAAGACGATATCTAAGCAAAATAACAGCATACAAAATTTGGATGATTAGTGATATTGCTGTTAACGATATATGAACAATTGAAAAAGCAACTAAGCTATTTGACAATTTGATAAATGGTAATGAAATTAATGGCGATGCCGTAGAAAAAAGCAAGGTCAATAATCTAACCACAATAAATTTGCTTCTATAGTTTAAGAAAATTGTGAAAACGCTAGTAAAAAATCCTACCGCAACATTAATTGAACCTAAGAACAAGAAAATAGAAATTAGTTTAATTTCACTTTCTGAATAGTTTTTCAAAGGAATGACTCCCGTGATAAATAAAGCAGAAATAAGTGTTCCAATTATTAAGGCTGTAACCGCAGAAATAGCAAGTAACAATGAATAAACTGAATTGGTCTTCTTTAATCCTTCGCTTCCGCTTTCTTTTTCTGCTCTTGTAGCAAACCTAATATAACCACTAGTCAAACCCAAAGTTAAAATGATAAGCAACGAAGAAATTGAAGAAGCAAAACTATATAAGTTGTATTGAGTAGAAATTAGTTCATTACCAGGTCGGTTAATAAAACGTTGTAAAAAAATATTTGCTAGCAAACTAACGAAGATGCTTGCGTATGATAAGACTATTCCAAATTTTATGTTTGTATTTTCTTTCATGCTTTTCATTCTACATTACCGCTATAAGATATTTTATCTTTTGTTTTAATGATGCTTTGGAAACAATTCTTTTATATAGCATCTTGGTTGTTTTGTAATTCGGAATCATTTCTTTTTTGATTTTGTATTCTTTGAGCAAATAGAACAAATCAAAGAAAGATTGACTCATCAAATATGCTGATTTTGTGTATTGTTCCAATATGAGTTTTCCTTTTTGCTCCATAGATAGAAAGAAATCTTGGATTTTAGAAAGGCTCAAAGTTTTACTAATTGAAGAAGGATTTTGTCTATAAAAATATAGTTTTTCTTCAAGGAAGACCGCTTTGTTTGTCTTACTCAAAACATAAGGAATGACATATACGTCTTCATAAACTCTTCCTTCAGGAAAAACAACATTATTAAATAATTCTTTCTTATACAATTTTCCCCATGCAAAATTTTGAATACGTTCACAACGAGCTATTTCTTTCATCAATTCATCATTGCTTAAAATAATTTGATTTTTGAAATCCGAATCTTTTTTATAAGTGTCGACAAACATTTCAAAACCACAAATAGAAACATCTGCTCCGTTGTTTTTGAGGGCTTTATAGAGTTTTTCTAAGCAGTTAGTATCTAGAACATCATCGGAATCAATAAAAAACAAATAATCGCCAGAAGCTAAAGACATTCCTTTGTTTCTAGAAACGGAAAGTTTTAAATTTGTCTCATTTCGGTTATACAAAAATCTGCTATCATCGCTAGAGTAACGCTTTAAGATTTCGGACGTATTATCTGTCGAGCAATCATCAATCATAACAACTTCAAAAGTATCTATTGTTTGATTCTTAATTGATTCAAGACATTCAACAATAAACGACTCGCAATTATAAACTGGAAGAATAATAGATATTTTATCCATGGTGCCTCCATTTGCTTATTTTTGATGCAATACCGACACGAGAAAAACCATCTGGGAAATGAAAAATGGTTCTAATTCCTTTCATTACAATACCGACAAATTTCAATTTGTCACCATATGGTTTTCTGGCTTTTATTTTATGCGGTGGAACATCGTTATCAACTTCGTCAATGACGCGAATCCATTTTTCTATAAATTTATCCACGGCGAAATTATTCTCGAAATAACGGATACCGGATGGTAAACCATCAAAGCTTTTTTTGCCATTCAAAACTTTAATAAGATTTTTCTTTAGACCATGTTTTGTCTTACATAGAACCCCAGTTTTGCCATTCTCAACAACATCATTGATGCCGCCTTTAGACACACCAACAACTGGTGTACCACTCAAAATATATTCAAGCGCACTTATGCAGAAAGTTTCTTTGTCATTAGGAGCAATAGCGACTTTTGCTTTTTTAATAATGTCAGATTTTTCTCCGCCTAAAACTCCTTTGAATTCTACAGTTTGTAAAACATTCGATTTTTCAAGAGGGGATAATATCTGCTTTTCATAATTAGCTTCAGCGATGCCATTAGGTCCTAAAGGTCTGTCCCTATTAGCGGTTTGTCCGCTTCCAATTACAATTAATTTTGCGTCTGGAACTTTTTTGATAACACTAGGCCAAATTTCAGTTACTATATGTAATTTCTTGATAGGAACAAGATTGCCGACAAAAACAACCGATTTTTCCTTCACTGGATCAACTTCAATTGCCTTAGGTAGATAGAATGAATTGAAAATGACCTCAGCTTTTTTCGCTATGTTCATTTCTAAATAGAAGTCACGATGTTGGTATGAAACAAACACAACACGTTTTACTTTTTTATTCTTTCCTACAGTTTTGCAAAAATTGAATGGAAGGAAATTGTGAACCCAGTAAATTAATTTCGTGTTCTTTAAAATGTCGATTTTATCAGCACCACCATCACGAGAAATAAGAATATCAATTTTAAGTTCATTACACTTTTCAAACGCTTCATAAATATCTTGGACAACAACTGTATTTACTCCATCAAGACCTTTTTGAACAGCAGTGCCAAAATAAACTAGCTCATAAATTCCTAGTTTTTGTAGTTCGGAAAGCAAAATGAAAAATTCAAATTGAGTACCGCCCATTCCAGGATTTCCATCTTGGAGATGAGAAACATCAACTTGAGATGTTCCTTTATTATTTAAAAAGACTCCAACTTTTGTTTTCATCTATTTCTCCTTATACCAAGAATAATCTAGTTTTTCAGTTTTCGAGCAAGGTCCAAAACTAGTTGGATTAATCACTCCGCTTTGTAAGAAATCATCTATTAGATTACCAAGACATTTTGCGGCGTTCTCGTGATTCCAAACTTCAGCAATGTCTTTATATCCATTTAAGCCTAGTTGTTTAATGCAAGAAGGCTCTTTTAATAATCGTTCAACATTTTCACACATCTCTTTTACATCATCGTATTGATGAATGATTCCATTATTCTGATTAACCAAAAAAGGAACTGCACCAATACCATTAGAAGCGACGATAGCACATCCACAAGACATAGCCTCATTAATTCCTACCGACCAGCCTTCTGACTTATCAGCAGTAAATAACGCTATTTGTGCTTTTTTATAATAATCAAACACTTTATCGGCGTTAACTTTTCCAATCATAGAAATATATTCTTCCAAATGCTTATCAGAAATTGTTTCTTTCATTTGTTGGTAATAGTCAATATCTGATTCTCCACTATCCCCAACGACAGAAATATGGAAGTTTGTAATACCTTTAGAAATCAAATACTCCACCAAATCCAACAAATAAAGTGGTTTTTTATATTCAATTAGTCTAGAAATCCAAACCATTTCAATAATCTTAGAGTCGAATTTGCTTACAACTTCTTTTTCTGTAATCTGGGGTATAAATGGGAAATAGCCCCATTTCAAAGCTCTGTTATTAAAAACACCGACCTTTAAATAATCGTTATACGCATAGCCCCCGCACGCGAGTAAAAAAGAACGATTGTTGTTTGTTAAATGTTTAAGATATTTGTAAGCTAAAAATCTCTTAATTTTACCAAAAACACCAATCTTGAATTGGGTATCTTTAAATATATTTTCTGACATTCTAAATAATAGGCATTTTTTGCTGCGCAATTTAATTAATTTTAGAGGCGCCTCACCATAGATAAGAACATCAGTTTTTTTAATGAGTTCCTTAACTTTTTTTGGATTGTGTGGATATGTTATAAGATAGGGTCGTTCAAACCCTTCTTGCTTACATTTGACTCGCCAATCTAGTGGTTCTCTCATTTGAACAAAAACAAAAGAGTCACCGTATCGTTTATATAAATCATCGGCAACATATACTTGGTGATAGCAAAGTGCTTTGGTAATAATAACAATCATAATCTTAACTGCTTGAATTTGAGTTTATCTGCCTTTAGCAACTCCGAATATTTTTAATATTGTGTAAAAGAAAATCTTTATATCAAACCAAAGTGACATTCTTAAGACATATTTATGATCCCATTCAGCTTTAAACTCAGGATCATGTTCTCTCTTCATCTTAATTTGTGCATAACCAGTAATACCTGGTTTTACATCATAAGCATTTGGTGTGTACTTTTCTCTACATTCTCTTAGAAACTCTTCATTGTGGGCACTACCTGGTCTAGGACCAACAAAGGCCATGTGTCCAACGAGAACATTAAATAATTGTGGTGTCTCATCAATAGAGGACTTTCTAAGGAATTTCCCAAAACTGGTATACATTTCTTTTTGAGTATTCTGGTCCATATCGGAAGGCGCCAAATTAGGATTAACATCCAATTTCATTGATCTGAATTTAATCATCTTAAACACTTTTTTATTCTTGCCGTATCTTTCTTGTAAGAAGAAAGGATGGCCCTTTGTAACAATGGCGTTCACTGGAATAATCCACCACCATAATAAAACAATGCAAAAAATGATACCGAATAGCGCTCCAACTATACCGATTATTCTTTTAAATGGAAGATATACTTTTTGACTTTTCTTCATATTTACAGTGTTTAGATTATAACATCTAAAAAATATAAATAAAGAAAAAAGGGTTAGTTTACTAAAAAACAAAAACTCGTTTTCTATCATTGCGACAAGAAAAAGCGAGCAGATGGTATGTTGAAAAGCGGTTATTAGAACTTTAAAACTACTTTTTTGAACTTCTTAAATTTATTTATAATAAATCTAAAAATATTTCGTTTTTCTTTAAATTTTAAATTGTTCGACTTCTTAGTCTGATCATATCTTCCGTCTAACCATTTAATTAATTGTTCTGTTCCTTCACCTTCAAATGGATAAGACACTTCACCGCCGATTGGATGATGGATGTTGTTGTATGGAATCACAAAAGATTTAAAAGGAAAAGAGGTGGATAACTCATTGTTAAAAACAAACACTATATCGGCACCACATTGCTTAACAAATTGTTTGATTGTATCAACCGAATTTTCAATTTTATGCTGTTCATCTTTGTTTCGGCAATAATAGACAAGCAAAGTATTATCTGATAGCGCATTTTTAAAATTTGAGATCCTTTTATTAATATAGTCCTCAACGCGTTTTTGCTGTTTAAGATATGTTTGTTTAGTATCGAAAACATGTGTATAAATAAACTTGTACTTTTTATGTGTAACTAAGTGAGGGAAATTGGAATATTCTTGGACGAAGAATTTTGCATTTAAAACGTCAGTGAAATCATTCTCTACAACAAATAAATTATTGAAAAAATCTGAAGTTAGCCAATCAAAAAAATATGAACTATCTCGAAAACCATTTTTCCTTAAAAAGAGAGCGCATGAACACATGCATCCAAAAGAAATAATGTGATTATATTTATCTTTATAGCAAACTTCTTTTTCCATACCTTTTTCCGTTTCAGTTATATATATTATAATATTTTAATCTCTCTCAAATAGGTCTCTTGTATATACTTTTTCTTTAACATCTTTCAAGGTGGAATCGTATCTATTTGCGATTATTATTTCCGATTGTTTTTTGAATTCATTAAAGTCATTTATGACTTTGCATCTTAAAAACAAATCATTTTTAATAGTTGGCTCATAAATTATTAAATTAACCCTTTTTTTCTGTAATAGCTTCATCATCACATCTATTATCGATGACTGCCTAAAATTATCACTGTTTGCTTTGGCGGTAAGTCTATAAACACCAATAGTAACATTTTTGTTATCTTGATAATTAACCGCTCTTAAAATGTCATCACAAATGAAATCTTTGCGGGTGGTATTTGATTGAACAATAGAACTTATAAGGTTTTCAGGAACATCTTGGAAGTTAGATTTAAGTTCTTTTGTATCCTTTGGTAAGCAATAGCCACCATAACCGAATGATGGATTGTTATAGAAGTCACCAATGCGTGGATCACCACATACACCTTTAATGATATCTAATGTTTGCAAACCCTTGGTTTGCGCAAAGGTATCTAATTCATTAAAATAAGCCACTCTTAAAGCGAGATAAGTATTCGCAAAGAGTTTGACGGCTTCGGCTTCTGTACAGCCTAAAATACGCGTTTCTATATCATTCTTAATAGCACCTTGTTCCATAAGAGAAATAAACTCTTTTGCTTTAGACAAATATGGTTCTTTTTTAATAGGGACTCCCACTATTATTCTAGAAGGATATAAGTTATCAAATAAGGCTTTGCCTTCTCTTAAGAATTCAGGAGAAAATAATATCTTATCGTAGTTATATTTTTCTTTAACATATTTAGTGAAACCAACACCCACTGTGGATTTAACTATAATCCAGGCATTAGGATTAACTCTTTTAACTTGTTCTACAACTGATTCTACTGATGATGTATCGAATTTATTTGCATCACTATCATAGTTAGTTGGTGTAGCAATAATAACTATATCTGATTGAGCATATGCGCTATCACCATCTAATGTAGCGGTTAAATCTAATTTCTTATTAGTTAAGTATTCTTTTATTTCTTTATCTTCAATAGTTGATTTCTTGTTATTAACTAGGTCCACTCTTGATGGAACAAGATCAACCGCAAAGACTTTATTATGTTGAGCCAATAATATAGCGTTGCTTAAACCAACATATCCAATACCCGCTACTGATATTGTTTTCTTATCTATCTTTTCTTTTTTCTTTAATTGATAATCTTTTAATAGATTACATACATGTTCATATTTATATGTTCCTTTATAATTTGAATCATTTTCTAATCTTTTATAAGTTCTCAAAGGAACACCGCATATGAACGATGCTTCTGATTGAGTTAGTTTCTTATTAATTCTGATTTCTTTTAATGTCATGTTTATATTATAAAAGAAAAGTGCCAAATTGGCACTATGATTATTTTGCGAGACATTAAAAAGAGTAATGGAGTTTTCTAAAAAAATTTGTTAGCTCATCAGGAGTGTCGGCGTATTGAGAAAGAAACTCTAACGGATTGCTTGAAAAACACTCTAACTTACTTTTAAAATGCTTCCCTAGAAGATATTTTTTTGAATTTATTTCGACATTTAATACGCTTAAATATTTTATAAAAAATTCAAGTTGGTTTTTTCCTCTAAAAGAATATTCTGGTTTGGAAATCGTTTTAAAAAATTCTTTTTCTTCATCTATTTCCTTTTCATCTATAGGCGTAGATTCAGGATATTGACTTTCAAAGAAACTCTTTTGAAGAATTGCTATAGGTTCTACTTTATTGATTGAAATGTTGTTAAACCACGATGTCACTTTAACATTTTTTAAATTCAGTCTTGATTTTGAACCACGTTTAATTTGACATTTAAGCCATGAATTAAAAATTAAAACGGAATCATTGAATAAAGAAAACGTTTGATTAAAATCATGCATAGATTTATTGAAATCTATAGTCGAATGATTTAAACCACAATGACCAACCATTAGTCTTCCAAAACAATTTTCATTTACATATAAATTTTCAATTGAATAACATGGTGTTTCAAAAACATTTTCTTCTAAATCGCTTAATGACTCAAAATCTTTATCGATAAAAAACATTTTTTTAATATTCGTGTATTCCGGTTTTTTGTTAAGAATCTTAATGACGTCTAACACATTATTTTTTCCATTGCATGAATGGTGTCTTATTCTTTCATCACCTATACTATAAAAACTCTTGATACGTGGAAGATAGTATTTTTCATCTTCTCCTTCAAAAAAACAAAATAAATTATTAGGATATTTTTTTGCTTCATCGTAAAACTCTGTTAACAAAACAGACGGTCTTTTTTTGCTTCTTGCATTTTTTCAACTAAACACATAATCTATTTTTCTTTCTTGATACAGTTGTTCATATCATTTGCATAGCAAGCAAAATCATTGTCAAAAATAAAAGGTGAATGCGTTACAGCGACAAGCATACTGCAACCATTAGTTTTCATAATATCCGGAAGCAACTCTTTCTGCCAAAAAATCGAGAGTGAAAGCTCAGGTTCGTCAAAGAGAATAATGTATTTTTTATCTTCGTTTAAATATAACTTGGAAAATAATGAAATAATTTGTTTTTCGCCAGATGACAAACATTGAAGTGGAATAATTTGATTGCCGTCTTTAATTAAATTTAATTCAATTTTATTCTCATCAAACGAATACTTTTTTCCAATTAGATATTTATTACAAACATCAACAAATTCTTTTATTCTCTGATCATATTGGCTTTGTTCATCATAACTATTTACCAAATGATTCAGTAAATTAAATAAATACTGATTGTTTTCATCATATATTTCTTTTGTTGCAATTCGCTTTTTTATTTGTTTTTTATTATTAGCGCTTATTTTATCTCCAATTCTATCAAAGACAATTTGAAGTTTTTTGCTGTCAAAAGAAGTAGATGTTGTTTGAATAGAATCACAAGACAAATACTGTTCAATTAAAACACCCGTCATTGATGTGAAACTTGCAATCGTATTATTTCTAATATTATCAAGTGTTGTTTGAATAGAACTTTCGACATCTTTTGTTCCAAATTGGATCATTTTTTCCTTATCTTCTTCGTCATTAAAATTTAAACCCAATTTATTTATGTCTTCCTCAATTCTTCTATAAGTTGGAAAATACAAAATATCAAAATTTCCAAACATTTCTCTGGCAAAAGATCTAAATTCAATAAATATTTTTGGGTTCCCTTTTGATTTTTCAGAAGAGAGAATTCCTTCTTTTAATAATCTTCTAATTATATGAAGAGGATATCCTGATTCATTGGCAACACGGTATAACGTTTTTTCAAAAAGTCCTGAAACTACATTACTATCATGTTTTAACAAGTCTCTCAAATAAACAATTTCTTCATTCGAGAGATATTCCTCAATATTTATTTCTCTTGGAAACGCTCTCCTTCTATTATTAAAATATGCTTCAATATCTATTCTTCTAACATGGCATTCAAAATTATCTTGAGTGACTAAAGATAATTCATCAAAAGGCATGTCAATCAATTCACGAAATTGCTGATCGAAAACACATCTTATAATGTTAAGAATGGTTGTTTTGCCCATTCCGTTTTCGCCCAAAAAAATATTAACCGGATTATTAAACTCAATCGTAACGTCTCTATCCCAAAAAAGACCCTTAATTTTAAATTGTTTAATATAAAAGTCCAACATAACAAATCCTCCAAAAAGACGCAAAAATCGTCCCCTTAGCGAATTTTTACTATCTAAAATATTATGAGATGTATTCTATAAAAAATCTATAACTAAAAAATGCTCATTTTTGTTTTATTCTTGTCCAACACAATAAAATGAAGGTTTGTTTAAGCAAAACAAATCAACATTTATTCTTTCTCTTCCTCGTTGACTGTCAAAATATGAGGCATGCGTTTATCAAATAAAAATGTAACGATAAATAACAAAAGCGCCAATAGCGAATCGTAAATCGAAAAAATGTTAGCTTTGAATAAATAGTCTAATGAGAAGAGATAGAAGACACCATTTATCAAGGAAAAACTCAAAAACTGCGATTCCAAGTTTGTAAGAATAACATTCTTATTTCTTTTATTTTGGAAAAATATTATTTCGAACAAAGTGGTTAAGAAAGGAACGCCAAAATAAATTGCAATTCTATATCCAAATAATGTTGCCCACTCACTAGCAATAGGAGGTTCATAAATATCGGAATCTATTTTTGCCATTATAGACTTAATTGTGTTTGGAAGAGTGGTTCTCGATAAAATAAACATTATTAAAATAAAGACTGAACCAAAAGAAATAGACTTAATTATTATTTCCCAATTAATTTTTTTCATTACTATAATCCTCTAAAAAGATTGCCAAGCAATTCTAAAAGAGTTTGTCTCTTATTTATTAAATCTTTAATATCTTTTTCAAACTCGTTCTTTTTAACTGGCGTCAACTTATCCCATTCTTCAATTAAATCATCGAATCTTTTGCGACATCGATTTTTGAGTTGAGGAGTTATTGCTAGCCCAACAAAATCTTTGATATTTTTAAAAGTCTCATCGTTGTCATATTTTTTTAATAATTGAACAAGAAGAGAATGGATTTCCTTTAATTGTTTATGTGATGCTTTTTGAATATCATCATACATATTGTTCTTAACTGCTCTCAAATCTAACATCTGCGTGTCCTCCACTATAGTTTCATCAAAATTATAACACCAGCACCCAAACCTTTCGAATTTCTTATTGAATAACAGGTGTTTGAACACAAATCATTTCAATAAATCGAGGTCTTGTCTTGTATCAAACGAGGAGATTCGGCCAATATATAAAAAAAGCGACAATTTTAACACAATATTATGGAATTGTCGCAGTCACTGTCTTGTAGTTCCCCCAATTCATTGGACAATAATCCATTGAACCGGCACCTATATATTATACATTACTGTGTATTAGCTTGTCTTTGTATCTTAAAGGACTGTTCCTAAGAGCCACCACAATCCGCTCCTCATTGTAATATTTGATCCATTTATGTATTGCTTCTCTTAATTGGTCAATACGTTCATATCTCCATTCTTGACCATAGAATACTTCTTCCTTCAATCTGCCAAAGAAATTTTCTGTTGGAGAATTATCTAAACAATTCCCTTTTCT
>JAEEGL014133609.1_pt1 | contig 16069 bp, 14 predicted proteins | sample 9134231 | NCBI WGS metagenome assembly JAEEGL01 (sample SAMN16246548, study PRJNA631951) | gut metagenome | biome: gut microbiome; feature: rumen; material: fiber-attached | host: Bos | place: Iran: Karaj | collected 2018-10 | reverse complement strand
TTCTTTATACTCCTAACCTGCAACATATTATAATTTATAAACATACCTGCTTAACAAGGCATCCTTTCTTTATTTACACCTTTTCTCATACCATTCATAAGAAGATATTTCTCTTTTTTTCCATCTCTTGCAAACACTTTTTTCTGCATTTAGTCGTTTGTATGGTAGATGTAAAAAAAGGGAACATGATATCACGAACAAATAACAGTAAATATGACAAAAGAAAAAAGCCCCTTTGAAAGGGGCTTCTGGGTGGTCTGTGGGAGATTCGAACTCTCGACCTCTTCCGTGTGAAGGAAGCGCTCTGAACCAACTGAGCTAACAGACCTTGCGTTTTCTCCGAAAACTCAACTTTTGATATCATTTTCTGTCGAAAGCGGGTGCAAAAGTACAAAGAATATTTGATATGGCAAAATTTTTCTCACGAAAAGACAAAGACAAGCAACATCTAACCCATTCTCAGGTAGTAGGAATTATTTGGATATCAATATTGTTACTGCTTTTTGTTGCCATTACTTTTTTTATGAAGAACTGCAATGGAAGCACTCAAGAAATAACGGATTCAGCACCTTCAGAAATGTCTATTTTAACACAAAAGGATGACTCAGTATACCAGCAACGGCGGCATTATAACGCAACGCATTATAACAAAACAAGTTGGAGCGATAAAAGACAATTGACAAATAAGGCTTACAAAAATGCATATGATAGCATACATCCCGTTCGAAAACAACCTCTAACGGTAGAGCTCAACTCAGCCGATACCACTACACTACAACTGCTTTATGGTATTGGGGCAAAACGGGCACATCGAATTGCTGCCTATCGCGAGCGGCTGGGTGGATTCTATCGGGTGGAACAACTGCTTGAAGTTTACAGCATCACACCTGAACTATTGGCCGATATCGCACCACACCTGACAATCGACACAACGGAGATACGCAAAATAGATATCAACAGCATCGAACTGAAGCAATTGATAAAGCACCCGTATATCGAGTATTATCAGGCGCGGGATATCATCCGTCTGCGCGGAATGGGGCAACGTTTCACTACGGTCGATGACCTGAAGGCAGTACCCTCAATGGCGGACAGCACTCTGGATCGGTTGCTCCCCTATATAGATTTCTGAATATTACTTTATCAGGTTGCCAAGAATGCTACGGGTCAGCTCGCGGGTGATGGTGCGGGTGGCTGCAGAGGTGGTGTTCTTGACAATTTTCTGACCTGTGGAAGTCTTGCTCTTGGTCTTCTTGCCTGTTATAGCATCACTTGCGGCGGTACCGACAGAAGCTGCGACGGTAGCGGTAACGGCTGTGATAACTGCCTTGAGCACCTTGGAACCGACTCCGGATTTCTTGCTGGATTTCGAAGTCGAAGTTTTCGGAGTATCCTGAGTGGTCGGAGTATTCTGTGCAACTTCGATTGCGGTCTCTTCTGCCTCCTTAATTAGCATCTCGAAAGCACTCTCGCGGTCGATCATCGTGTCGTACTTACCCATAAGGCGACTACTGCGCATAATGGCCGAACGCTGTTCGGGGGTGATAGCACCAATCTGCGAAAGCGGGAAGAGAATCTTCGCGCGCTGAACCACCGAAGGTGCGCCCTTCTCGTCGAGGAAGCTGACGAGCGCTTCACCGGTTTCGAGATTCATGATAGCTTCGTCGGTCTTGAAGGCGGGATTAGCGCGGAAGGTATCGGCGGCAGTCTTCACAGCCTTCTGGTCCTTGGGAGTATAGGCACGCAGAGCATGCTGCACGCGGTTGCCCAACTGACCTAGGATATTCTCGGGGATATCTGTGGGACTCTGGGTTACGAAATAGATGCCGACTCCTTTGGAGCGGATAAGGCGGATTACCTGCTCAATCTTGTCCACCAAAGCCTTCGAGGTGTCCTCGAAGAGCATGTGGGCTTCGTCGAAGAAGAACACCAAACGCGGCAGCTCCTGGTCGCCCACTTCGGGCAGAGTGCTGTAGAGCTCGCTGAGCAACCAAAGCAGGAAGGTGCTGTAGAGCTTCGGTTGGAGCATGAGGCGGTCGGCAGCGAGGACGTTCATCACACCGCGCCCGTTCTCAACCTGCAGGAGGTCCATGATATCGAAACTCGGCTCGCCAAAGAACTTGTCGGCACCTTGGTTATCGAGCTGAAGCAGAGCGCGCTGGATAGCACCGACGGTAGCGGTGGAAATATTGCCGTATTGCGTTGTGTACTCCTTTGCATGCTTGGCCACATAGTCGAGCATTGCGCGGAGGTCCTTCATGTCGAGAATCATAAGACCCCGCTCGTCGGCGATGCGGAACACGATGTTGAGCACGCCGTCCTGAGTTTCGTTGAGGCCGAGCAGACGCGAGAGGAGCTGCGGACCCATCTGGCTCACGGTGGCGCGGATGGGATGTCCCTGCTCGCCGAAAACGTCGAAGAAGCGGACGGGACAAGGGGCGAACTGCGGATTGGGTATGCCGAAGGTATCTTTGCGTTTCTCGATGAAGCCGCTCATCTGGCCGGCCTGACTGATACCGCTGAGGTCGCCCTTCATATCGGCCATGAAGCAGGGAACGCCTGCCTGAGAGAAAGTTTCGGCCATCACCTGAAGGGTAACGGTCTTACCGGTACCTGTGGCGCCGGCGATGAGCCCGTGGCGATTGGCCATACGGCCTACTATAGATAGTGCTCCCTCATCGCAATGGGCGATGTAAAGTCCGCGTTCGTTGTCGTACATAAGGCGTTAGAACTTATAATTGAAACCGAGACGGAGCATGGGGCTTTCCCAATTGAGGGTCTCCATCAGGGTGTTGAGGCCAGCATAGAAGGTGTTGGTAACCTCTTTGTGCGGCGGGGTTACATGGGTGTGGGCGATGCTGCTGACGATATACTCGTTTTCGTCATATCCGTCGACATTACGCGTGTCGCTCACGTAACCGATGCTGAGGAAATCGAGCGAGAGCTCGGCGCTGAGGTGGCGCGAGAACTCGTAGGTCAGAGTCGGGCGAACGCTCACGCTCCAGGTGAAGTTGCTGACACTGTCGATAATAGCGTCGAAGTCCTCCAACTCACCGCCGTCGAACGGCTTGTTGTAATACTCGCTCATCGAGGTGTAACCCAGCGAACGCACCATTCCCTGCAGCATCATGTTGAAATGCATGTTGCCATATTTGAACACCTCGTAGCGGACCATCGGCGAAACCTGCCAACCGCTACGTTCCCAAGTGAAACGGTGGTTGTCGATAGGCATCCACATGCCGACATAATCGCTGTGGGCGCGGTCGTCGATAAGAATCGAGTCGCGCAAAAGCGTGCGTTCCGACGAATAGCTTAGGTAGCCGCCCATCACGCCGACATACAGCTTCGGGGTGATCTGGTAGCCGATTTGCAAACCGCCGAGCCACGTGGTGGTGGTCGAGGTGAGTTCCGTTGAAGTCATACGGCCTCGTGCAAGCTGGCTCGCGCCGTCGTTATACACCGTATCGAACATCTCGTCGGTATAGCCCTGTTGGAAGAAACCGCCTTGCAAGCCAATCACAATCTGAGCGTTAGCCATAGTCAAAGCCGATACGGCCGCAACCAAGAGTAATATCTTTTTCATCATATTCTGCTATTATTTGAAAGTGCAAAATTACAAAAAATTATTGAAACCGCAAAAAAAATCTTTCTACCACATATCAAAGACGTATCAACTCCGACTATTCAACAAAAGCTCAACAATAGTTCAACAATATTTCGACGATAAAATATCATTGAACTATCGTCGATGTATCGTCGAACTATCGTCGAATAGTCGGAGTTGATACGGACCAAAATGGTTGTTGTATGCTTTTTTTTCGATAGATGGTATTTTTTGCGTATCTTTGCATTGTGAAAAAACAAATCGTTTATATTATACTGCTGACAATCACGTCGATATGCCACGCGCAATGGGTAGCGGTCGACTCTGCTTGGCGCAACGATGTGCGGACGGTGATTCTCAGCCGACCTGGCAGCGATCTGGAGGAACCTTTGCTTTCGCTCGGCGAAGCGGTGCACCAGCTTTCGCTCCAGTTCGACATACTTTATGAGCAACCGGAGGCATTGCGCTGGAACATACGACATTGCGATGCCGACTGGAAGGTTGACGAACTGGAACCTTACGAGTTTATGCAGGGCTTCGAAAGCGGACCCATCGACAACTACGACTTCTCGTTCACTACCCTCACGCCGTTCATCCACTACGCGCAAACAATCCCTTCGAACGGCGCACGATTCATCCACTCAGGCAATTACCTCCTCACCATAAGCCTCGATGACGAGCCCGACAGCGTGCTGCTTACCCGACGGTTCCGCGTTACGGAGCAATCCGTGAAACTATCAGCCGAAATCGCGCTCCCCTACGACGGTATCTCCACCGACCGCCGACAGGAGGTCGACGCCTATCTTGAGGCTCTTCCCGAATTCATCGGACTCTCGCTCAACCAGCAATACCTCAAGGTGATAGCCCAGCAGAACGGACGTATAGACAACCGTAGGGAGCTCCAGTTCAGCGGTTACGATGGTTCTGCACTCGCCTACCGCAACCGCCAACAGAATATTTTTGACGGCGGAAACACCTACCGCTTCTTCGACCTTAGCAACTTGCGCACACCGATGTACAACGTGCAGCGCGTTGAGCGTTACGGGGGCGAAACTTTCGCCATCATCGCTCCGTGCGAGAACCGCTCACGCAAGCACTATACGGTAGATGCCGCGTTGAACGGAGGAATGAAGGTGAATGTGTGGGACCGACAGAACAAGACGCTGGAGGCCGACTATGTATGGGTGAACCTCAGCCTTCCGATGGATTCGCCGCTGCTCGGTGGAAATATCTACGTTGTTGGTGCACTGACCGAATGGAGGCTCGATGAAGGCTCGCGGATGGAATACAAGCCGGAATACAAGGCATACACCAAGCGGCTTCTGCTGAAACAAGGCTACTACGCCTACCAGCTGCTCTACCTTCCGATTCGTTCCTCACAAGGCGAAACGGCCCAGATTGAAGGCGACCACCGCGAGACGCCGAACAGCTACACCATAAGCGTCTACTATCGTTCGCCCGCCGACATTGCCGACCGGCTGCTTGCAGTTCGCACCGTTATTGCTGGTAAATAAAAGTCAATACTCCCACATATCGTCGCCGATTTCGAAAACTTTCTCCTCGATTGCATCAGCTTCCAGAATGGCATCGATACCGGTAAGATACTTCGTTACCTCGCGTAGATAGCGGTTACTCTCGCGAGTAACATAGGCACTATACATCTGAGCAACAAAGACATAGTCCCATGAAGGCTGCAAAGCGCTATTGAATCCGTCGGTATAGGCGGTGTGCTGCGAGAGGATAGTCCTCACCCGAGGATTCTGCATCGGTATCCAAAATATCGGCATACGGCCGAGATAGATTCCCTCCTCGTCGTCTCCGAACTTGCGGTAGGTGTTCTTCAACGGAGCTAACGCGATTCTGCGTGAATCCTGACGGGTATCCTGCTTGCCGATAAACCACACTTCGCGAAGAGAATACCAATAGAAATCGGCTCCATCGAAGTCGCGTGGACGGATAGAATACTCGTAGAGCTCGTTGTCGTCATCATCGTAGCCAATCTCCAACCTCACCGTATCCGCCTTTGTATACTGCTGCACAAAGATATCATTGTCGAGCGGAATTTTCAAATCGTCGTCCTCATAGATAGGTATCTCGCCTGCAACTACCGCATCCCATATAACGTAAGCCAAACTTTTGCGCTCGTCGCAACGGAAAGTGTCGATGGGGAAATACATATATTGGTTGAACGCCTCGTTGAGGTCTATAGTCTTCCACAAGGTGGTCGACCACACCACATCGCTCTCACGCAGAAACGGATACGGCATCGGAGCCTGCCGCGAATTCATGCCGGTACCCCATAATGCGCCCTCATCCACCTGTGCAGGCAGTAACACGGGCAAAAGCATTAGCAGCAATATAGGCAGCAACCTCCGCATAAAATAAAAAAAGGAGCCAAGAGTAAAACTCTCAACTCCTTTCTAATTTTCAATTCACTATACTACAAAAGTTTTTAGTATTCCCACATGTCGCTCTCGATGTCGAAGATTTTTTCCTCGATCATCTGAGATTCGTAGATTGCATCCACGCCGGTCAGATAGTCAGTAATGGAGCGGTTGTGGGTGTTCGACTCACGAGTAACATAACTGTCGAAATAGCGCTGCACAAAGATATCGTCGTATGAGCGTTCTGCAACATCATTAGTTTCGTCGTATGCATTGGCGTTAACAAGCACCTGACGGACAGTCATGAAGTCCATGGGGACCCAGAAAGTCCAGTCGGTTTGGGTGTCGGCATTACCAGCCTTGATAACATCCTTTGTGTACTGGAACGAAAGACCGACGATACGCACCTTCTGGCGGGTATCCTGCTTGTCGATATACCAGAACTCCTTGAGCTGAGCCATCTTGACCGAAGCGGCGTCCAGCGGATCGCGGATGGTGTCGATCTGGATGATGGGCTCGCCCCATTCGTCCTCACCCACCTCGTTTTCCTTGGTGGAAACGCTCATGGTCTGACGGAGAGCCGTTTCGACATCCTGGGGAATCTTCATATCGTCGTCTTCATAAATCTCGAAAGCACCGTTGTTCACGGCCTGAAGGATAAGATTTACCAGATTGATACGGCCCTGGGTGTTCTTTTCGGCCTCGAAGGGGAAATAAAAGAACTGATTGAAACTCTCGTTGAAGTCAATCTTACGCCAGATAGTTGTACGCCACACCACATCGCTCTCACGGAGGAAAGGATAAGGCATAGCCTTCTTTCCGACCACGATTCCCTGCTGATAGAAGTCGTTAGGGTTGCGGCCGTCGTCGGCATCAATGACACTCTGCGCATTGGCAGCCATTGCGAAAGCCACCACGGCGAAAATGCTTAAGAGAACCTTTTTCATATTGTCATTCTTTATATTTATATTCTTTTTTTAGAGGGTTTCAACCACGTTGTCATTACTTGTTGAGAGTGATGACACAGTTGGCGGGTTGCGGTTTGCCGTCGGGCATCATGACCTGAGCGGTAACATACACTTTGTCGCCACGGTTTGCACGCTTGATAGCGGAAAGGGCGTCGGCCTCGAAAGTATCGCCATTGCAGGTGAATCCCTTGTTTCCAACATAGATTTCAAGGCTCATGACACGGATTGATCCTTTCGGGATCTTGAAGTCGAAGCCTTCAGCCGCACGGGCGGCCACCTTCACACCAGAGGCGAGGCTGCTACGCGATGCCTTTGCGCCGTCGCGCAGACCGCCGACAGTGATAAGCGGGGCGGGGATAGTCTTCACCTTGAAGACAGGCGAACCCATGTGCTGGGTACCCTTGTCGATATTGGCATCGACGCTGAGGACTATCTTCTTGCAACCCATTGCGGGAGTGAGCATGAACTTACCATCGCCCTCTGAGGCAGCAAGTTTACCCTGACCTTCAGATATCGAGACCTTGATATTGCGGCTGTCGACACCAGGCACCGAGGCCGTGATGGGGTTCTCGATACCGGCATAAAGCACTTGCATATTGTCGAGCGAGACAACAGCCACTGGCTTAGCCACAAAATAACTATCGCTGATGGGATATTCCTTCACGCCACCGTCGGGGTTGGAAACGTAGGCGGTACCCGTAACCTTCTGCAGACCAACATTGTTGCAGACAACACGATAGTGCACCGAGCCGCTGTCGTTGCTGTGGAGTTCCTGACCGTTAATCTTGGCGGTAAACTCCTGATGCGAGTCGTATGCGGCCACGTTGACGTCAGTCTCATAGACACCACCTTGGATGATGTAACTCGACTTGGGGCGAGAAATCATTCGAACCTGATCGAACTTGAAGTCGCCCTTGTTGACGTGCTTATAAAGCATATTGACAGCATCGAACTCGGCATTCATAGTCTCAGCACGGAGACGGGTAAGCGTTACCAGCGAAGAGCCGGAAACCACCTCTTCGAAGTTTACAACCTCCCATGCCTCAAGCTTGTTGTCGGGAGTCAAAAGGCTGTCGACATTCAAAGCGATATTGACATTTACAGAGTCCTCGCCGAGAATTTGGCGGACTTTCTTCTTGTATTCAAGAATCTTGGCCTTCAGTTCGGGACCTTTGCCAGCTTTCTCCTTGGCGAAGAGGTTGGTACTTTCATGCAACTCATCCATCTTCAGCCAACGGAAACCATCCATATCAATTGCTTTCTTGATACTATCGAAGTTGGGTGATTTGTCAGCGTTGACAACACTCATCTTGATACTCTCCTTGGGATTCTTCGGATTGGGATGGATTTCAGCAGTAGGATTGATTTTAGCCATCAGAACATACTGAAGGCTATCGATATAGCTACCAAGTTCAGCAGAGAGTTTACGAACCTCCTGAGCCTTATCGTAGTCGGCCTGCACCTTATCCTGGCTATTGGCAAGGGCAGCCTCGAAGTTGGCGTATGTATCGTCGAGTTTCACCTGAAGGTTCTCATTGCTCTTGGTCATAGCGGAACCGACGGTCTTGAAACCATCGACCACCTGAGCCGACACATTGAGAGCCAACATGGCGGTGTACACGAGGTACATCATTGTGATCATCTTTTGTCGCGGGGTTTCCGGACAGTTTGTTGCACCCATTGTCTATTCCTTTCCTTTTTAGTTACACGTAGAGTTAGTTACACGTGCAGTGGATTAAAGACGGGTCTGCATAGCGGCAAGCATGTTGCCGTAGACATTGTTGAGTTCGGCCACCTTGCGGGTAAGGGCATCGACCTGCTCTTTGTACTTGGAAATGCCGTCAACCGACGAAGCGAAGTTGGCAATCATGGTGTTCATCTTCTCGTCGAACTCCTTATTGATCTGCATCTGGTTGGAGGCGTTGTTGATCTGCATCTCGTACATGGCGTTGATGCTACTGAGGCTGGCGGACATCTTCTTCATTTCCTCGACGTACGAAACATCGCCGTTGAGAGCCTGAGCGGTCTCCTGGTAAATAGTGGAGAGAGTCGATACAGCCTCGGGGGCATTCTGCATGCTCTGCAGGAGGCGTCCGGCCTGGTCGGCGACACCGTCCATCTGGCTGACAAACTTGTCGGTGGCGGCGGTAGCGCTGGCCATATTATTCATCGAGTTGGCACTATCAGCAAGGTTGGACATACCCTGACCGAGGCGATCGATAAGTTCGGAACTGATATTGGCATCCTCGAGCATCTTGTCGATCTTGGCGGTAAGGGGATCCTTGACGGGCAAGTTCTCACCCTCGATGAGGTTACCATCCTCGTCGTACTGAGGTTCACCCATGGCATTCTCTTCGGCCATACCGGAGAGTTCGGGATAAACAAGGCTCCAATCCCACTCTTTGTGAGGCGGTTCGAAAGCCGAGAGGAAGAAGATGACAGTCTCGGTACCCATACCAGCGATAAGCATGATGTTGGCACCAGGCCAGTGCATAATCTTGAACAATGCACCAATGATAACGACTGCGGCACCCCAACCATAGAGGTAACCCATAAAGGTCTTGTAGCTCTTACTGCGTACGAGATTGTCGATGAAGCTCATAATTTCAAGTTTTTTGTGTTTGCTTATTGTGTTATTTTATTTTTTTATCCCTGATTATCTGGCCACGTTGGAGGCGGTACGAAGGTTGTCGCCCTTGACACGGCCGAGATACGGCTGGACGCAACGGAAGCCGATGTAGCACTTTGCGGTATCCATAAACTCGTAAGTACGGGTCTGGACCTGAATGAAGTACTTCTGATCCTTCCAACTGCCGCCACGAACCACCTTACGCTTCATAGCAAGAGGATCGTCGTCCTTAGCATCATAGTTGTAATACGGAGTCATAGCGTTGGCAACCTGGTAGGTCGACTCGTTGTAGGCATCGAGGCACCACTCACTCACGTTACCGGCCATATCGTATAGACCGTAATCGTTAGGAGCGTAGTGGCCAACCATCAGAGTCTTCACACCACCATCGTCGTCGAAGGCACCCTTGAGGGGCTCGTAGTTTGCAAGGAAGCAACCATTTGGATTACGCACATAGGGGCCGCCCCAAGGATAGCTCTGGCTGGCGATACCGCCACGAGCTGCAAACTCCCATTCGCTCTCGGTGGGCAGACGGAAATCGTTGAGAATCGAATAGTCGATACTCTCGAGGTACTGGTTGAGCATATTGGAACGCCACACGCAGAAAGCCTTGGCCTGACGCCAGCTGACACCAACCACAGGATAGTTGTCGTAAGCGGGCGACGAGAAATAACTGCGGGTGAAGTCCTCGTTCATGCTGTAGGCATAGTCGTGAACCCAGCACAGGGTGTCGGGATAGATATTGATATACTCGCGCTGAATCTGAGAAGAGCGGTTGTTGAGGCCCTTGGGACGCACGGCGAAGCTGGTGCCGCGGTGCTCGGCCTTAGTATTGACGCCGTTCTCCTTCTGAGCGACATTAGTATAATCTATATAATAATATTCATAATTAATTTTAGAGACATCGAGAACGCGGCGATGATTGATATCAATCAGGTAGTAGCCACCGTCGATAAGAGCCTGACGGACATCGGCATCCTTATAGTCGATTTTGGTCTTGCGGTTGAGCAGCGGGGGATCGAGAGGCTCACCGTACTCGTCCTCTTCAATTTGGAAACCGTCGATACCGGCCTCAGCGAGGATACGGCGGGCCACAGAGTCGCGCACTGCATCAACAAACTGGCGATACTCATTATTTGTGATTTCAGTCTCGTCCATGAAGAACGAAGCGATCTGCATCTTACGGGGCTGGGTGGTGGTAGCATCGCCATAGGTGATGTTCTGCACACCGGCACCCATGGTGTAGTTGCCCTGGTTGATGAAGACCATGCCCTTGAGGTCGATATCCTCAAAGTAGGGGCGATCGTTGATGCCGACGAGCTCGCCGCGGTTGGACGAGCCGCAACCGTACATGATGGTTGCCGAAACGGCGAGGATGAAAAACAGCTTCTTCATATTTCTACGATTTATTTTTTTTCTTTTAACGTCTTAATTGACTTTTTGTTTCGCTATAATATTGTTTTTAATATTTTTTAATACAAATGGATAGTGTTTCTCGACACCGTCGGAGGACGCTTAGGAACGTTGATTTGGAAGCTTCCGTTGAGGAACAACTCCGCCGAACCGATACTGCGGCCGTTGCCAAAGCCCATCTTCGAGGTGGTGAGGTCGTAAGCGATACCCACTTTGAGGTATTTCAGGAAGTTAACACCTGCAAGAATGTTAAACGAATCTCCCACGCGATATCCCAAACCGCCCCAGAAGATATTCTCATAGTCGACCAGACAGGCGAAGTCGGCCTGATACACCGAGAAGGCGGCAGTCTTCACCAGCATCGAAGGCTTAAGGGTAATCGACGGGTTGTAGGGGAAGCGGTACTCATAACCCGCCATCAAATAGAACGTGCGGACGTTGTGGAAGTTAAACTGCTCACTCTTCGAACCCAGCAGATTCTTTGCCGAAAGGCTCACGTACCACAAACCTGGAACCTGATAATAGAGACCTGTAGAGAAGTCAATCAGAAAGTCGGACGTTGCACTTCCATTAACCAGCGGATCGTTCGAGGAACTCGACGATGATGTCGGGTCGCCGTCGAGGTCATCCGAACCTCGCAAGTTTCCGGTATCGAACTTATAGTTGTAGAGATCTGCCTCAATAGCGGCAGCCAAGTTTCCCGGTCCCCAGAAGATACGGAAAGCATAATCAAGGGCCATATTGAGGTTGTCGTGATAACCGACCTTCTCTGAATTGAAATTCAAACCGATACCACCATGCAGCCACGATACAGGCATATCGAAGCTGAAGAGAATGTTGGTGGGGGTCGAACCAGCCTCACTCACACCCGTCGGTGCCTGCAGGTTGAGGCCCAACCACTGGTTGCGATAGAGGGCTGTGAGGGATATGTTGCCCGAGCTTCCGGCATAAGCGGGATTGTAGCTAAGGCGATTGAACATAAAATGGGTATACTGACCCTCGTTTTGAGCGTTGGCTGCAGACAAAAACAGCGTCATTGTTGCCAAAAATAGCACTATTTTCGGCATTCTGCGCGAGTGGTTCTGTCGGTATATGATAGCCACAACAGCTTGTATTTTAGTATTTTATTAGCAATTCTCTAGTCGTTTCGCCTGCGAAAATGTAATCGCATTTGAATATGCAAAGATAGCAATAATATTTTAAATAAAACAAAAAAGTTTAAATTTTTTTCAAAAAAGTTCTAAACGACCCACTTTTAGGGGTCGATTTTCAACCAAAAAACATCAAAATTACTCGCAATTGGCGAGTCTTACATTCGGGAAATTGCGCTTTAAAGCACGACACAATTCCTCAGCCTTCGAATGACGAAGGTTCAGGTCAAGATACACCATGAGCGCCCCACCCTCTTCGAGGGTCTCCACGGAAGCACGTTCCTGATAGACATCGGGCAGCATACGAATCATGCTGTATGCATCAGCGTGGCTTTGTACTGTTCCAAGAATAATACGCTGGCAACCCTCTTCATGCTGATGTGCGTCAACCGCCTTTTTCGGCTGTGCGGCCGGCTTGGTTTTTTCTTCCTCCACTACAGGTTCCTTGGCCTCCGTTTTGGGTGCCGGATTGAGGCGGGAATATACCGAGTCGAAACGAACATCCTGCGCGAGACAACGCTCTTCGTAGCCTTCGGGCAACAACCTCACACTCACCGGTTGGCATCCTTTGATACCGATTGCAGTAGCTGCACGATGGCTAAGATCGAGTACCCCATGTTTGGGACAGCGGTCATTAATCTTTACAATCACCTGCAACCCAGTATTTTCATTGGTAACCATAGCATATGTTCCCAACTTTATCTTCCAATGGGCGGCGGTGAATCCGTTTTGGTCGAAAACCTCACCGCTGGCGGTCTTCCGTCCCTCGAACTTGTCGTGATAGAAGGTACCCTTGTGGCGGTATTCGGTAACGGTATCGGACACAGGGAAAACCTGCGCCGAAACCGCAACAGAAACCAGCAATGCAAGAGCCAACGGCACCGCACGCAGGAGATTGTTTATCGGGTGTCTTGAGGCTACCATATCACAGCATCTTCGTGAAACCAATCGTCATGCAGGCGGAGCACCTGTTCAATCACATCGCGCACACACCCGTGTCCCCCATTATAGAGCGACACATAATCCACCATCTCCTTGATTTCCACCGCCGCATCAGCCGGACAAGCACTTACGCCAGCACGACGGAGTATGGGATAATCGGGCAAATCGTCGCCCATACAGAGCACTTGTTCGTCTGTAAGATTGTTGCGACGCAGAAACTCATTGTAGGTGTGAATCTTATCACCACAACCTGTATAGCATTGATCCACTCCGAGCATATGCATCCGATTATCGATGCTGGCTGAAGTGGCTCCTGAGATAACGGCAATAATATAACCCTTCTTTACGGCATACTGCACTGCAAATCCGTCCTTTATATTGCCGCATCGCACCGTCTCGCGGTCGGCATACACCCATACCGAGCCGTCGGTCATCACTCCATCGAAGTCGAACACAAAGGCACGAATCGGGGCCAATTTCTCTTTGTAGTTTAACATATCCATCAAGATGTTATCGGTTTAGCATAATCCACCATATTTTCGTATACTCGGCGCCAACCCGCCCATCCGAAGAGTTCGGAGAGGTTCTGGTTGTGGATAATGCAACAATAGGTACCACCCACAGCACGAACGCTATCAATCAACCGATGGTAATGTTCTATTGCCTGTTCGGGCGTGAGTTTCAGATACTTCTGCATGGTGGTATCCATCACGCAGAAAGGATGCACGGTGAGCTGCCCCTCCATATCGCGTTCCAAGTCGTAGAACGGATAGGGCGAACTGATACCCGCACGGAAGCCAATAGCATCGGCGAAACCCATTGTGTAATCGTGGCGCAAGCCGGCATGGACAAGCGTTCGGTAGGATTGCGGCAGACGCAAACGCAGGAAATGATAGCGTGCACGAACAATCGTGCGATGGAGAATCTCCTCCAGGCGGTGCGTCTCAACATCCACATTGGCAGGATTTTCCAGCGACGAGTAACCCGGATGGATACCAATCTTTGCGTGATCGCTCAAGTGCTGCAACAACTCGCGATGTCGGCGGTTGTGATAGGATGCCGGCTTGTCGTATTGGCCGTAATCGGCCAACAGGGAGAAGAATATCAAGTAGGTATTGCGCGAACGCTCGTTGAGGTCGATTATATAGTCGAATGTGTCGAACGGATCCTTCTCACGACCACAAAGAACGCGGTAGCGCCGCCTGACCTCCGCCCAATCGCGACGCCAGAAAGCATCTCGCAATGTGCCGGTTATAGTGCGGAAGAAGCCTTTGTTGAGGTAGCACCAAGCGGCATCGACATCTACCGTCTGGACGTAATTGTAGTGGCGTTCGGGGAGTTCTGCATCTGGATACCGTTCGGCCAACTTCGCACGCAACATAGCCGCCCATTGGTCGACTACCGGCTGGTCGAGGAAACCGTGCACGAAAGCGATGCTGTCTTGCGGCATGAAACGGCCGTGTTCGTCCTCACGATGCGGAAGATACTCCTCGTAGCGGCTCACCATATAGAATGTTGCCGCCAGAAGGTCGAAGTCGAAGTCCAAATTGCGCCCATAAACGGGGAACATCCTCCATTGACCATCGACGCACCACGGACGCGGTTCCTGGTCGACAATCGACGTTTCAACCAACAGGTCGCAGTTCTTAATGAAAAGACTGTCGCCCAGTCGTTTGGGACCATAACAGAGACGCATGCCGTCATACTGCATGAAATCCGCCTCGTTGGTTGTGATGCTGAAATCGATACGCAGGATGTGCTTGAGAATCACATTGAGCGTATAACCCAGACGGTTGGTCAGTTTAGGTACGTGAACTAATAACATTCAAGGTGCAAAGATACGACATTTTTTCGAATCGGAGACTTCCAAGTTGATTTTCATCCCCAACGGAAGCGCTAAGTTATTGTCGCCCAGATGTCCGAATGGAGCGTCGAAGATTACGGGATAGGGTCGGTCGCCGACAGCATCGAGCACAATCTGCTCCGGAGTGCGGCCGAATGGGATAGTGTTGTCGTGCATATCGGTCATTCCGCCGACAATCAACGCCTTAAGGCCGTCGAGCATTCCGGCGCGTGAAAGGGCCTGCATCATTCGGTCGATGTGGTAGAGGTATTCGTCGAGATCTTCGACAAGGAGTATCTTTCCGCGGGTATCTATCTGGGAACGAGAACCTAGCAAACTGTACAGAATCGAGAGGTTTCCGCCGACCACAGGAGCTGAGATTAGCGTTGAGGGTTTAGTGTTTAGCGGGATGCTCCATTGGTAATCGAGAGGCTCGCCGAAAAGTGCACTACACAGGCTCTCGGTAGCCGGAGTGGGTTGGGGGCCGAAATTGATTGGCATCGTGGCGTGAAGAGTCGGAAGTCCGAGGGTTTGATGGATATGACTGTGGAGGACGGTAACGTCGCTGTAACCAACAATCCACTTGGGATGCTCCGCAAAACGCGAGAAATCAATGCGGTCGATAATACGGACGGTTCCGTAACCGCCTCGACAGCAAATAACAGCCTTTATCGACGGGTCGTCGAGCAAGCGCTGAAGGATTGCCGCCCGATGGGCATCCGTTCCTGCATACTGATTATCACGCTCATAAAGTCCCTCAGGCACAACCACCTGCAAACCCCACGACATAAGTTCGGCAACCGCAGCAGACATCTCTTCGGGGCTTACAGCACGAGCTGTTGCACAGAGGGCCACTCGGTCGCCCTGTTTGAGATAGGGTATCTCTTTCATATCTCCATTAACGTCATTCGGCATAAAATATTGTGCCCCATATCCACCAAATCCCCTTTTACCCCGACCTGACTCCGGCCGTTCTTCGATACTTCTTCGATAGTTCTTCGATAGTATTTCGATTCGAATCGAAGAACAATCGAAGAACTATCGAAGAACTATCGAAGAACTATCGAAGAAATGCCGGAGTTGATACGGAGTTGATAGGGCGAAGATGCGGTGTATGTGGCAGTTAGAGAAGGTG
>JAEEGL013718294.1_pt1 | contig 16069 bp, 16 predicted proteins | sample 9134231 | NCBI WGS metagenome assembly JAEEGL01 (sample SAMN16246548, study PRJNA631951) | gut metagenome | biome: gut microbiome; feature: rumen; material: fiber-attached | host: Bos | place: Iran: Karaj | collected 2018-10 | reverse complement strand
TGGGGGTGGTGTTGGGTAGTTGAATTTATTTCTTGGGTTGGTAATTCTTTTGGAAATATATGTTCATCAATTGTAGGAGAGATGGACATGGATTAATTCTGGGTCTTGCGGATGTAGAATCTTGCTACAAAGCCGGGGTTCCCATTTACAAGCTCAAGCTTTCCGTTCATTTTTTCCAAGAAGTAGTTTGTCAGATATAGGCCCAGTCCCGCTCCGTCCTTCTGCGCTGAGTTACTTCCGCGTTTGTATTTTTCTTTTAGTAATGGTATTTCCTGAGGGTTAACTCCGTCGCCGCTATCTGCGATGTCTATTATCAGGTACTCGCTGTCCATGGTCGCTGTAACTGTCATCTCAGTGTTCGCATACTTGTAAGAATTCATGAACACGTTATCAAACGCCTGCTGGAGCCTCAGATTGTCTATATAGATATTGCAGGATGGAATCTCGAAATCCTCAGCCCTGTTCAGGTAGTCAGCGTTCTTAATAAGAGCCTTAACCGTTTCTGAATTATGAGTTGAAGGGTTAACCTCGATCTCAGTGATGTCATCAATTGTGGATTCAAATAGGTTGTCAGTGAGTGTCGTGATCTGATCAGACTTGATATTTATGAGGTTGAAGAACTCCTTTGTTCTGTCCTCTTTTGTGATCTCGTAGCCAATCTCGGATGTGGACTTGATTGACGCAATAGGAGTTTTTATGTCATGCGAAAGCTTTGCAATCATCTCTTTCTTGTCATCATTGGCCTTCTTTTCCGCATCCCTCGCCTTCTTCAGCTCGCTTCGCATAATATCAAAGCTCTCCGTGAAGCTACCGAAGATATGCCCTCTGTCCAGCGCCAGCGGAAGGTCAAGATTTCCCTCTGCTATGCGCTTTGCAAAGTCACTTAATTTGTTGAATGGATCGATGATTGTTGCATGTAGATAGATGAAATAAGAGAGGATAAACATTAGCTGAATCAGAGATATGATTGCCACTGCGATGATCAGCTTGTTTTTGTAGGCTTCCATTTTTTCCACGTTGTCGTTGTGGAAAAGGATGTGACCGATCTGATTGTCAGGTGTTTTGAAATCCAGGATCAGGTCTGCATTGTGGATTGCTTCGTTAACGGAGTTGGAGAGAGAAACCTGGTGATCTGAATTTTTCCCTGCGTTCGAACCACTAACTGATTTAGAGACACCAGAATCATTCTGATATACTACTTCTCCGTTAGGATCTAAGACTGTGTACGCGAGGATATCCGCATACTTCGACGCATCTCCATAGTTTTCTTCCACACTCTTTAGACACTCATTTACTGCGACTGTATCAAGCCCGGTAAGTTCCATCTTTCCAGTGAGTGCGATGCAGAGAATGATTTCTGCAATGAATGTGATAATCAAGAATATGAAGAATGGTTTCTTTTTCATGTAGAATGCATTCCTTTCTATTTACCTGGTGTTACGAACCTATATCCCTCTTTCCAGACAGTGACAATGTACTTAGGATTCTTGGGATCTGCCTCAATTTCTTCGCGGATCTTACGAATGTGTACATTGAGAGTTCCGTCGGTTGTAAACTTGTCATTCCAGACATTGTCAAAAAGCTCTGTCTTGGTAACTAACCTGTCATGATTGTCGGTAAGATACTTTAGGAGCTTAAATTCCATGCTGGTTAGCTTCTTCTCGTCACCGGCTACAGAAATAACCTTGTTTATACTGTCGATTTTGAGGTTACCGTCGTCATAGTCTGAGGATGTATCAGGATATAGCCCATTACTACCATTCATGGAAACTCCTGCTCCATTACCATCAGCGCCATTAGCGCCGCTTCCTGCTGTTCCATTCCCCCCTGCTCCACTTGCAGTCTCCGCGTACCGCTTAAGGACAACTCTTACCTTCGCCAGTAGCACCCCCAGCGAGTATGGTTTTTCTATATAGTCATCGCCCCCGATATTCAGTGCGATGATTTTATCGTCATCTGTGTTTCTTGCTGAAATAAAAAGAATTGGAATATTCATTGTCTCGCGGACCTTTTTGCAAAGTTCAAATCCGCTTCCATCTGAAAGATTTATATCTAAAAGAATTAAAGATGTCGAATCGCTCTCAAAAAAAGCTTCTGCTTCCTTCTTTGAATATACAGTCCTTGTCTTTACATCGAACATGTTGAAATACTCACAGGTGTTGTCTGCAAGTGCTTTTTCGTCATCAATAATTAGACAATCGTAGTTCATACCGTTCCCTCCCAGTCAACACCAGGTTGACCAAAGTTATTATATCAGAAAACAACATATTTTTATTTGACGTGCGTCAAATAAAAACAGCGATATGTATCATATAAATACACATCGCTATTTGCAACTTTTTATGCTTCCTTATTCTCTTCCTTAACCTTCTCCCAATAATCCCGTACCTTCATTACAGGTTTGCTGCTCTTTCCTTTGGTATCCTTTATTCTGACTGTCAGGATGCTGTCAATTCCCTGCACTGCGCCGACTCCTGTGGTATCGCGGCTGTAGATTTTTTGCTTGGTGAAAAAGAACTTGATACTTTCTGCAAGTTCAAGTGGAGCGAAAGCATTGTCAAAAGCAGTCGCAAGCTTATAAGCCTTTCTGACACACTCTTCCATCTCCGCGGTTTCGCCAAGCCTTGAATGGAGGCAGGCTTTAACGATGTACAAAGCGGAGCGCATTTTGTAAGTGTAGTTAACATCCCCTTCCACAGCGCTGGCTTTTACAAGATCAAGCTCTACACCCACCATATCAAGCGCCTTTTCTGCATCTGACTTTTTCCCCTGAATTGAAAGGACACCGCCAAGATTAAATATTACGTTCAGCTGCTCGGAAAAGCTTTTGATCAGTGCATGTGTGAAATATTCAAGCGCTTCATCAAGCTTTCCCATGTTGGCATAAATAATGGCTATAGAATTGTTGTTATTTCCCTCGTAGTTGATCTCCTTCAGCTGTTCTATTGCTTTTTCCGGATCACTTCCGCTGTACAGATAGGCTATCTTTGACTTGATGACGTAGTCATTTATCTCATTGTCAGTGTTTTGCGAAATGTGGTTGAGAGCAGAGTTAAAAAAAGTGATTGCTTTCTCAGCATCCTTTTGACCCTGTCTTGCCAGGTATTTAAAGTAGTACATGTCGGCGCATTCATACAGAACCTTGAAGTTGTGCGGATAGCGCTGCATGGCGTTTTTTGCTTCGAGCTCTGCCTGGTCAAACTCGTGCTTTGTGCAGAGCTCCGAGATGGACTTGCACATATCATCGATATTTTTGGAAGTGAGGTCGAACCCAAGAAGCTCATCCATGGACACGTTAAAGTAATTTGCAAGCTGCATAAGTGTCATAATATCCGGAACGGTGTTTCCATTTTCCCACTTGGAAACTGCACCGACGGTCACACCGATTGCTTCTGCCAGCCCCTCCTGGGTTAGTTCCATATCTTTTCTGTAATGCTTGATCTTATCTGATAATTTAAGCTGCATCTGTTGCTTCCTTTCCTACGAGTTCAAAATCAAGATTGCTGAATGCTACAAATGTCATGAATGCGATTGCAAGGATTCCTACGCTTGAAAGGAGTACTGCGGGGTTAAATGTTGCTGAAGCGATACTTACAATGATTGCGCCAAGAGGCATTGCTGCTGCAGTTGTTGCTCCCATCACCGCGCCTGCTCTTGCGAGGTATTCCTTATCACACATTTTTACAAATCTGATCATACATGATCCGCCAAGGACTGAACCTGCTGCTGACATCATGAAGTAGCAAAGTCCTGCGAGTATTCCACCGAAAATTACTGATCCATAAACAAGTCTTCCAAGTGAAAGGATATACATGAAGATTCCCATTGTGAAACCGCCTGTGATAACGATTTGCTTTGCTGAAAGCTTTTCCATGATTATTGGTGTGATCACTGATCCAAGGATTGCTCCTGTTGAAGCTGCCATTCCCATGATGCTGAGGAGTTCGCTTCCAAGTCCGTAAACTTCTTCTGCGATCGGTGCTTCAATTGAATTTAAAGGTACCAGTAAGAAGTTCAGGAAAACTATAAGTATTCCATAGTTCACAACAACGCGGTTGCCGGCTACATACTTGATTCCGTCCTTGAGCATTGCGAAGTAAGATTCTGATTTTGTCTCAACTGCTTCATTCTGAATTACATCTGCATTTGCAGTTTGGGCCTTCACTTCAGTATTTTCAGCCTGAGACTTCTCCTCTTCACTCATTTCTTCCTCAGCTACTGTTTTGATTGCCATAACAAAAGCTGCTGCCAGGAAAAATGTTGCTGCATCGATGAGCATTGCTGTCTGAACTCCGAGCTTTGCAACGATCACACCTGCTGCGCCTGTTCCAACAAGTGCTACAGCACTTGAGAGACTTGTGTTAAGGCTCATTGCATGTGCAAGCTTTTCCTTATTTACAACCTGAGGAACAAATGCTCCTGATGCCGGAAGGTTGAATGATTCAATTGATGTAATAAGAAGTGTGAACGCCATCATAATATAAGGATTCACAATTCCTGCCATGTACATGAGCGCAAATGCTGATATCACAACTCCTCTCACAAGATGTGTGGAGATGATTATTCTCTTTTTATTCATCTTCTCAACCACAGGTCCAAGGAGTGGCTGAACGATAATGTTCGGAAGAATGTTCAGTCCATATATAAGTGCTGCCCATGATGCGCTGTGTGTGATCTGGTAGATGAGCCAGGTAAAAGCAATCGCATCTACAGAATCACCAAATCTGTTTATGAGATTTGAAAATAATAACTTTCTATATTCCTTATCCTTTAACACTTCCCTATATTTGAATTCTCTAGCCATAACGTTTACCTCACTTGTGCTGTTTTTGTTTATAGCTAGATTTTATAGGGGATGCGTATTAATTTTAACATACTGTCTATCCAGTTGGTATGTGAAAAACTTTCCTGTTAGGAAATAATCAGGTATATCCGGGTAGATTATCAAAGTCTACACAACAACAAAACACCGGCGCTGACTCTCAGCACCGGTGCCATATCACAAAACCATATAAAATTCCTTCAAACTCACTCTGCCAGATTCACTGCATCAAGCAGCACCCTGACATTATCAACATCCTTCTTCTTTTCAGCCTCGCTAAGTTCCTCATACGGAACGAGGCAGGTGTGGATGCGCTTCTCGTTGTCCTTGGTCTTACCATCAGAGAGCTCTCCAAATTTCCAGTTGTTGAGGTAGTGGAATCTGCTCCATCTGATGTGCTCAAGCTCTCCGAGCTTATCAAGCACTTCCTCGGGCAGATCGTCCACAGCCACATTTGTGTAGCCCCAGAAATCCAGGAGGTCGTGGATGTTCTCCAAAAAGTCCGCTGCGCTCAGGTTAGAGCACTTGGTGAAGGTGGAGAGCTTATTCCACTCCATGTCGATCATCTCATGCGTAATGTCCTCTTTGTGCTTTGTCGCGTACTGGATGTTTATGATCTTCGCTGTCCTGTAAAGGTTATCAGTCAGAACATTCTCCTTGCTGTATCCGATCTTGGTCCAATCAAAAATGCAGACTCTGTCGTTGTTTGTAAGCTGTGTGAATATTGCCTCTTTTGCCAGGAAAACATAAATGTTCTTATACGGGATGGCATATAAGAATTCCTGCAAAATGTCGTCCTGATTATCCTGCTCACAAAGGATAACCATATTTGCTTCACTTATCTCATCGCGTTTTTCATACCACAATGCATCGTGGAAGATGACCTTATCATCTATGTTCTCCTGAATCTCATGATAGATGTCGAGGAAGTGAGAGTCCTTAGCATAAACGTGATACTCGATTCTCTGATCCGGATGGAAAAGATTGTGCTGAAGTCCCCAGTAGATAAGGTTTTCACCAAGCTCGCCAAAACCGATCATGGCAACCTTAAGCGGCTTTCCATCTTCTCTTGCGCGCTGCTCATTTACGTACAGCATCTGAGATTTCCAGAAAACTCTTGCGGCATTTTCCTCAGGACAGAACACGCGCAGGTTCTCGTCCTCAAGCATAAGCTGCTTGTATCTGTCGCCGCACATGTATATCATTGCGTCGCCGATTTTCTTATGGAACTGCTTGCAGAAAAGCACATTCTCATCATCATCCATAAGGAGTATGTACTTTTTTGCCATCACAAACTTGTCCACGTTCTTGCAGGTGATGGTGGTATTTCCGTACTCTTCCTTAACTTCTTCAAGGAGCTGAGAGTCACCGTAGATTGCAATCTGGCTGCCAAAATAGTAGCAGTACATGTTCCAGATTGAGTGTCTTACTGCTTTAAATCCATAGGCAATTCCACTGATGGTTACAAAAGGTGCAATCCATCTGGCTATGCTGACGTAGATATTTACAGGCGCTTCATCATATCCCCAAGTGAACATCAGCACTGCGTTAAAAAGTGCCACATCTAAAGTCTGCCCTGCTATGATCAGTCCGCCTGCTCCCATCACTAAAGGAATCAGAATCAGTATTAAATAGATTATCCTCATCCATCTTTTATGAGTTACTTCGTTCACTTTTTGTCCCCTCTTTTTTCATTCCCTCAATTTAAATCTATTAAAGTGCGTACTGTATCAACAGTCTAAGCACATTCTCTGCGCCGTCTCTGTGGCTTCTCTCATAGCCGTGTGATGCGTAAACACCCGCTCCGATAAGACCATGCTTTAAATCATTTCCTGAGCGGAGTGTTGCCTCAACGTCACTTCCGTAATGAGGATAAATATCAACTGCGTAGTCTGCACCACTTTTCTTTGCTGCCTCAACAAGTGCCTTTACGATCTCATAGCTGTAAGGGCCACCGCTGTCCTTAGCGCAGATGGAAACCTGCTTCTCAGTGCAGGTAAGGCCATCGCCTACGCATCCCATATCAACTGAAATTGCTTCTGTGCATCCTTCAGGAACGCTTCCGCATCCGCCGTGACCAACCTCTTCAAACACAGTGATGTGCGCATAAAGTGCGCGCTTGGGTGTAACCTTCTTTTCCTTTATATACTTTGCAAGTCCGAGCAGGATACCAACGCTGAGCTTATCATCTAGGAATCTGGATTTGATGTAGCCTGACTTTGTAACTCTTACATTGGGTTCAAAGCAAACGATATCACCAACGGAGATACCAAGCTTTTCAGTATCTTCCTTTTTCTTAACATCCTCATCAAGTACAACTTCGCAGGTGTCCCAGCTTCTCTTTGTATCATCATATTCGCCGTTTACATGGATTGATGCGTTGTTGAGCTGGAAGGTTCCCTCGTAGATTCCGTCAAACTTTGTTACGACGCGAACGTTCTCAGTTTCTGCATTGTTGGGATTCATTCCGCCAAGGTTTGTGAGCTGAAGTCTTCCGTTATCTTTGATGGTAGAAACCATTCCACCAAGGGTATCTGTGTGCGCCTCTAAAAGAAGTCCATCTTTCTTATCTTTTCCTGTGAGGTCAACGATCACGCCTCCCTTGTTTGTCATTGTGGTCTTAAAACCGAGCTTTTCAAATTCCTTCTGCACCCATTTTGCAGCCTCTTCTGTGTAGCCTGTGGGTGAGTCGATGTTCAAAAGCTTTGTTGTCTCCTCAACGATAAAATCTGTGTATTTTGTTAACTGAACCTTTTTCATTTCTCTACTTCCTGTTTAAAGTATTTTTTGTTCAGCCATCAAAATGATTTACTTTCCCGCAGTGTGAGCATTTTGCACTGGATTTTAAAATGTTCACATTCATTATTTCATGGCAGTAATGACAGGAGATTTTCATCATCTGCATTCTTGACGCCTGAACAGTCATATGTTGATTGTAACCAATCCCTGTCACGATAGCAAATGTTACAAGCACTAATGCGATTCTTTTTACAATTCTCTTCTCCATAATCTTTACCCCTTTAAACTTTTCCCACACTTGTTCTCATATCAGATTAGCGAATACCTGTCTGCTTTTACGTGACACACTGATTTAGACAGGTTTTACACTTATCTTATGTAAATAGGATAAAAGTTATACACGAAAATATGTATACAAAAGGATGCAAGATAAAGTCGTTTAATCCCCAAAAACCGTGACAAAATAAAGAAATCCACCTGTCAGCCAAAAACTGTCAGGTGGAACATGTATTTTTCATTATCGTTTTTACGTTTTTGTTAAAATCGAATTTTATTTTTCGGAAATAAGTTTGTTCATCTCATCCCATTCGAGATTCTTAAGATACTTTTCAAGTTCAGACATTATCTTTTTATCGCCCTCAGGGAGCTTGCACTTTAAAACTTCCTTAAGTATGAGTTCAACTGAATCATAGTCCTCAGCCTCGATGCTGTAGGTAAGTGACTCGTAGGCATCCTCTAACTCACTGTCTGAGATGGGCTTTAAATTCGCTTCTTCATTTTTGATCTTATCAAGAACTGAAAGCTTTTCCTTAAAGCTTCTGTACAAAGATAAAAGCTGGTCGTTTTTTTCTTTAATGAAGGCTATGTCTCCAGCTCGTCCTGCGTCCTCCAGTGATAAAGCAAGTTCTGAAAGGGCCTGCATTCCTGCGATTCTTGATGTACTTTTCAGGGAATGTACTTTCATTGTATAGAGCTCAAAGTCCTCGTTTTCATAGGCATTTTCTATGTCCGATGACTTTTGATCGATGCTGCTATAAAAGCTGTTTATGAACTTCATGTAAGCTGCTTCGCTTCCGCAGTACATGAGGCCGTCAGCCGTCGATATCCCTTCGATATCATTTAGAATTTCCATTACGTTTTCGTCCATTTTTTACAAACAAAAAGTACATCAGTGTTGTCGTTTATATCTCCCCCTCAAAAGAAACACTGATGCACTCAAGCACAATACTAGTGTATATGCCGCTGTCCAACAAATGTCCAACAAGGAGGATAGAAAAACACTGACTTTTCCTCTCTCTTAAAAATCATCTCCCAAAAGTGACGCTTCCGTGAGGCTTGCCCAGTAATATGAATTCATGTAAACGCCCCTGAATTCCTTGATCGCAGCCTCATCGCCCTCGAGGTAACGATACATATCACAGTCTATAAGTTCAGGGCAAACTCGCATTGCTCCACTTTTCATTTCCATTATTTCGCCGATGCCATATTCCTTAAGAGTCTCCTTAAGGCTTCTGATGATTACATCCATCTGCTTCTGCATTGCACGGTCATAGAAACCGTCCTCCCACAGCGCAGAAAATGCCTCGGCTCTTGTCACAGAGCTTCCTCTGTTATCGATAAGATATGCCAGAAGCTCCTTGGCTTTTGATCTCTTGAAAACAACATTTTTCCCTTTTACATAGATGTCAAAGTTACCAAAGGTTCTTGCTGTTACAAGATACTCAGGCTCAGTTGTCCTGCTGCTTAAAATGTATTTTACTTCTTCTATGAGTTTATCCTTGATCACAGGTTTAAGCAGATATCCATCGGCATGGATAGAGAATGCTTCAACAGCATATTGTGAATACCCGGTAAGGAAGATAATTGCTATCTGAGGGTTCTTCTCCCTGATCTTGTGAGCCAGTGTCATTCCGTTCATTTCGGGCATATCAACATCAAGCAGCGCAATAGCTACCTCGTTTTTGTCCATATAGTCGATTGCTTCACTACCAAGTGAAAAACCTTTGACTTCGTCGAAAAAACCGGACTCTTCAAGAAAAGAAACTGTAAGATCGAGAATCATTTCCTCGTCATCAACACAGATTGCCTTCATTTGTATTCCCTCACCAAAAGAATTTCTTGGTCTTATTTTATCACAGTTTCAGACTTCCTCACATATATAGATTTTTTTACTCTTTAACCAGCTAAGGGCTTCTTTTTCTGATTGGAAATCCTCACCTGCTGCCTCGTTAAAAGCTTCAAGGTCTGTGATCTTTGCCATGATAACCGGCTCATCGGGTAATACTTCTCCGTCGTCCATTTCCCTTAAGCTGTTTTCTATATCCATTCGCTTTACATAGACATCATCTCTGACACAGTAAATATCGAAGTTTCTTTCTATGTCCTCATAGTCAGCAATTCTGTCCATGGAAAAATTGCATACCGTATCAAAGCCCATCCAGGAATAGATGGCTTCATCTACAGGCATTAGGAAAATGAAGGGAATTTTCTCTTCTCTGATTTTTTCAAAAGCTTTCTCAAACAGCCTTGTCATCTCGCCCTGGTGGCGCCTTTTTTCAGTAGTTGCAACTGCCACAACGTAATAGCTTTTAACTGTTTTTCCGCAGAGATTTATCTGATAGGGATTGAGATGGAGCATGGAAATAACTTCATCACCCTCAACGTTTGCGATTATCGTGTTATCACTACACTTTTCTTTGTAGTAATAATCAACGAACACCTCAGGATCGTCAAAAGCTTCTTCGTAAAGTTTTCTTGTGCGATTTTTATCCTCTATCTCGATGATCATGATGTTTGTAAAACCCTCATCCTGCCTTCTTTGTACTCTGAAGTTCCAGTTTGCAACACCCATGAGCTGCCTTCTCATACACTCTGTATTTTCTGGCATAGCCTATGGGGTTGTAGCTTTCTTTTGCCTGCCTGAGTCCCTCGATTCCCATGTCATCTTCTCTGTTAACGACCTTGGCATCTTCATAGGAGTTAAGCAGAAACTGCTGATTTATCATCTGATAAATGCCGGGAATCTCAGAATTTCCTTTTTCTATGCTGATAACCGCCATCTGCTCTCTGCTGTTGTAAGAGCCGATGGTAAACGCCTCGAGATTGTCATCGATGAAAAGTCCACCGACTCTGTAGGTTACCTTATCGCAGTTGCGCAGGATGTCTATGATTCCATCCTTTTCCAAAAGAAGTGTTTCCTTACTCTCGACGCCCTCTGCAAGTCTCTTATCAATCCACCTGTTCATGAATACTTCAAGGAAATACTCGTCGCAGCAGCAAAGGGTTTTATATTCCCATCTGCCCTCATATTCCTTCATGAATTTATTTATGAGATTCCTCTTTTTCTGGAACTTCTTACCAGCAAGAGTTCTGAGTTCTTCAGCGTCATAGAGGTAGTCTTTAAGATCAAATTCTTCCTCGATTACAAATTCAGGATTATCGCATAATCCCAGTGCATTCAGCGCATCTTCATCGGCGAGGTCAATCCTTAAGGGGCTATCAAGCTCATCCTTAAAGTAATCCTTAAGCATCTCAAAATACTTGGGAAGCTCTTCTTCTCTGCAGTATGGCATTGCTGCAAAATATCCTTGTTCATCCTTCATAAGGATTAATGCTGCCTCATCCTCGAGGTAGATTTCTGTATTATATAATTTTTTCCAGATATAGGTATCCAGAACTGTGCTGTCACAGGTTTTATTGTCCCTTAGCGCATATATGGAAGCCAGCTTGGCTGCTTCGTCAAATGATGGTTTATGAAACTCAAGTTTTTTATCCATAAGAATACTCCCTAATGCAATTTACAATTTCCATTACGTTTCATTAGATTGTGTACAATCAATTTACTCCATTTTAGGAAACCTGTCAACTGCCAGAGAGTTCTCGGGGATTAGATTTGTTTCAGTAACCACGAAAAGCCTTTTGCTGTCCTTAAATCCGGATCTCTGAAGTGGTTACCCTCATTCCATTCGAGAATGCAGTTTATTTCTTTTTTCTGAAGCAGATCATGGGCTGCGCGCATCTTATCTCCAACTGTTGCCATGACCGGGTTACGCGCTTTTTCTTCTTTGTTTCCAAGGCTTAGATATATGTTGCTGCATTTTATTTCATGCTCTTTCATGAATTCATCAAATCCAGGAAACCACATGGATGGCGATACCGCAGCAGCGCCTTTGAATATATCCGTTTTATAAGTCGCCCACAGAGCAAAAAGTCCTGCCAATGAGTAGCCACCTATATAGTAGGTTTTCTCCTTGTCTGCGCAGTACTTTTGAATTTCTACGAGCAGAGCCTCAGCACCATCTCCAAAGTCCTCATTTCCAAAAACTGCAGGTGCTTTCCAAGGGGACAGGTCTTTATTCCAGTCGTCCACTATAAAGCAGGTAAGCATGAAATCTTCGCTGCTGTTTTTACGGATTATATCTATCTCATTTTCAATCGAATCAAGACTGTGCTCATCAATTGGCTGGATGAGGACTGTCTTTGCAGATGTGTTTCCAAATTCATGAATTTTCATTGTGATCTACCATCCTCTTTTAAAAAAAGTATAGCATCATATTTACCCCATAGAAAATCCCTCCGCCATTCATAAAGAACAACGGAGGGATTCATATGCTTTGATTTATTTATAGTGTGTTATTTATACTGCTTTACGAATTCTACTGCGGCAGCTACATCATCCTGATTAGGTCTGCCCTTGTGGATGCCCTTGAACTCCCCTTTGCAATGGAATTCCTTGTCATCCATGGGGATGCCAACCTTATCTGCCTCTGCCTTAACCTTCTTGTAGGTTGAATTGAGCATGGCTGCTGATCCAAAATTGACGATCTTACCAACCTTGTTCTTATCAAGAGAAGCGACAAACGTCTTAACTTCAGGATCTATATTAAATGCATAATATGAGTTCCCTAAAAACAGTATATCTACAGGTTCCTCAATTGCCTCACTTATGGGAAGTGCCTCTACTCCAAGCTCCTTAGCCATTGCTTCAGCCAGTCTTTTTGTGTTACCTGTCTTTGTGTAGTATCTTACTGCATAAGTCATGTCGATTTCTCCTCTCTATAAACAAAATTGATTTATAACCATTTGATTGTATAAAATCAATCTACTCCAAGAGCATGGTTTTGTCAAGTATTAAACCGATTTGCTTATGGCTACACTTCTGATAGTAGTTCTTTGTTCCTTTCAAGCGCATAATATATTCCATCTTCAGAAAGTACTCCGCGCTTTAGTTCTTTTGGCAAAAGCCCCTCTTCATCCAAAGCATGCAAATTATCTTCCACAATAAATCTTTATAGCCTCGAAGATAAACTCGGCAGTACCTTCGCCACCCATCTTCTCAATATTCTCTGTTAACTCACCGCCACCTACATAACCGGTGCCAAGACCATAAAGAATATCATTTGTGCAGGTATAAAGATTCTCTGTGATGAAGTCCTGTACGCGCTTTACCTGAGCCTGAACCTCTTTTGATGCAGGATCCATCTCCTTCATAGCGCCGAACTCTTCAAAGAGTTTTGAAAAATCTGCCATCAGACCACTTTCATATTCCTTTGTCCAGCCCTTGATTTTCTCGGCATACTCCTTGTACTGAGGTGAATCTCCCCACTGTTCTTTTGCTTTTCTTGCGTACTCATCTAGTTTACTTGTATCAAATGCTGAAAAATTCAATTTCCTCACTCCTCTCACTTTCAAGTATTTGCACATATTTAGCAGATTTTCTATGTGCTCCTTTTTTAACTCCAGAAGCTCTATCTGCTGTTCAAGTGCCTTTGTCTTGTCAAAATCAGATCTGTTCACTATTTCCTTAATATCCTTTAGCGGAAATTCAAGCTCTCTGAACAGCAAAATCTGTTGCAGTTTTTCCAGATCTGCATCGTCATACAGTCTGTAATCAGACTCGGTGTAATTAGCTGGCTTTAAGAGTCCGATCTGATCATAATAGTGCAGAGTGCGTATACTCACTCCTGTCAGTTTGCTTACTTCATTTACTGTCATCATAGTTTTCATCTCCTTCACGTGTATCTATAACATAAACTATGACGTAACGTCAGAGTCAACATATTTTTAAAAATTTTTATTTTATATTTTTTGATAGCATATGATTATGAATTTAATCCCTATATAATGACATTATCAGATATTGAAAAAACTCGATTCTTTCGTGAAGGAGACAGGCATGAGGGTTGTAACAGCTATAGATTCTTTTAAAGGAAGCATGACATCAATTGAAGCTGGAAATGCCGTTGCAGAAGGTTTCAAAAGGGTGGATCCATCAATTGAAGTTGAGGTAAGGCCTCTGGCTGACGGCGGCGAAGGAACTGTAGAAGCTTTAGTTGCCGGAATGGGCGGAACACCGCAGCACGTTTGTGTGACAGGTCCGTTAGGAAAACCTGTTGACTGCGAATATGGCATCATAAATAGTCTTGGAATCGCTGTGATTGAAATGAGCGGCGCTGCTGGAATAACTCTCATCTCTGATAGCGAAAGAAATCCGCTTAATACTACAACCTACGGAGTCGGAGAAGTGATAAAAGACGCTATTTCTAAGGGCTGCAGAAAGTTCATTATCGGAATAGGTGGAAGCGCTACTAACGATGGCGGAATCGGAATGCTTCAGGCTCTTGGTTTTGGAATTCTTGATAAAGATGGAAAGCAGGTTCCACTTGGTGCAAAAGGATTACAGGTTATAGAGAAGACTACAAATGACCATGTCATAACGGAGCTTTCTAAATGTACATTCAGAATCGCCTGCGATGTAACTAATCCCCTCTGTGGTCCTGAGGGATGCAGTACAGTTTACGGTCCACAAAAAGGCGCTACTCCATCCATGATTGCAGAAATGGACAAGTGGCTTTCTCGCTTCGCTTCTATCGCAAAAGAAAACTATCCACATGCCGATGCAGATTTCCCCGGAACCGGCGCCGCAGGTGGCATGGGCTTTGCCTTTCTGACATTTTTAAATGCGGAGCTAAAGTCTGGAATACAGATAGTCCTTGAAGAGACAAATCTCGAGGACTATATCAAAAAAGCCGACATCGTCATCACCGGAGAGGGCATGCTTGATCGTCAGACCGCAATGGGAAAAGCTCCTATTGGAGTCGCTTTGCTTGCAAAGAAATATGGAAAAACTGTCATCGCATTCTCAGGTGGCGTCACCAAGGATGCTAATGCATGCAATGAAAAAGGAATCGACGCATTTTTCCCAATTGTCAGAGGAGTAACAGATCTTCAAACCGCAATGGATAAGGAAAATGCAAAGTATAATATTTCTCAGTCTGCCGAGCAGGCAATGAGGCTGGTATATGCAGCTAAGGAAATCCGTTAATTACAACGCAAAAGATTACTCACATTTACTAAGAGATGCGCCACCACTGTACTTTTCTGAAAATTCATCCTCATTCCATGTCTCGTAGTATTCCAGGATGTTCGCATCTTCTTCAGAAGACTGATACGTGTATTTTACTCCGTTATCAGCTTCTGCCTGAATCTTGTATCTTCCTGCCTCTAGTTCCTCGAATAGCGAAATGCAGTCATAATGGTCCGGGACAAAATCATTATTTTCCATATGACCATAAATTATCTCTGCATCACCAAACTGTACATAGTATTCCGGCTGCATCTCACCATCAGCCTCGTAGCCTATAGATGCTGTCTGCCATGTTCCCGATATCACAGGATCACCAACTTTTGTTGCCTGGAAAACTGATGTCGGTCCGTCAGCTCCTCCAATTATTGTTGTATCACCCTTTTTTGCACTACATCCTACTGTTCCTATTATCATTGTCAGCATAAGCGCTGCGACTATTATTCGTTTCATCTTAGTCCCTTCTCTTTTACCAAAACCATGCATTCTCCTGAATCTACAAAGCCACATTTCTTATAAAGTGGTCTTCCCATCTCAGTTGCATCAAGGCTGATCTCTGTCGCGCCTTTATTCCAGGCATCGTCGATTAGCATGTTGACCATCTTCTTTCCAATGTCTTGTCCTCGATACTCCTTAGCGGTATACACATTCATAAGGTGAGCCCTCTTACCTGTCGGATGTGAAAAAGTTGGCATGATAGTAAAATAGCAGATTGTCGCGCAGCCGATGACTCTTTCTCCCTCTAAAGCAAGAACCGTGGTCTGATCTCCATCAAGGAAGTATCTTCTGCTTTCATTTACAAAGCTCGCAGAATACTGATAATCTGCATCCAGGGAATTCACTTCCTTTAGCATCTCCAGTCTGCTACTCATCATCAGCTCAATATCTTTTTTGTCAGCAATTCTAATTTCCACCTTCTGCATCCAGGTATGACTCTCCGCATCATCCGGAGAACCTTCCCGTATCATCCATTCGCTCATTTATTCAGCTCCATTCTCATAAATACAATACCGTCTTTTTCCTGATCACTAGTCTATGACGAAACGTGAGAGTCAATAGGTTTTTTCATCTTTTTTGTAAATTTTGAGACTTTAAAAGATGGCCGGCAATAGCCGACCAAACACTTTAACTTCCGATAAATGCAT
>JAEEGL013390488.1_pt1 | contig 16069 bp, 15 predicted proteins | sample 9134231 | NCBI WGS metagenome assembly JAEEGL01 (sample SAMN16246548, study PRJNA631951) | gut metagenome | biome: gut microbiome; feature: rumen; material: fiber-attached | host: Bos | place: Iran: Karaj | collected 2018-10 | reverse complement strand
GTCGAAGATTAAGTAAATTGTCATGCCCGGCCCCGACCGGGCATCTCCTCCCTCCCGTCATTCGCCGACCACTGTCATTCTGAGCGCAGCGAAGAATCTACCCCCGTCGCCGCAGCCGTGCGGCCGTACGTCGGGAAAGGGCGGGGCTGATCCGTCTCGGTTGCTGGACGCCTAACTCCTCCTTTTTAGCCGTCTCCTGCGGAGCCGTCTAACAGTCGTCAAACACACGCCGTCCTGCGCCTTCGTCGTTCGTCGCTTCGCTCCTTCTCCTCAGTCGCACCGCCGCCCTCTCCGGGCCCCGCTTTTCCTTTCCCTCCTATACGTCCGCCCGCCTGCAACGACCGGGGGACGGCTTCCTTTTGCACCCCATTCCGGACAGAAAACCCCGCCTTTTTCTGGAAGGTCCCCCTCCGCGAGCGGGGACCTTCCAGAATTTCTCGGCAAAACCTGTCCGGAAATCGCCGTTTTTCCTTCGGATGGCGTAAAGTTTTCCACCAATCATCATCAATCACAGGGGAATGTGAAGTTTTTTCATTAGATTTGGATGAATTAGCAGTAACCACCACATTATTCATGACAGAGATAGAAGAAATCCTCGGCGAATTGCGCCGTTTCAATAAAGAAAGGGATTGGGATCAGTTCCATAATGGGAAGGATCTTGCAATCGCTATTTCTCTGGAGGCAAACGAACTTCTGGAGTGCTTCCTTTGGAAATCCCCGGAAGACGCAAAACCTGAAAAGATCCGCGAAGAACTCGCTGACGTTTTGAATTATGCTTTTCAGATGGCTGACAAGTATAATCTTGATATCAAGCAGATTATGCTGGAGAAACTCCAGAGAAACGCGGAAAAGTATCCTGTAGAGAAAGCAAAGGGGAGCGCAAAAAAATACAATGAATTGGTATGAGTAATCGTTATCCCGTTATTCTGGATTATCCCTTTCCTGGTGCTGTCCAAGAAGTCGCGGCTACGGTTCATGGAACGAACTGGCCGGTCGTCTATTTGATATATGGCGATGCTGAAGTTTATGTTGGTGAAACCACCAGCGCTTACGTGCGTTATTCGCAGCATGCGGATAAAAAAGGGAAGTTCTATCCTGATAGGAAGCGTCTGCATCATATCAAGATTGTATACGATGATCAGTTTAATAAGTCGGCTATTCTTGATATTGAGCAGAATCTCATTCATTTGCTAGAGGCGGATACCGCATTGCAGGAAGAAAAGGGCCAGCGGGGATGGCGGCTTCAGAATAAGAATGGTGGACAGTCGTATTCTCACGATTACTATAACAGAACGATTTATCAAGCCAAGATTGAGGAAATTTGGAATTTTCTTTTCAAGAAGAAATTTGTCAATAATCCTTATCCGGCAATCAAGAACTCGGATCTGTTTAAATACTCTCCTTATACTAGTCTGACTGCAGAGCAGGAACTTGTATGCCGAGACATTCTCCGGGATATTGCTGATAAGCTTTTGAATGGGAAGAAGGGAATGGCTCTTTTAAGAGGCGTCGCGGGGACCGGGAAATCAGTCGTGCTTATCAATATGATAATGACGCTCTTGCGAAGTCGATATATCTCATATGATTATGATTTTGAGTCAACTGCAGAAGACGAAATAGATGAGCGCTTTACGCTGCACGCTGGACTGGAACAATTCTATTCGAAGTGGAAAGAAAAGACAGGTTACGATGATCTGAAAATCGGTTTTGTCGTTCCGATGTCGTCCATACGTTCTACTTTCAAGATGGTGTTTAAGTACGCAGGGAAGTCCACTCGGGGGATGAAAATGAGCATGGTAATCGGTCCGAATGAGGTTGTTACCAAAGAAGGGAAGCGTGAGTATGATATAGTTTTCGTAGATGAATCCCATCGATTGAAAAGAAGGGTTGCTATGTCTGGTACTGAAATGGGCGCTTTTGATAAATGCTGTAAACGACTGGGCATGGATTCCAAAACAGCGACACAATTGGATTTTCTGTTGAGTAAAAGTAAGTATCAGGTTCTCGTTTATGATGAGAATCAGAGCATAAAACCGACGGATATCCCCAGCGAAATTATGACGGCCCAGCTGAAGAAGAGTGTTACTATTGAACGAGAATTGCGATCCCAAATGCGTTGCCAGGGAGGGGGTGATTTTATGCAGTACATTGATGACATCTTTCATCTGCGGCAACCTGGGCTTAAATCGTTCGGCAAGTACGAGTTCAAGATGTATGAGGACCCGAATGCTATGATTGATTATATGCTTCAGATGGATAAAACTGAGGGGCTTTGCCGTACCTTGGCTGGCTATTCTTGGAAATGGGTGTCGGCTCGGGGGAAGGGCAAACCTAAGACGATAAAAGAGTTTATTAAAGCTGGACGCCAACCGGACATCGATTTGGATGGGAAAAAATACTTCTGGAATCTTAATAGTAGTCAATGGATTTTAAATAGCTCTCCGGAAGAAATAGGATGTGTCCATACATCTCAAGGATATGATTTGAATCGGGTCGCTGTTATTTTCGGTCGAGAAATAGATTACGATCCGGATTCTAAGTCCATTGTGATCAACAAAAAGCTTTTCTTTGATTCGAAGGTAAAGCAACAAACCACGGATGATCAACTTAAGACATTTATTATCAATGCATACAAAGTAATGCTTGTGCGTGGGGTCAAGGGATGCTATGTTTATGCATATAACAAGAACCTTCGTGATTATCTGAAGCGTTTTATCGCCTTGGCATAAGCGGAGATCCATGTGGTAAAGGTTTATATGGCTAAAAAGTCAAAAGAACACGAAATAGCCGTTCTCGAGTCGGTGTTTCGGGACTCGAAGGAATTTTTCGAGGGAATGGGTTATACTGGCTATGTCTTTAAGAGTAATGACGAGAATTGTATTCCGGATGGTATATTTCAAAGAGGTGCCTCCATTGTATGGGTTGAACACACTCAAGCGAGATTGAATTACGGAGAGAAAGGGTCTATTCTTCCTGGTTTAGATGGTTTTTGTAAGGATGTCCAACGTGAGCTGCTGAAAGAAGGTTTAAGAGGCTGCATATGCTTTGATATATCATCTGTTTGGGCGGATAAGTACTTCTCGTCATCTGGTTTCAAATCTGAAATTCTCAGAATGGCTAGAAGTGCTATTAGTTCATCTGATGGGTATGCTGATGAAGAGAGGGATATATATGTAAAGCACTGCTCGCCTGAGAAGTGTTGTTCTCGGATTCTTGAAGATTATAAAGGACTCCGGGTTACCATTTCCGGGTTGCACAATCTCGAGTTTTGCCGGATAATACCGAGGTCTATATATGACGCATGCGTCAGTATTAAAGAGCGGAAGTATCAAAAGAACATGGACAAACGCGATGAGAATTGGCTGTTTATCGAAGAGCCTTGGAGATATACTTTCAGAAACGATTTACCTAAAGAATCAACGTTCTTCGATAAAATCTTTATAGTTGAGCGAAGCGGAAAAGATGGTAGGGAGATTTTTCTACCACGTCTGTCTGCGACAAGAATGCCGTGCGATTTCACGGATAATGGATAAACCGAATTAGGTACAATTTTACGAGTTGATGACATATAAAGGGATCATATACAAGTACACATTCCCGGACGGGAAGGTTTACATCGGGCAGACACGACGTCCGATGGCGGTTCGCCATCAAGAACATGTGAATCCTTCGACAGGTCCGGTTAATTCGGGCTTTTGGGAAGCGTATCAAACTGTGGGAGAACCAGAATGGGAAATCCTTAAAGTGGTAGAGGCCGAGGATGTAACGACTCTCGTGGGTCTGCTGAATAGACTGGAAACAGCATATATTATCGAGGCAAAAGCAACGGATCCCCGATATGGATATAACAAAAGGGAGATAGCCACGGTTTATGACCCAGACAGCGCAATCCTAAAAAAAAGATTCGAAAAGAATTCCAAATGCTGGACGCGGAAACTGGCATCCGTTTTCATTCCATAATTGAAAAGATTGAAGCTGGCGACCAAGCTTCGTTGACCGAAAATGAGAAGACATTCATTCGCGAGTGTCTTCTTCAAAATAATCTCTTCGACAACGCTTTGCGCAAAACATTGAACCCGGACGACTTCTCAATCCGTGACGGAGGAGACCCATTCTGGTTAGAGGAAGCCATGGAATTTGCTTCTTTTGTTTACAAAGAAGAAAGGGAAGAGGAAATCTGCCGATTCATCAAGGAGAATGCTGACCAGATTCTTCGGGAAGAGAAAGAGGGGAAAATAATACAACAGATTGATAAGGAGGGAAATATCGTGCGCGAGTATGTGACGAAAGAGGAAATCTGCGAGGCCTTCAATATTATTCGGATTGATAATATCACAAACGTGCTGAAGGGCAAGCAGAAATCAGCCTATGGATTCTTCTGGCGTTATAAATCCAGCGATGTCAAGGCTTTAGATTAGGGCAAACCGGGATAACCGATGGGGATGAGTTCTATCTTTTTGCTTGCGCTCTTTATCGCAATATACGTTCTTGTCGTAATATGGCGGCGCTCGAAGGGTAAGCGTGGCGAGAAAAAGATGGCGGCATTGTTGTCTTTCCTCCCCGATAAAGACTACAAGGTTATTAACGATTTGTTGATACAATCCAATGGCCACAGCACTCAGATTGATCATGTCGTTGTATCCGTTTATGGTATTTTCGTCATAGAAACGAAATACTACCAAGGATGGATTTATGGTGGAGAGAATAGTGAGTTCTGGACGCAGAATATCTACGGCAATAAGTATAAGCTTCGGAATCCTTTGTGGCAGAATCAGGGCCATATAAGGGCCATTGAAAGGTTAATTGGCGGTTCTGGAACTGTCCCGGTCTACAACATCGTAGCGTTTTCCTGGCAGGCTTCACTCAAGGTGGATGATTCTCTTCCGGTTATGTATTGGAGGAATGTTGTTCCGTATATTCGGCATCATAGGGAAGCCCACTTGACTGAGGATCGGGCCATGGAAATCTATCATACCCTTATTGCTGCTAACGTTACTGACAGGGCGGCCCGCAAAGAGCATGTCTCCAGCGTGAAGCACAATCAAGTTCGACGTGATACGGCTGTTGCCAACGGTAAGTGTCCTCGTTGCGGTGGTAATCTTGTGCTGCGGAACGGGAGATATGGTCGTTTTTATGGGTGCTCCAATTATCCCCAATGTAAGTATTCGCATCCCTGTTGATATGTTAACCACAGTTGATGCTCTACCTCTTCTCATTTCGCTGAGTTATTTTAGCGATCTGTGATGAATACTATGTTTGCTTGATGACGCAAAAATTGTTAAATTAGCGCATAATCACAGATTAATAAACGTTTTAACCAATTCTGATATGAGAGCGAAATGATATATTCGGCAAATACTAAAACAGGCCGATATTTTTATCGTTTGTATTGATTAAGTGCCCCAATGTGTGATAACAAAGAAGCTGCAAACACAAATACTTTAGTCTGCTCATAAAGTATCTCCCGTTCTTCGCACACCAGATTCATCCGGTGAGGTTTCTATTCCTCGATAGTGCTGGCTGGATTTGATCTTTTTGAATAAGTTCATTAATAACTACTAGTAATAGCAATGGCGGAACATAATGTAAGTCAACAAAAAGAGATTCAAGAAACGAATTGCCCTTCTCAAAAAGAATATAGATCACTTCTTTCTCCTTGTCTCATCCCGGAAGAGGATGCGTCACACTTGGCCGTTGACGACCTTAAATTTGCCTTGGGACAGAATGACTCCAGGAATATTGCCGTGACTGGAAACTATGGCTCTGGCAAGAGTTCTGTAGCCAATACTTGTATCGACGAAATGGGGATAGGTGATAAGGTTCTTCGTATCTCCATGTCGACATTCTACTTTCCGAATGAGAATAAACCACGGGGCGAGGATTTGTATTCAGATGACATCGAGTACAAAATTGTACAACACCTCTTGTATAAATGTGATAAAGATAAGATTCCACATACTGGTTTTAAGCTAATACGCGAGTCGCCCCAAAAAGATTTCAGATCTTATATTGCATTGAGTCTGCTGGCAATAGTGTTTTTCATTATTGCCTTCGAGCCTTCTGTCTTCAGAATTAGCAGCTTTTATGATGCGTATCGTGAGATATTAGGTGACAAGATTGGTCGACTGGTTAATCTGATTGCAGATATAGTTGCTATTGTTTATTTAGCCTGGTTCTTTTATGAATTGGGAGTGCTTATGGCTTCGAAGCTTCATTGGATTAGGAATCTTAAGGTTGAGGCAAAGGGCGTTGCGATAGAGGCGTCGAATGATGCGGACGTGTCCGTATTTAATAAGTATCTGAATGAAATCATCTATATCATAACATCTAATCAGTACGACTATATCCTATTCGAGGACTTGGACCGTTTAGACAATTCTGATAAGTTATTTTTAAAAATTCGTGAGCTGAACATGCTTATTAACGAGTCGGAAGAGTTTAAAAAGCGGAAACGCGTGGTCAAATTCATCTATGCTATTAGGGATGATGTGTTTACGCGGGAATTGCGCACTAAATGTTTTGATTACATCGTAGCGGTTGTCCCGGTTGTAGACCATTATAACGTCACGGACTATTTGGTCAAACACTACAAGAAGAATGGACTATTCAAAACAATAGATACGCCGGTATTAGAACAGTTGATGAATAAAGTCTCAGGGTTACGTGAGTTGAAAAACATTGTTAATGAATACATCTTATTCGAAAAGAGTTTGCGGACTCACTTGAGTGAGGGTGCCGAGAATTATGAGCAAAAACTTCTTGCTGTCATAGTCTACAAGAACCTTTATCCGATAGATTTCGCAAAGGTATATGAAAAGAAAGGGTTGCTTTATTCTGTTTTTCAAAACAAGAGATTGTTCTATGAGGGATTGACCAAGACGTTGCGAGAGAAGCTTCAAGAAGCACAAAAAGGTATGGCATCTGCGAGGTCGGGAATAGTAGACGCCCGAAGAAAGTGTTTTGAAAGGATGGCGGACGGTATCGTTATCAAGAGCTTCATTAAGGATGGCTATGATTATACACCAAATCAGGTCGCGAACAGTGATTACTTGTTTGAACTGTTCGAGAACGACGCCTTTGATAGGTATACTTATGCTGAAAATGGTAGTGACATATCCGGAACAAGCGAGTATGATTTTAAATTCGAGGATTTATGGAAAGGCAATAATGATCTTGAATGTGACTTTTACGAAGCCTTAGGCGACAATCAGGAAGATTATTCGAGGTGCAGTGAGGAGAGTATACAGTTAGAGAAAGATATCAAAGTAATTGAAAACACGGCACTACGAGAGCTGATAAAAAGGATTGGTCCAGAGGAAACTAAGTCTATTTTGATAGACCTGTACAATCTAGAATACTCGTCAAAGAAGAAGGAGTTATCGAACGGTGACATAGATATAGATATGGTGGAAATGTTGCAGTCGTTGCTCAATGGCGGTTATATCACTGAAAACTACTATATGTATATCTCCAAGTTCTATGAAGGCTCCACTTCTGAAAGTGACTACCAGTTCTTTGCCGCCATACTTCAAGGCGCCAACAGACCGTACGATTTTAAGCTGAATAGCGCCAAGGCGGTGGTTAGTAAATTGAGGGTTGAGGATTTCAAAAACAGCAACATCTTGAATTATGATATATTGAACTATCTCTTAAAGGAAAAGCAGTATTATTTCCTTTCTGCGTTTGTTGAGACTGCACGAGATACACCGGAGTTCATAGTTCTTTATTTCAAGATGGCGAATGTAGTTAACCAAGAGTTTTTTACCCATGTCTTCAAAGGGTGGGATTCTTGTATCAATGTAATACGCGGGCAGGAGAAGACTGAGACTAGCGAAGTGCTGTTAAAACTGTTCTTTAGAGAGGCTCCATTGAACATTAAACTAAAGGATGAAGAAATAGAGTATCTTAATGAGAAGTTTGAATTTATCCATGCTAACATCCAATTCTTTAATGTCGCCAAGTTGAGAAAATTTGTATCAACGTATGCACTTTGTTTCAAGAGTTTGGTGAATCCCAATAATCAAACGCTGGAATTCTATAATAGTTGTTTGTCGGGCCGACGTTTTGTTATCAATAGAAATAACCTTAAAGTTATTCTTGGCGAGGATTATGACAAAAAACCCATGACAGCAATCCTCGACATAAAAGAAAGTCGGTTGAAGAATTACTTGTTAAATAATCAGAAGAGAATTGTGCGGATGTTTGATGGCGAATGTGATGAGGAAGATAGAGCATCGCTGGTATATATGATCAAGGAGAAGGTGGCGGAAAATGAGTGGCTGACGGACTATTTGAGAAGACAACATTATGAATTTGAGTCAGTGAGCGATTTAAGTGCAGAGGTGATTGGTCTGATTCTGACGGCAGATAAATTGAAGGTCTCTTGGGCTTTGATATTGGACGTGCTTCGTGTCATTGGCGACTTGTCCAGTGAATTAAATAGTTTTATTACTAGGCATATTGATGTGCTTGCTGCAGAAAAATGTGAAGGTGATAAAGAGTGGATAAATCTTTTACATCGGCAATTGCTCGAGGGCGAGAAACAGCCTATGGATGTGTTCCAGAAACTAATTCATTGTTTTGATCAAGACTTTACTATTGATGAGATAAGAACATTGTCTAACGATCGTATTGCTGAGATTATTAAAAGCGAGAGGGTTGGTGCAAGCGAGGAAATTTTTGACTATCTATACGAAAATAGTACGGATGAAATCGCTGATAACTATTTGATTAATCATTTTGATGAGCTTCTGGATAACGATGAACTATACTTGGAGGACTATATGCGGAATAGTATGGGCATTCATGTTTTAAACAGCTGCTTAACTTTGAATCAGAAAAAGAGATTTATGGATGATTTCTTGGCGATTGAGAGAGAGAAAGCAGATTCATGGGAATTAGCTAGATTGATTTGCGTGTATTATAACGAGTGTAGTGTGGATAATGCTAACAAGGACTTAGTGATTGATGCTTTGGCAATTTATCAGGGTGAAGAGTCCTGGGAGACAAAGATAAACCTCATTAATAAATGTAATGCTACGTGGCTTTATGAAACAGATGTTGAAAATGGTTTGTTAGAAGGTTTGGGTAGCGAGTACAGTCGTCTTACTAAGCCTCGCGGACGTGCAAAATTTGAAATTAACAAGCAGAATGACGAGCTCTTGCAATTCTTAAAGCGCAAGGGACATTATGTCAATAATGTAATACCTAGAGAGGAAGATGGCCACTATCATGTTACATTTAAAAACAGATAATGAGGATCGGGTTGATGGACGTTTCCTTCTACATATGTGGTTAGGATGACTTTCTTGAGAAAGCCCCAGTTGCGTTTAATGATGTAAAGTAGATTATGCCAAAAATTAATCGAGTTGTTCTTAATAGGGGAAGATTTCAAGCACAAGGGGACGGGCTTGAGAAATCACGCCCATGGGCGCAGGAAGATGTGCCAACGAAGAGTGATGGGCATGCATTCCTTGATGAACTTAAAGGGAAGTTGACGCCTTCGGAGCTTGCCGTTAGGGCCACTTGTTTTGAGAAAGCTAAAAAGTGGGTTGATAAGTCTCCTCGACAAGGGCACAATATCGTTTCTCCAATGAAACCCTCTTTTCTCCCTTCTCCCCCAATTAGGTCGATAAGAGTCGATGGAGAATTATATAGTGGGGTTGCATTTAAAGATGATGATCGGTAATGAAAGAAGATGTTTTATTTTTTAAGGCATACGCCAACTACCATACTAATGGTGCCAACCGCTCATATTGGGCAAAGTTCTTTAATTCTATTTCAAAGGACTTGCAGGAGAAGAAGAAAATGAGATTATATTCTTCGTTTGACGAAAACATGCCCATATATGAATTCCATTCTGACGTGAGGGCACGTTATATTAGAATTATGCAATATGATCCAATGAATGAAGTTGTCTCATCGGATAAGTATTCGCCGAGGCGTTTTTTTACAGCATGGATAGATGAACGAACTACGTCAAGAGAAGGCGTAAAAGAGCCCGAGTTGGTGGTTTGTTTGCTGATGAATCGTACAAATATCTCAAGGGCGAAAGAGCTGATTCATTCTTGGCTGTTTTGTAATGATGATAGAACAGAAGAACTTATAGAGCAAGTCTATGCTGAACAGGAAAGACTAGATAAGGTGTAAGTGTAAGCATTCTTTTGGGGGATGGAGCTATTCGGAGTCGGGGTCTTCGTCGTCCCAGGGGTCGCCGAAGTCGTCCTGGCGGTCCCATTCCCAGTCGTCGTCGCGGTCGGTGGCTTCGTCGTCGTTGTTGAGGTATTCGGTCCAGTGGCGTCTGGGGGCTTTGTCTGTTGTCATTTCTTCCGGGGGCATTTCAAATTAGTGATATGTCGACTGTTATAATCCTTTTAGAATGACCATCCAAAGCAGGGGACGAATGCTGACTAAAAGAAAAAAGACTATATTTGCACATGACCACGCAGTTGTAGCATAACGTGAATTATTCCGATTCCGGACCTTCTGTTTTGTCAAGTTGTATTGATAACAATAAAAGAGACTAATTCGAAATGGATAAGTTATTTAAAACCGTTTTAATCCTGGCCGCTTCCGCTGTCGTTTTCTTTGCCGGCTATGTTTGCGCATCGTTGAAGTATGGCCGGAATTCTTCCCAGGCGATGGCGGTGAAGGTGCTTGATTATTCGGAGGATGTCTTGGGGGATTGGTCTCCTGTTGATGTTGCCAAAGGGAAACTCTCTTTTAAGTATGGCGTCCTTCATCATCATACTCAGGCCGAGTTTGGAGGCGGATATGTGGATCGGGAGTATCCGTTTTCTGTCAAGGGGACTCATCTGTATTTAGAGAACAGATATCCCGGGATTCACGGGATAAAAGGCACCTTGGATCTCCCCATGAATATTTATGAGGAGGCCGGGGTCAAATATCTTGAGATCCGCGATGTCCCTGGCTTTTATGGGAAATACAAGAAAACGAAGTAGATAAATCGGGAAATACATTCCTGTCATCGTCTTTGTGCGCTGACGGATTCCCCGAGACTCGCCGGAAGGGGCTATAAGCCAATAAGGCTGGATTATTGACTGGGCGGGCCTTCTATGATGCGATGATCACGGAGAGGGGTTGTGTGCTGGCAAAATCACCTATTCCTTACAGCACCGAACAGAATAACCAATTGCTGGTTGAGGTGTGTGACCCTCAATCCTTGTTTCGTCCGAGTAGAAATTGAAGTTAAATACCCATTTCCCGGTATATTCCATCAGATAGGGGTTGTCTGAGTAATACCTTGTACAGGACCAATAATTCCCCCATGTCCCAACGGAGTCGTTTAAAGAGCCATTGACCAAACGACTACCGGCAGCAGGATACCAAGCATCTTTGCCGCAATACTGTTTATCAATGGTAATACCACGGTATCCCATATCTCCATCAGTAGGAATCCCTGCTTTCGACCATATCCCATCAGGCCCGCCATCTGGGACTCTCCATCCTGGAGGACAAGGATCGTAAATTGTCTTTTCGCTCTGCCAAAGTTTTGTGTCTACATATTCTTGGTATACCGCCTGCCAGTCACGAAGACCTGAACTACTAGTAATAAAAGTTGTTGGATTCTGAATGGAATACTCAACTAAAGAGGCGTCGTTATTAAAAACCGCGATTGGCGTAGGCCATGCGTAATCGGATGCCATTACTATTGCTTCTTCTAATGAAGCGCTAGCCAGGAACGGATCTTTTCTCCCCCATTGATAGAATAAGCCTATAGTTAGAGGGTCGCTTGTTGTAGCCGACAAAGCTCCAAGATTGCGATCCATCATCACCCCAGCATTGTTGGCGTAGGTTTGCTTTAACCCCTCGATATCGGCGTCTGTGGCCCATATATGCCAGGACCATAAAATGCGATCGTCTTTGTCTGCTGCTGCGATAAGAGCATTGCCGGCGACAAAAGAATCTCCAGTGGAGAATACGATGTAACCATCCTTGTATATTGGGCCAACAACAATCTGACCGTCAGTTGGCGAAGACGTGGTATTTAACGTTCTCCAGACAACGAATGCATGGTCAATAGCACCTACGGATTGCTGACTATTCCCTTTCACGGCTTTGAACTTGTATACGCCTTTCCCTGGGACAATATAACAATTGGCGGTCTTTGACTCGGACAAATCTTTAGCTGCGACACTATAATCAGTCACGGAACAGGCACATTGATCCGAACACTCTCCGGCCGAAGCTGTAATGATGGCCTCGCCAATCCTCTTGGCAACAATCTTTCCGGAAGATGACACCTCTACAATGGAGGGGTTGCTGCTTGTCCAATATACGGTTTTGTCCGTGGCATTGTCCGGTAAAACAGTTGCAGTTAACTGCTTGGAATCATCTACACGTAAAGTTAATGAACGGGAATCAAGCGTAATCGATTCGACTGCCCAAATTTTCTTCTTCTGATTGACAACAACCGCTTTGGTAATCGACTTGTCAATCGAAGTAAACGAGATTTCTCCTTGACGATCCGCATCAGTGTAATTATGCTCAATTTTGAAAGAAACGTCTTCTGTTTCGTAGGCCTTCGTCCCTACTTTCTCTATCCATGGGACATTAATGGTGACGGTGAAGTCCACATTGTGTGACAAACGAATAACAAGAGTCTCTCCATCCGGCGCGGCATCGTACTGACTCTTATTAAGATCCATCACATCTTTTTGCGCCTGAATAACGTGAACCGACTTTTCAATCTCGCCTGCTTTAATGGAGAGAATACATTCTCTTGCTTCATATGAGGTGTTGTCCCCACATGTGAGTATGACGGAGATTTCTTTGTCTGTTGGCGTAGCTTCATATTTGCACCACGACGCGCTGGATGTCAACACCCATTCGGTATTTGTAGAAAAACTAAAACCAACCGTTCCGCCTTGGGTTGGTATATCAATCGTATCTGTTGATAACCGGATATAGGGAGCCTTGTTACAGGACGATGCGCACACACCCAGAACGAGCGCTACGTAAAGTGGCAGAAAAGCATTCTTCAGTCGCATTGTGTTAGTATGAAATTGATTACACGTTTCAAATATAAGAAAAATAGGAAATAAGAGGCAAAAGATCGAGAAGATACGTCAAATACATAAATTATTACATTTGTACAATTAATCCCATAATGTCAAAGCAATGGATATAGAGGAACTTTACAAGAATGATATCGAAGCTCTCTGGAACGAGCAGACCGAGCTAATTAGCAAGCGCAAAAGGACCCCTGACGATGAAATCATTTGTCGTGGTTATGCAGTAGAAAAAGAGTTGCCTCATGATGATGTCCTCTTTCTAGGGATGAATCCCGCATATGACGAGGAAAAGGAGGCGGACAAAAAAAACTTCTTCTATCCTGTCTGTTGTGGTAACAGCTACTTTACAGCAGTATCCAAATTGAGCGATGCTGCGTGCAGGTATACTAATCCTAGCCATCATGATCTTCTGTTCGTCAGAAATACAAGGCAGAATCAAGTCGCCGCGCTATTTGACAAGGAACTCTATAAAGAATTCATGCAAAAGCAGCTAGATGTTAGTGCATCCATTATCAAGCGGTTGTCGCCAAAGCTTATCGTGATTTTGAATGCAGGGGCAGTAATTCAGTTCGAAAAGATATTTAAGAATGACACGCGTTGCCCATATGATGAAAAACTTGGGGCATATCGTTTTATAATTAATGATTCTACTCCAGTTCTTTACTCAAGTATGCTCTCTGGAGTACGTCCATTGGACAAAGGTAGTCGCCGTTCTTTAGAGTGGCACATTCGTTTCATCATGGAGATACTGAATAAGCAATAAGTCTTTCCGCGCCGATTGCGTGTCGGCTAGATTATGTCTTCGGCGAGAAGCCGGAAAAAAACACAGAGCCCCTTGAAAGGAAAAGGATCTCTGTGTTTGGTATTCTCAACGTGTGCGAGGCGCTTATCTCTCGCGTGAGGTCAATATCTGATGCAAAGGTAGTTATTCTTTTGAAAGAATCAATAACCTCTTCATTTTGTTGAGGTTTTGCCGTGTCTGGTGGCATCGCGAGTTGGCGTCGGGGTGCGAAACGGGCCTGTCTGCACCCCGAGGGCGGTTGCGGCGGGTGGCGGGGTGCAAAGGGACCCTGCTGCGCACCCGGGCTCCATCGGTCCTATATCTCAGAAGGGTCTTCCCGGTCCCAGGGGTCGCCGAAGTCGTTCTGGCGGTCCCATTCCCAGTCGTCGTCGCGGTCGGTGGCTTCGTCGTTGTTGTTGAGGAAAAGATGTCCTACATCATCACCGGCTGTAAAGCCTAAAAACCATCCTTCAGGAATTTCCTCAGGGAAAGATGCGTAATGCCGTTTTCGTCCCTTTGCGTCAGGAGCGGTGTGGCACTGATGACGAATTTCGGATGGTTGTCCCGAATCTTCTCAAGTGGGCCGAATTCTCTCTGGCGGGTGTTCTCGTCTGAAATGATGTAGCTCACTTGAACATACACAGTCTTTCCTGGCTTGGTGCAAACGAAATCAACTTCGCCGGCGTTCAGGACCCCCACGTGTACATTATATCCCAGAAAACAGAGGTGTTTGTATACGGCATTCTCGAGCACCTTCTCGATATAGGAATCCAGACCTCCTTCCGCCTTGAGGTTTCTGAGCCCAAGGTCATCCCAGTAAACTTTCTCGTTGGATTCGAAGAGTTTCTTGCCATGAATGTCATAACGGGAGACAGTATCGATCAGGAAGGATTCAGCGTAGAACCCTCTATACAGGAGGACCAAGTTGGGCGAAACGTTTTCTTCTTGCGATCTCATGTATCTGGAGATGCTGTTGGCGGAAGTCAGTTTCCCGGTGGTGTCGGCATAGAAGGCAAGGAGATTGTTCAAGAAGGGGATATTGCGGATGTCATGCCTCTCAATGATGTCCTTGAGCATAATGGTGTTGAAGACGCTGGTCAAGTAGGCCCAGACTTGCTCCTCATTGTCTAATCCGACTTTCCTCAGGCCGGGGAGCCCGCCGTATTTTAAATATGTCATCAGGCTCGCTTCATTGTCCGGGAGATTGTGGAACAGCAGGAACTCGGCGTATGTCAGAGGATGAATCCGAATTTCTACGTGTCGACCGGAAAGACGTGTAGCCAATTCTCCGGAGAGCATTTCTGAATTGCTTCCGGTTATGAGGACATCGGTATTCTCTTCCGAGTACCAGTTGCAGACACTGCCCTCGAATTGAGAGATCTCCTGCGCTTCATCAATGAGAATGCAATTATGCTTCCCCTTGATAAAGCTCTTCTCAATCAATGCGTCCAAGTCATCCTTGTTCCGGATAGTTTTAAAGTCCTTCTTCTCTTTGTCAATATAGATGATATTGATATCCGCTTCGTTTTTGTGGCGTTGGATAAAGTCTTTCAGGACATAACTTTTACCCACACGTCGAGAGCCAACGAGTGCAATGATGTTGCCTTTGCCAATCCAGGAATCAACGATGTCGGCATAGTGCTGTCTAGTCAATACATCCATAGTGCTTTTTTTCTTCCTCACAAAGATAATGAATTTTTATTGTCTATAGACAACAAAATGAATATTATTCGGTTTTTATTATTTATAGACAACGAAACTTGAGGCTCTTCCTTTTTATTGTCTTTACGGAAGTAGTCGAACTTCTCCAGGATCATCTCGCTGTGCACCCGGGGCGCGGCGGGGCTATATCGATGACGGGTCTTCCCGGTCCCAGGGGTCGCCGAAGTCGTCCTGGCGGTCCCATTCCCAGTCGTCGTCGCGGTCGGTGGCTTCGGCGTCGTTGTCGATGTACTCGGTCCAGTGGCGTTTGGGGGCTTCGTCTTCGTGGTTGCTGAAGAATTCGGTCCAGTGGGGTTTGGTGGGTGACATGGTGGTGTGGTTTTGTTGGGGTAAAGTTAAAAATTTCTCGTAATTTAGCGGTATGTTCTACGTTATCTACATAGCCGTCATCGTTTTTGCGTTGTACCTGATCTTCCACGACCGGCCGGAGGGGGAGGGGCAGCGGCGGAATCCGCAGGCGCGGGTGAGCTGGCGGCCGGAGGCGCCGCAGGCGCCGGCGAGGCCGCAGCCACAAGCGCCGCAGAGGCCGGAG
>JAEEGL012843814.1_pt1 | contig 16069 bp, 9 predicted proteins | sample 9134231 | NCBI WGS metagenome assembly JAEEGL01 (sample SAMN16246548, study PRJNA631951) | gut metagenome | biome: gut microbiome; feature: rumen; material: fiber-attached | host: Bos | place: Iran: Karaj | collected 2018-10 | reverse complement strand
CTCTCAGAGGCTCTGACGCCTATGATACTGGTCGAGTTCAGTTCAGCGATCTAACCGTTACTCCACTCTCATCCATATGGACTTCGGTATCACAAATGGATAGGACGTTCAATCTATGCGTAACGATTACAACAGTGCGGTCCGTAAGCGTCCGCAGCTTTTGAAGCAGCACCTTTTCAGTGTCCTCGTCCAGAGAACTGGTCGCCTCGTCCAGGAGCAGGAACGGATGTCCGGAAAGGACCGCTCTTGCTATGGCCAGGCGCTGTATCTGCCCTTCCGAAAGACCGCTGCCCCTTTCACCTAAAACTGTAGCAAGACCGGCCGGCAGTTCTGAAATGAAATCCGAAGCGCATGCTATTTCCAGCGCATTGTTTATTTCCTCCTCTGAAACGGAATCATCCCCGAAGGTAAGGACGTCGCGGATGGCGCCGCTCATAAGCTGGTTGCCCTGCGGCACATACGCGAACAGTCCGCGCCACTCCGGCCCCAGAGCAGCCTCCCCTTCCGCAGTAACGATCTTTCTTTCCCCACTGTTCAGAGGATAGAAGCACATTATAAGTTTAAGAAGCGTGCTCTTTCCGCATCCGGAAGGCCCCGTAACGGCTGTTATGCTATGTTTTTTTATGTCCAGGCTTATCCCGTCAAGGACCTCACGCCTTGGTTCATCCGTCGGCGCACTGCCGCTCCTTACATACGAGAAACTGACGTCGCTTAATCTCAGTCCCTTAAGGTCCTGAACGTACAGCTCCGATATCTCTCCGTCCGACTTCTTTTCGCCCTTTATGTCATCCTGGAAGTTCTCCGCTTCCATAAGCCTTTCGGCGCTGGCGAGCATTGCATACCAGCGCGGAACATATCCGGACATGCTGGTTATCGGTCCCGAGATGCTTCCGACAAGCGTTATGACTGCGGCAAAAGTACCGTAATTCATCTTTCCGGTAAGTATGCTGTGGCCGCAATATATCACCGCTGCAAGGTATACAGCCTCCAGAATAAGAGTGTAGCCGGTATTGACTATGTTGGAGAACCTCATGCGCTCCATGCGGCGCTCCATATGCTCATCCATGCGTTCCCCAGCCGTTTCCGCGACCGATCTTTCGCGCGAGAAACTGCGTATGACGATAAGACTGGACAAGCAGTCGGAAACAAAGGATCTGAATCTTCCGTCCGCCTCCTGGATGCGTTTGTGGAGCTTCTTCATTTTGCCGCGCAGAAGCATCGTAACCAGAATGAGTACCGCAGCACACGGAAATACTATCCAGGACACGTCCTTTACAAGATGCATCACCAGAACGACCGATGCCACAAGTTTTACAAGCGTGGCAAGCGCGTTAGGGATGATCTCGGCAACGTTGTTCGCTACCTGGACCGCATCGTTTGTAAGACGGTTCAGCCATTCTCCGGAGTGCAGCGCCGACACGGACGAGTAATCCTTCCTGAGAAGAGCATTGAACAGTCTTCCTTTAAGTTTGTTTTCCAGCCCAGCCTTCGTGCGTTCGTCGAGCCAGCGTGTAAGGATACGCAAAACTATCCTGGAAACGATAAGCGCGGTCATTACCCATGCGGCAGCAGCAAATCCGCTGTCATTTCGGTCGACGGCGCTGTTTATGATGTTTCTTAGCGCGAGAGCCTCGTACACCGTACACAAAGCTATCGCGACATCCGCTATCGCGAGTATAAGAATGCTCAGTCTCCGGCCTTTGCTGTTTTCCAGGATCCATGGCACAGACGAATCGCTGCGGTATTTTGTTGTTTCAGGTTGGCTTGAAAGCATCGATGGAATACTACTGCTTATTGTCCTTTTTAAGGACCGGCCTCAATACTTTGCCTGCGGCATGACGCAGTTTTACATATACGGATCGAAGCGGATAGCTTGCGCATCTGAACACAGAATATGTTCTGTAAGAAAAGTCCGTGATCTTATAGCTTTTCCCGTCACGCTGGAATCCCGTCATTACTCCGAGGATCTCCCCGTCCGTCTTGAATTCCGTAAAATAATTGTTATCTCCGCGGATGAAGTATCCATCCGGAAGGACCTTAATGATCCTGTGCAGAATGTATTTGCCTCTGCAGTCCTTGTAGAGCACCACATCGTATTTACGGCAGCGCTCCGCCCCCTTTTTTTCTATGGTGAACACATCCCTGTCCTGACGAAGCAGGGGCATCATGCTGAAGCCCTTGTTTTTGTAAGTCAGAGAACCGTATCTGCTCAGGTATTCTTCGAAATCGATGTGCTCCATGCTGTCCATGCTTTGGGTAACGCCTTAATGAACTGCTGCCCTATTCTTCCAGGGCACCGATGCCGCGGAGCTTTTCCAGCACCTTATCCACATCCGCGGAAACGCGTTCTTCGGAAACATCATACTCTTCCAGCATCGCGGCAACGATCTTTTCCTTAGTGGTTTCTTCCTTAAGTTGATCAACGATGAAAGCGGCTGTCTTATTGCTGCGTACAACGCCTGAAAAAGCCGAACCGCCAACAGCGACCATCACCTGTGTATCGCCGATGTCTTTAGTAACGAATTGCTTTTTAAGTTTCATGGCTTCTCCTTGATTTAAAGATATATAGTATTTTACAGTTATTTGCGGCAAATGTCATCTAATTTGATATAATAACTTAGATATGCGGACTAAGACTCAACAGGAACTTATAGACATCATTCGTTTCGAGATCTGCGGCACACCTCTGCCGGAGGGTTTTACGGTATCCGATGAGGAAGCCTTGGTTAGAATAGCCAAAAAGCACGACCTTTCGCATCTGGTCTACGATGCGCTGGTAAAGAACGGCCTGCCATGCAGCAGCCAATTTGCAATGCAGCAGTACTACGCGTCGATCTGGCGCGCGGAACAGATGGACTATGAACTGAACAGAATGATTCATCTCTTCGAACAGGAAGGCATAGATTTCATTCCGCTTAAAGGCGCCGTGATGCGTCCTCTTTACCCCGAACCCTGGATGCGAACAAGCGCGGACATAGACATACTGTTCAGAGAACAGGATGCGGAACGAGCGTTAGATATTGTCGATAAGAAGTTAGGCTATTACAGAAAACCAGAGGATACCACACCTCATCACAAAACCGCCATAGCTCCGGAGAACAATGTGCATTTGGAGATACACAATGAATTGTTTGAGGATTATCACATTGGTTCAAAAGTACGTTCACTGGATAACGAGATTTGGATCAGATCAAACCCGGAAAAGAACTTTGCTCATCTGCTGCGTATGAGCGATGCATGCTTTTATTTCTATCATATTGCTCATATGGCAAAGCATCTTAGTCTTGCAGGCGGGTGCTCGATCCGTGGACTTATAGATCTCTGGCTGCTCGAAAACCTGCCTCAAAAGAATGACCCGGAACGCAAAGAACTGCTTGAAAAAGCCGGGCTCCTGACTTTTGCCACGCAAATGGGAGCGCTGACAGAAGCATGGATGAAAAACAAAGACGTACCATCGGAAGACCTCGAACAGTTTATTCTTAGCGGAGCAATGTACGGCACTACGAAGAGCAGTATTACCACAGGCATCAAAGCAAATAAAGTCGGAAGATTCATACTCAAACGCATCTTTTTGCCTTATGATTTTTTGAAGCATGAATATCCGTTACTTTTAAAGCATAGATACCTTACACCTTTATTCCAGGTTATACGTTGGACAAAAGTATTCCGTCCTGATTACCGCAAAAGACTTAGGCTACAGACAGCAGCCCTTGCTCACATTGACCGTGAAGATATAGACCAGATCGCCAGGATACATAAGATACTGGATATCGATGACTTACAGGAGACACCCAATGCACTCGTTTAAGATAGAGATAGCTGAAACGGTTATAGATGTTGATGCTCTATATGAAAGCAGCAAAAAGCTTTGCAAAGACTATTTTACGGACAAGCCGTCCGAGCTTCACATAACGATTACCGAAGAAGACATAGAAAACGAGCGCCGCTTTGCCACCTCGGCTAACCCAACCGGTCCAAATCTGGAATACATGGCTCTCTACAGAAAGATCTGCACAGCACTTGCATCCAAAGATATTGTGCTGATCCACGGATCCTGCGTTGCGGTTGACGGACAGGCATATCTTTTCTGTGCGCCCAGCGGTACAGGAAAAAGCACTCATACAAGACTCTGGCGCGAGTGTTTGGGTGAACGCGCGGTAATGATAAACGACGACAAACCGCTGGTACGGATCGTTAAGAACGACAGTGAATCTTCAAACGCAAATGATTCTTGCGCCGATTATACTGTCCGGATCTACGGAACTCCGTGGAACGGTAAGCACAGACTTGGAGCAAATATCTCAGCGCCGTTGAAAGCAATTTGTTTTCTGGAACGAGGAGAAGAAAACTTGATAGTACGGTCGAATAATATGGACTCGCTGCCTTTCTTAATGAGATTTACATTCCGGCCGGAAGATCCTATGGCAATGACTCAAACTCTAGACGCTGCAACAAGGATAGCGGACCAAGTCAACTTTTGGTCCCTGAAGTGCAATATGGGTCACGATGCTGCTGAAGTATCGTTTGGTGCGATGTCGATAGATCAATGAGGCTATTATTTCCATATATTTTGTTTACAAAAGGGAGGGCCGCATCTGCGGTCCTCCCTTTTTTCATTGGCCAATTTGAGATATTTAATCCGAATCAATCAAGTGGGGATAGTCGGTCCTTCCCAAGTTGGATCACTGTCAGTAATAATGTCCTCAGAAACAAGAACTATTACTTCCATTTCGGGTTCTTCATACTTCATCATGAATCTGCCTCCTTTCCTTTTGGATCATTATATCACTCATTTGTTAATGGTGCAAAAAGTATTTTTCTGCTGCCTGGCTATACAGATAAAATGCCTTAGCCATGTTCACGAGTTTTTCGTTACCATATAGCACCAAACTGTTTGCATAACTTAATGCACATGCAGTATATGTCATGGTATCGATACCATCCGACACACTGAATGTGTGCATCGTGCTGAGCCTTCCGGATGGAATGTTCTTTACGCTTATACTGTATCTGGTCTCAGTTTCTTTTACCGGCTCAACGGTAACACCATCAACCTTAAATGTGTACTTGGTGATATCAACTCCAGCCTCAGTATTAAACTTGTAAATTAGCGAGTGGTCAGCCTCAAATGCAACTGTATATGAAGCGCCTGCAATTCCGGCAGGAAGCGTTCCTTCTTTACTGTTTGCAAATCCAGCCAACGCAGTTGCGATCGCGCTGTCATTAATGGCTTCCTTCATAGCTTCTACCGCCCCTTCAGGTATAAGATCCGTCTTATAATTGAAGTTGATCTGAGCTGCAGTACTGTACCATTTGGTGGCTTTTGCCAACACTCCCTCATCAGAGTTGGGATAGTAGGTAATAAGTGCTTCCAGATACTCCCATGGGGTACGGGTGAAACCGTTTGTATAATCGGTCTGAAGCGTACTGTTGTAGAGAGGCATGGGATCACCGCTTCCGGAGAACAACTGGAACTTGATCTCATCCTGCGTCTGAGCGATGTAGAACGTTGCGTCAAACGAATACTGAGTAGTTCCGTTGATCACAGCAGTTTCCGCATCCTTAATAAGTATCTTCTTTTCCGTTATTACAGGATTGGTGGGCTTATCGGCGTATGTATATGTTGCGATCACATATGCACCTGCATCATTGAGGACCTCTTCAGAAAGGACCATATCCGCTTTAAGCCTAAGTGCGCCTTCAAATACGACCTTATAACCAACTACCCTTGAAACTTCCTTAGCTGTAAATACCGCCGTAAAGGTCGTATCTTCTGTTATCGGAGGTAATTCCTCACCGACAGCATAAGTATTGGTTCCATCGTTCCATCCGGCAAATGTGTAGATGTACGGGCTTGCGACCGGTCTGGTCGGTTCTGCACCGTCATAAACCGGAGTTGTTCCATACTCGACATTCTCGTCTGTTTCAAGGACCGTTCCGTCGTAGTTCTTCCATGTTACGCTAAACGAGTTATTGGTCCACGTTGCCGTATAGGTCCTGTTTCCGGTGCTGCCCTTGGCTATGGTAACCGTTTCGGTAGCAGCATCAAGGCCAGTTCCGGTCCAGCCTGCGAAGACGTATCCGTCCTTTGTCGGGTTGTTAAGCGTTATGGCGTCGGACTCGATCGTGTAGGTCGTCGGGTTAGCTGTTGCAACCGTTCCACCGGCCAGGTCGTAGCTGATCGTGTATTCTACCGCAGTCCACTTAGCATAGAACGTCTTATCACCGGTGCTTCCGACCGCAATGCCTGTAACAGCAGTTCCGCTGAACTCGGCGTTGTCGAACCATCCGTCGAATGTGTAGCCTACTCTGGTGGGATCCGCAAGAGTTACGGCAGTCTCGACAGTATAGATGGCCGGGTTGTCCTCGGCATTGGTTCCGCCGCCGAGAACGTAAGTAATGGAGTACTCACCGGCAGTCCACTTGGCGTAGAAGACCTTGTTTCCGGTACTTCCGGCAGGAATGCTTTCAACAGCTGTTCCGGCGAGTTCCGCATTATCGAACCATCCTCCGAAGTCGTAGCCTTCTCTGGTCGGTCTCGGCAGAGTAACAGCAGCCTCTATTGTGTAGGAGGAAGCGGCATCTGCAGGCATGGTCGCCTCGTCCACATTATTATAGGTGATCGAATACTCTGTTGCAGTCCACTTTGCATACAGCGTTATGGCTGCCGTTACCGGAGTACTGAAGCTGTACGCATTGGTGCAAGCTGCTTCAGTGTACCAGCCGCCGAAGGTGTAGCCTTCTACGGTCGGAGCCGAAGTGGGCTCGGTAGCAGTTGCGTTGTACTCAACGGTCTGAACAGCCGGTGCAGTTCCGTGACCGTTTGCATTGAAGGTTACTGTGTAAGTGTTCACAGTCGTGCTGAACTGAGCAACGTAAGTAACTTCGCCGGTAACTGCCGGAAGAGCCTCGTTCGGACCGTAAACGGTGGTTCCGTTGTCAGAAGACCAGCCGCTGAAGGTGTAGGTGTACTGAGCGTCAGCCGCCTTGGTCGGAGTCTCGCCGGTGTAGGCCGGGACATCTTCGATATAGACCGATCCGGTCTGAAGCACTGTGGTACCGTTCTTGAACTCTACAGTGTACTTGGCCTTTTCGTTAACGACAGCATTATTTATCGTGTAACTATCGGTATAAACTACATACTCACCTTCATCATCGATCTGATCAATGGAGAAGAATTCATAACCATCTTTTACAGCGACCGTCTTTGGACCGGCAAAAGTATCCAGGACCTTGCACTTGAAATGGAACAGGTCGATCGCTTCGGTGGTCTCAAAGTCCTCGACATATGTGTTGGCTATAATGTCGATCTCCTTAACACCATCGTTGTCGACTATCTGATAGTCGAGGTTGGTAAACTTGGGATCGGTGGTAGTAGATTCACCGTCATACTCCGGGAACTCGAACCCGCAGGAATCGCTTACTAACTGCAGGCCATCGGAGATGGTAACCGTAAAGAGCATTCCGCCCAGGTGAGCCACAGGACCAAGTTCAACCATGAAGTCTATAGTGTCGCCAATCTTTACTTCAGACTCAGCAGGAGTTATGGAAACGACATACTCCTCCGCCTTCGGAACTGCAGTAAACTGAGCAACATAAGTTACGGGACCTGTTACTGCCGGGAGCTCATCGTCCGGGCCATAGAGCGTTGTTCCGCCATCAGCGGACCAGCCAGCAAACTCGTAAGTATACTGTGCAGTCTCAGCCCTTGTCGGAGTGGTGCCGGTATAGACTGGGACCTCGTTTGCGGCATACTTTCCCGAAAGATAATTGACGCCATTGCACACAAACTGGACAACATACTTGAAGTTGAATACAGTCTGCTTCTCGAACAAACGGACCTGAGCAGCGCTGCTGGTACTGGTGTTGAGCCCAAATGTACCGTTGCTGTTGGTCAGGTAATATGTCGTTCCGCCGCCCCAACCACTGCTGTACGATATCGATAGGCGTTTATTGTTGCTGGTATATGTTACAGCGCTTCCGCTTCCGGATGCTCTGGGAACATAAGCGCCGCTGCTTCCGCCTCTGGAAAGATATCTTCCGCTATTTACCAGATATCTGTTGGAATTGTAATTCCAGACAACACCGGTATTTGTGGTAACTATATATGCTTTTTCGTCGCCCATCTCCGGCGTGACCGTGAGAGTAGCGCTTCCGGTATCACCGGATTCAGTTCCAGAGGTATTCTCAATTGCATACACACTGGTTCCATCCTTTGTTACAGCAACAATATAGTCTTTGCCGCTTGAGAGCGAATCAGTCTCAACATAGCGGGTCTCGCCCGGATTGTCAGGGTCGATCATAGAACTTGAGTGAGCATTGCCCTCGGAACGGACGTCAAACAAGTTGAGGCTGGCATCTTCCATTTCATGGTTCAGATACTTGTCCGCATTTGTGCTCTTTAACTTGCTGCCGGAAAGGACCCAATCCTCCAGAGAACCTTCGAAAGTCCAGACGTCCGGGGTATCGTCGAGTTTCAGTACGCCGTCGTTTCCTCCGGTACTGTTCGCAGTATATGTCGCATTAAGATACTGCCCATCCTGACTCATAATGTAATATCCGCCGTCGGTCGGCTCGATGAGCCAAAGGATATCCTCGGTTGCTTCGGTATTCGAGTTATATAACACACCGGCTAGTCCTGTGTAGGTGTAACGCTGGCTGCCGCTTCCGCTGTTCACGAGTACATCACTGGCTGGTTCTGTGGACAATGCGTAATCACCTATAGTGATTACATAGCCGATTCCGGGAGCAGAGCTCGGAGTTACCTCAACCGTGCATGTTGCAGAGTATCCTCCGTCATTGGTAGTTGCTGTTATGGTAGTCGTGCCGACCGCAACACCCCTGACACGTCCGGTGTTGCTTACGGTCGCGATAGACTCATCGGCGCTGACCCATACAACTGTCTTGTCGTCCGCCCCGGCAGGAAGAACGTTGGCAGTAATGGATACAGACTTTCCGACCTGGATCTCCATCGAAGTCGGATCGAGTGTAAGTCCTGTAACAGCTACGGGTTCGATTATCTCCGGAGGCTCGACAAGAACGCTCGTCCTGGGAACTGATGTGTCACTTGTAGAACGAACCGTAAAGAAATCGATGCTGTTGTTGCTCGGAGTAACACCTAAATACAGTGCTTTACTGGAACTGCTGGCATTAGTACTCTGAAGCGTGCTGCCGGATACCTGCCAGCTATCCAGGCCGCTGTTCGCTACCCATATATCCTGAGTTTCGCCTACGATCAAGGTTCCTGTAGAGCCTCTTCCGTTGCTGACATAAGTAGCACTAAGGTATTCGCCGTTATAGCTCTTGATATAATACCCGTTCTCTACGCCTTCAACTTCTTCAAGCGTCCATAGTATGCTGTAATGAGCGGGATCATCAGTGTCGTAAGTTACCGCTTCAAGTCCGTGATACTCATAGCCGCTGCTGTTAGACATCATCTGATCGGACGCATTGCTGCTGAGAGCATAGTCATTGATCATGATAACGTAATACTGCTCGGCGGAAGTACGCGGAACCACAGCGATATCGATGCTCGCTGTCACTACTGCCCTTTTAGCTGTGTCATTTATGGTAGCCGTTATAGTGGCTGTTCCTACAGACACGCCCCTGACGACGCCTTTTTCACTGACGCGTGCAACAGCGGAATCGCTGGTGCTCCATGTAGCTGTCTTATTCGTCGCGTCTGACGGTTCAACTGTTAAGTGCAGCGAAAGACTTCTTCCTGCCTCAACAGTCTTGTCTACCATTATTGGCTGTCCGTCTTCACCGGTAAGAGGTTCCCCGTCCTCTCCGATGGCAGGGACTTTTTCCTCACCTTCTCCGACGGCCTCATTTATAGATATGCTTTCGACCGGAACCGGATCCTGCTCTGTGTAGGTACCGCCTTCTTCGGTAACATCGACAGCGTTAGCATCGTAATAAGTAAACGAAAGCTGGTTCTTGCTGTTTATTGTAACAATGAGTCCCTTACCCTTAACAGCTCCGCTGCCTGCGCCATAGTCAGAGTCGCTCATGCATCCTGCTGCGGCATAATAGAAGTTCAGTTCCGCGTTCTTTCCTTGTTCATACTGGATCGATTCACCCGGCGCAAATATCTCGTCATAGTGAGTCTCGACATTGGTCTTGTTTGCATCGGTATGATTGTGACCCCAAAGGAAGATGATCTTCTTGCCGGCATCAGAAGCCGCATTCAGAATACTGATTATCTGACCCGAATTGGTAATAGACCTGGAAGAAGTCCAGTGCAGCGGATAATGTGTGATGATAAAGATCGGCTTATCAGTTCCCACACTATTTATATAAGTCTGGAGCTTAGTGATCTGGTTATCCATGTACTTGTTCCAGTTGCTGCTGCCGCCGGAAGATCCAAGGGCATACATACGGTATGTGTCCGTATTGGCAACTTCCATGTCCTCTTTGAACTGCTGAGTAGTGGTGTTGCTGCCGTTGGTATAGCTGCCGTTCATGTACTCGTGGTTACCGGTGGTATACCAGACGCCTCCGAGTTTGCCGGCCGTCATCTTATCATTGATAACATCCATATCCGCCTGAGTGAGCGTCCAGAATGTATCATTATATGAGCTGGCGCTTGCCATGTCGCCGCCGAAGCCCATGACGTCGATGGTACCGTATATGCCGTACATCTTGTCGAGCCATCCGCTTAAGCGGGTAGCGGCTGAGTTTCCGGACGCGTTATGCGTGTCCGAAGTGAACGCCAGAACAGTAAGTCCACTTCCGGCTTTGGCACCGTCCCGGGTACTGCTCTCTTCTGCAGCGTCTGCTGCTTCCTGATCCGCTGCCACCTCGGTGACCTGCGGTTCCGCCTTGTCTCCGCTCGCGGCAAAGACTGCCTGCGGTACTATCGAAAGTACCAGTGCGAACGTCAGCAACAAGGCTAAGATACGTTTCTTCATCTTGATCCCTCTCTTGCAAAATGCGAAGCAATAACTGTTACTACTAACGATAACGGACGCTTTATATAAAACTATTTATATAAACAAGTTAGTGTTTTTTCCTTCTAAATAATGCGATGCAGATAAGCGCTATCACGACAGCGGCCGCGGGTATGGTCCAGAAAGGGAATCCCTTTTGCGTCTGACTGCTGCCATCGTCGCCAGAAGGCTCTGTTTTGTCCTCTGAGCCCTGCTTCGACTGACCGTCGGCATCTTTATCGCCGGAGCCGTTAGAAGCGCTGTTTTCGCCAGATTTTCCGTTGGTGTTCTTGTCTGTATCCTTGTCAATCTTATCGTTGTTCTTACCAGGATCCGCATCCTGTCCGGAAGGTGTGCTGTCCTGACCGGAAGGATCTACAGTCTGTTCACCGTCCTGTTTCGACGGATCTTCCGTGGGTTGACCATCCTGAGACGGTTCGCCGCCTTCACCGGGTGCAGCAGGTGTATCGTCTTTTCCTGGAACAGGATCAGTGTTTCCCCCGGGCGTCACAGGATCGGTATTATCGCCGGGAGCTACCGGATCGGTGTTTCCCCCGGGATTAGACGGATCTGTGTTTCCGCCCGGAGTTACCGGATCGGTATTTCCTCCGGGTGTTGCCGGATCTGTGTTTCCGCCCGGTGATGGATCATTTCCTCCCGAAGGTTGTCCGGAAGATGCGGAACTGATAACAGCACCGGATACGCTGTAGTTATCTGTAAGGTTCTTCCATGTTTCACAGGAACCAAACTCCAGTTTAGTTAGGCCAAGCTCCGCCGAGCCGCTGAAGCTATCTTCTACAGTGCAGCTGAACCTGAACACCGTCGTAGCCGAATCGCTTTCGTAATCAGCCTTGGAAGCTACTCCCCAAAGTCTCAGATTCGATTCCACGAATTCAAGATAGTCGAATCCAAGGGCTTGCTTAAGACCATCGGCGTATGCGCCGGAACCCTCTACATAACTCAGGCCGTCAGGTATGGACAAAGTCATATCCATGGTACCGAGATCGGATACCGGGCCAAGAACTATCTCGAATTCAACTATGTCGCCGGGTTCGACTATTGTCTTATCCGAACTTATAGTAATGTCCGACGATGCAGCAAAAACGCCTACAGGCAGCGACACAGCCGCTGCCATAACGAGGCATATCAGAATTGTCAGTAAACGTCTTTTTGGCATCTATTAATGAACGATTATTACAATGAATTTCAATCTTTATGCCCGAAGAAGCTATATGAACTCCTTCGGGCATAATGTCGTTGATGTTTTTTACCAGATGAACGAGCGCCTTATTGCATGCGCGTTGATCCTGCCGAATTCCTGAGCGGTTATTTCACCGTTTCCATCAAGATCCGCGCAATTGAACTCATAGCCCGTAAGGAGCCTCTTATTGTTCATATGAGAATGCACCTTGGAAACATCCATAGCGGTGATCTTTCCGTCGCCGTTAAGGTCGCCCAGCAGGTGGATCTTAACGTTCTGGACGTTAGATCCGGAACCTATCTCCACCACGTAATCCCTGGTAGCGTGATTAAGTTTGGAAACCCTGAGGATGTACTTGCCGACAGGTACCTCATCGAAGCTGTAGCTCTTGTTGTCGGAAGCGACGGTCGCATTCGCGATCGCTTCAGCGCCTGCAGGAACTCCGTCCTCGCTGAACGCGTACAGGACTACAGCAACTGCACCTTCATTACCCTGGCTGTCCTTAAAGCTCTCTATTGCGCCTGAGAGCGAGAAGTTGTTGGGAACCGCATCGAACGTTGCTCTGTAGCTCGCCTCGCCTGTTACTGCAACAGGTTCCGGATCCCATCCTGCGAAGGTGTAAGTGTATTCCTCGGTAGGCGCCTTGGGCGGAGCACCGTGAGTCGGAACTGTTCCGTAAGGAACGTTCGTAACGTCGAACTGCGTGCCGTCTTCTTTGAGCCACTGGATAGCGTACTGTCTGGTGGACTCGGTGAATGTTGCGGTGTATACGGTGTCTGTGGTTATAGCACCGATCTCCGGTGTCCAGCCTGCGAAGGTGTAATTGTACTGAACCGTGGAAGCCTTGGACGGAGCCGTGCCCGTATAGGACGGAGTAGCGCCGTAATCGTAGTATTCGACTACGTCGTCGCGGCCTTCCACTCTCCAAGTGACCGTAAGCTTATTCTTGCTGTCAGCTATCACTACCGTTTCAGGTTCAGACGCATTGTGGTTAGCATCTTCGGCATAGCGTACATAGTACGTTCCCGGAGCCAGACCGGTAAGAGTTGCGGCTGTTGCTGCAGTCCAGGTCTCGCCATCGGTGCTGTATTCCATGGCGGTGGTAAGTCCGGTAATGGTTCCGTCGTTCTTGCCGCTGACGGTCTCGTCTGTCTTGTCGACTGTCGGAGCAGCCTGATCAGCCTTGCCGATCGTGAAGACCTTCGTTGCGGTTCCGGTGAAGTTTCCGGTACCGGTTACAGTCAGAGTGTATTCTCCGGCGTTCGTACCGGTATTGCCGCTCACGGTATACGTTACCGTAAGGCCGTCCGCTGTAACGCTGATGATCGTCTGGGTCTGTTCGCTGCCTGTGTAGGTAAGCGCTTCGCCGAGAGTGATCACAGCATTCGAGATGCTCTTCGGAGCGATAGTGAATTCTGCTGTGTTGTTCCCGGGCAGCTTGTAGTTAGCGCTGCTGAGCGCCGATGCTGTTGCGGTGTGAGTTCCGGCTGCGCTCGCCGCGCCGGTGACCGTTATGGTAACGCTGTCGCCGTTCACCAGACCGGTAGCAGTAGCTGCCGGAGCATGATCCTCACCATCATAAGCGAATGTGGTATCGGACCAGGTAAGGCCAACTTCCTTAGCTTCTACGGTAAGCGTGCCCTTGGCAAACTCTATCGCATAGTTGTCGGAGGTAAGGCCTGCCGGCATAATGTCGTATTCGCCGACGTTGCCGTACTGGGTGTAAGTGTAAGTGAAGGTCAGTGTTCCTCCGAGGACACTTGCAGTCTCATCATTGACGAAGGTTGCATAGGTTACTCCGTCGTTGGCCGGAGCTTCGCCGTAGGTTATCGTCTTAGCTTTTGCGGTCACTGTCAGCGGGGCCTTGCCAATAGTAAATCTCTTCGTGACAGCTTCCTGTGCAACATAGTTGCCGATACCTGTTACGGTAACGGACGCTGTTCCTGCATTGACGTTATTGCTGTAAGCAACGGTGTAGTCTGTACCCTTGGTAAGAGTGGTCTCGCCGTCCTTAACGACTACGTCCGGAGTCTGAGCAACGCCGGTGTAGGTGAATGTGCCGGTGATGTCCTGTACTACGAACCCGTTAGCAGACCACTTGGCGTAGATCGTGATGATGTCGGTTACAACAGCATTAAAGTCGTACGCGTTAGTGCAGGCAGCTTCTTTGTACCATCCGGCAAATGTGAAGCCTGCCTTGGTCGGATCCGGCTCAGGCCTTACAGCCTTGCCATTGTAAGCAACGGACTGTGCGGCAACTGTGCTTCCGCCGTTGGTGTCGAATGTAACCGTAAGTTTATTAGTGCTGGCTTCGACCTTTACTTCCGCAGCCGCGGACGCGTTGTAGTTCTCCGTCTCGGCATAGCGGACCTTATAGGTTCCGGGAGCCATGCCGGTGAGAACGCCGTCGGTAAGCATGTCTTCGGTGATCGGGGTCCAGTTCTCGCCGTCGGTGCTGTATTCCATGGCGGAAGTAAGTCCGGTAATGGTTCCGTCGTTCTTGCCGCTGATGGTCTCGGGAGTTGCTACAACTCCGGTCGGAGCGGCCTGCGTTCCCTTGGTGATGGTGAACTCGGTCGTATTGGCCGCCGGCAGTTTGTAGTTAGCGCTGCTGAGCGCCGATGCTGTTGCGGTATGCGTTCCGATCGCGCTTGCCGCGCCGGTGACCGTTACGGTAACGCTGTCGCCGTTCACCAGACCGGTAGCAGTAGCTGTCGGAGCATGATCCTCACCATCATAAGCGAATGTGGTATCGGACCAGGTAAGGCCGACTTCCTTAGCTTCTACGGTAAGCTTGCCATTGGCAAACGTTATTGCGTAGTTGTTGGAAGTAAGGCCTGCCGGCATAATGTCGTATTCGCCTACGTCGCCGTACTGAGTGTAAGTGTAAGTGTAAGTAAGCGTTCCGTTGAGGACATCTTCCGTCTCGTTATTGACGAATGCGTTGTAGCTTACACCGTCGTTGGCCGGAGCGTTGCCGTATGTTATGGTCTTAGCATTGGCGGTCACTGTCAGCGGGGCCTTGCCGATGGTAAAGTCCCTAGTGACAGCTTCCTGTGCAACATAGTTGCCGATACCCGTTACAGTAACGCTCGCAGTTCCGGCATTGACGTTATTGCTGTACTCAACGGTGTAGTCAGTACCCTTGGTAAGAGTGGTCTCGCCGTCCTTTACGACTACGTCCGGAGTCTGAGCAACGCCGGTGTAGGTAAATGTGCCAGTGATGTCCTGTACCGTAAATGTATTAGCAGTCCACTTGGCGAACAGAGTTGTATCTTCGCTGAACGTTACGGTCGCTCCGTCGTTGTAGACCTTGTCTCCTGTCGCGCTGGTCGCCCAGCCTTCGAAGGTGTAGCCGGTATAGCTAAAGGTGTTGGCATCCAAAACGGTAGGAACATTTTTGTACATGGTCTGAGTCTTATCCTCGCCTGTACCGCCGTTAGCCTTGAATGTAACGGTTATCTGCGCGTTCTGAGTCCAGATAGCATAGAGCGTAACCACTGCGCCGTTTTCTGCAGCCAGGTTGCTGACGCTCTGGCCGTCCGTAAATTCTACCTCAGTCGCAGAAGCGCTGGTCGCCCAGCCGGCAAAGCTCCAGTTCTCCTTGGTGAACGTATTCGCTCTCAGCGTCTGAGTCACACCATAGGTAAAGTCCTGGTCAGCCATCGTTCCCGTCGCCGCAGTATCATTCTTGTCGAACTTCACCTTGTAGGTGTTTGCCGTGTAGCTGGCTGTTACCGTTAAGTCTGCGGTTACAGTCTCAGGCGCGTTAGTCCACGCGGAGAAGGTATAGCCCGTCTTTGCCGGGGCTGTCGGCTTCGTTACATCGTCCCATGCAGTGTTGTAATCAACTTCTACATCAGAGATCTTCTCTCCGTCTTCCGTATTGAATGTGACGGTGTAAGTGTTGATCGTGTAGCTTGCCGTTACTGTTACG
>JAEEGL011447710.1_pt1 | contig 16069 bp, 12 predicted proteins | sample 9134231 | NCBI WGS metagenome assembly JAEEGL01 (sample SAMN16246548, study PRJNA631951) | gut metagenome | biome: gut microbiome; feature: rumen; material: fiber-attached | host: Bos | place: Iran: Karaj | collected 2018-10 | reverse complement strand
TTCCGCCTTAGCCTTAGCTTCCGCTTCTGCTTTCGCCTTTTCTTCAGCCGCCTTAGCTTCGGCTTCCGCTTTTGCCTTTTCTTCAGCCGCCTTTGCTTCTGCTTCCGCCTTAGCCTTAGTTTCCGCTTCTGCCTTAGCCTTTTCTTCAGCCGCCTTGGCTTCGGCTTCTGCCTTAGCCTTTTCTTCGGCAGCTTTTGCTTCGGCTTCTGCTTTCGCCTTTTCTTCAGCCGCCTTAGCTTCGGCTTCTGCCTTAGCCTTTTCTTCGGCTGCCTTTGCTTCGGCTTCCGCCTTAGCCTTTTCTTCAGCTGCCTTGGCTTCCGCCTCGGCTGCCGCGGCGTCATTATTCTGTTCCGCGTTCTGTTCCGCCTGAGCGGCTTCCGGCTGCGGAGCTGGTTCGTCTGAAATTACTACTCCAATGGGGAATGCAAACAATAACAAGATTAATATTGTCTGCAACACAAAATGACGTTTCAAAGTACACCTCCAAATATCAAAGGTTAAAATAGGATTATTTTATCTACTTTACCTATTTTAGTTTACATTTTCAAAAATGCAGTGAAAATTTTTGAAAAAATCGAATATTTGTTAAAAATAGTTTGTTTGTCGTATTTATACTGATTGATACAATTGTTAAAATCATTAGAATTGAAAAATTCCTGATTTTTATCTTGATGTTTTGTTAAAAATTTGATCATTTCTTTAACAATATCTGTTCTATAACAGCTTTTCCAGCAGGAATGATCTTGCCGTCTGACGTTTTAAAATCATTTGATCCAAAGTTGACTATAACCGTTGTGCCGTCAGCGAAAACCGTTTGCTGAACCGTGCGGTCAGGCGAGAGAATCCGATGATCTGTCATTTCGCTGCGACCGGCTCTGCGCCAGACATTCTCGCCGAGCTGATAGCTCTGAACAAAGCGGTCTTTATGCTCCAGCCAATACTGATAGGTAAACATGAACATGGGCGGGACGCCGTAGAGCGTGTTGAACAGGTCGCGTTTGTCCCACAGCGAAGGCAGTTTATTATTATAGTCTCCCCAGTACCAGTATGAGACGGTGCAGTCGTGATAAACCAGTTCCCACAGCGGGAGCCGATACGATTCCCCCAGCTGGAATTTCGCAACCCGTTCTGGAACTTCGTCCCAAATCTGAACCATGTTTCGACCGGCTTCCGGCACGCGATACGGTCCCAAACTCATCATGCCTTCGTAAAAATCGCAGTATGGAACCGAGGCGTCGTGTCCGGTTTCGGACCCGCAGACGAGATTGAATTCTTTGCCCATCAATCCCAGCAAGCGCATTTTCCAGACTTTGCTTTCGGTTCTGGTCAAGGGATGGTTGGGCGAATAACACTCGCGCCATGGCGAAGCGGTTGTCGTATCGATAAATCGAGCTTTATACGGGATGGAGGCTAACTCTGTCGTCAGGCGTTTTCGAGCGTATTCCGGAGCTTTGGAGTCACACAGAACGCCGCAGGGAATTCGCGGCTTGGTTTTGTCTTTGGGTGTAACAGTCCATCCTTTAACCCAGACGCCGTTTTTATCGAGCATGATGTCGTCCGGCCAGGCTTCTTTTATCCACCCGCCATGCCAGCCGGGCAATTCCGGCTCTCGCGCGGGATCCATAATATCCTGAAAGATGTCGTATCGGCTTGTCAATACGCCAGAAAGCTCATTCATCGCTTTGATTTCGGATTCGTTCCCGCCGCCAGACCAGAGAATTCGTTTGATTCCCGCCGCCTGCATGTCTTTGACGAGTTGAACTTTATCGGCAGCGCCGCCCATGCACCAGACATTGACCGCGCCAATGAGTCGGTCAAATCCGTCTGCCAGATATGGATTGCGTCGAACTTTTTCATCAAACGGAACCCACAGCCCCGTCTGTTTGACGTATTCCCGATAGCGTTTGCAAATAGCGACGTGAGCTTGCACGTTGTCGGAACCGTCGAAGAAGATGTAACGCAGTTTTCGTTCCATTCCCAACGCTCCCTTTTGAGATTCCCAAACTGCGCCAGCCGATAAAAGCCCTGTTTCGTTTGTATTAAAAGGTCTAACTTCCAGCCGGGCGTCGTCCGGCGTTTCGTAAATTGCCATGTACGCGCTTTCGGACGTATTGTCAGGCGCTTTGAAAACGTCTTCCATCACACCCGACAAGGTCGGTTCCTGATTGGATGTGGGTATCTTCGAACTCAACTTGTTCGGAGACAAAGCCTCGTCACCATTGCCTGTGCGGCTCGCACCCCAAAACGCCATACAGATACCATGTCCGCCGTACGTTACAAGGCTTAGATGAATATTCGGCTCCTCGACCGGATAAGAAATTCCCTCGTTCATAGGGACGATAATCCTGTCGCCCGGCTTGGGTTGGAACGGATACGGATATCCCAGATTGGCAAACGGCTGAGACTTGTCTGCCGCGTCAAGGGTAAAGAGGATTTCCGGCTTCTTTTCGTCGATTTCAAAAGTACAGGAAACGACGTTCTGAACGTTTGTCAGAAACAGGTCAAAGGCGATTTTTCTCTGCCCGACTTTACGCGAGTGAAAAAACCAATGTCGGGCGTTGACTGAATTCTGACGCCAAACCCGCCCGGAGCGTTTGTCGGTAACGTCCAGCGCGCCGTTGAGCGTATGGAACTCTCCCCGAATCGCCGCGTTTTCTATCGTGAGAATCTTGTCCTCTGTCGGCAATTCCAATCGGTCGATTCTCTTTGCGGTGTAATTGGCAAACCAGACAGAACTGGATCCAACCCCTGTTAAACGCGGTTGAATGGACGTAACGTTTCGCTCTATAACGAATCGAGACGTCAGCCGTTTCCAGCCATCGGAATCTGAAATCGTCTTTTCACCGTAATTCCAATGAACGACTTCGCTATTGTCATAGGCGACAACGCCGATTTGCGCTCTTCCTTCGCCCTTGACTTTGACGTCGCAGGAGATTTCCCAGACCTCGCCCGCCTGAACGGGAATCGGCTTTGACATCGGCGTTACAGCCCAGTCGTTGACGCCAGTATAGTCAACCCGCCGGACTGGAGATCCGTTTTGAATTTCAGAGGGTGTCTCAGAAAGCGTAACAGAGTCTTTGTCACGACCCCAGCAGCTTGCCTTTCCCATCGTCCATGAATCAGGAGCGTTGTTTGAGTCGTCGGAAAAAACGGTTTTGCAGACCAGCAACGCAGTTATGATTGTCAGCAACAGCGTTATTCTTTTCATAATTCAGCATCCTTCTACTTCTGAAAAACAATAATTGACTTTTTATTACCGATAATTATAAAAGTAACGCATTTAAAAATCAAGAACCCCCTAATAGATTTTTGACCTTTCGGTAATATAATTATTGAAAAGAACAATTATACAATGAGCGTCTTAATTTTCAGAAACGCAGAGCCGCCCAACAGATTCCTTCGCGCCGCTTGTCTTCCATATATTGGGAATCGTAAATAAAAAACGCGAGATTGTTTCCAATCTCGCGTCGTTTCAGTATTCCTGTTGAGTAAGAACTTATTTCAGAGAAACGGTTGCGCCAGCTTCTTCGAGTTCTTTCTTCAGCTTTTCAGCGTCGTCCTTGGAAATGGCTTCCTTGACCTTGGAGGGAACGCCTTCGACGAGTTCTTTGGCTTCCTTCAGACCCAGACCGGTAGCAGCGCGGACAACCTTGATAACTTCGAGCTTCTTGGCTCCGAAGCTTTCGAGAACAACGTCAAAATCGGTCTTTTCTTCAGCGGCGGGAGCAGCGTCTCCACCAGCAGCCGGACCAGCCATGACAACGGCTCCGCCAGCAGCGGCTTTAATTCCGTAGGCTTCTTCCAGGTAATCGCTCAGAGCTTTGGCGTCTTTGAGGGTAAGGGCAGCAATCTTATCGCCCAGGGCTTTGATTTCTTCAGCAAAAACTTTTTCTTCGGACATCTTTAATCCTTTCGCTATTAGTTAATCCTGACAGCGAATCGTCACTAAGGAAATGTTATGATCAATTCGCATGACATGTACAGTTGAAAATTTAATTGAAACACTTCCGCTCACACCGGAAAACAACGTCGCTCACACCGACCACGTATTACAGACGCAACCTTGGTTCGTCTGACCGGATTGATTACCGGATTTTACTTTTTCAAGTCAGGGGATATACCGCCTGAATGTTGAATGCGGATTGTATGTCGTTCTCAGACAGCGGCAGCCTCTGCCGGAGCGTCTTCTTCCGCCTTTTGGGCGATCTGACTGGCAAGAGCTGAACCCGGACCTGTAATAGCCGCAGAAAGCTGCGAACCCGGTCCCAAAATTTGTCCGACCAACATGCTAAGCTGTTCAGCGCGAGACGGCCATTTGCTGATTTCTTTGACCATTTCAGCGGGGAACGCTTCGCCGTCCATGCAGCCGCCTTTCGCCTCAAATTTGGGGAAACGCTTGTCTTCTGCAAGTCGAACGACTTCTTTGGCTAACGCGACGATGTCTTCTGCGCCCCAGCAAATTGCGCTGGCGCCGGAAAGAGCTTTGAACATAGCGTTGGTCGCTTTGCCTTCAGTGGCGCGAGCGGCTAACAGGTTGCGAACAACCATAACGCTGATGCCTTTGCTTTCCAATTCGCCGCGGAGCTGGTTTGCCTGATTTGCCGTCAAGCCAGCCATGTTGACTGCGATTGCCGCGTCGAGGTTTTCGAACTTCTTCGCGAATTCGTCAGTCATCAATGCTTTAACAAATTTACTCATTGGAATACCTTATTAAATGAATAAAAAACTAATTCCGTATATTATCGAACGCCTCGATGTTTAGCGTTCGGCTGGCGCATTATTATGCTAATTTGTAACAGCTTATTGCAGCGTTACGCGAATTCCAGGAGACATCGTAGCGCTAATCGCGATGCCTTTAAGATACTGACCTTTCGCCGCAGCCGGCTTGAGGGACAGAATCAGGTCGATGAACGACTGGATGTTTTCCTGAAGTTTGTCGGCTTCGAAGCTGAGCTTGCCGCAAATCGCCTGAACGGAACCGGCGGAATCGTTGCGGAATTCAACTTTACCCATTTTGTATTCATGAACGGCTTTCGCAACGTCCATGGTAACCGTTCCCGCACGGGGGCTGGGCATTAAGCCGCGGGGGCCGAGGATTTTACCAAGCGGACCGACAACGCCCATCATGTCGGGAGTTGCGATACAAGCGTCGAAATCCGTCCAGCCGTCTTTAATTTTCTGAGCCAGTTCAGGTCCGCCAGCTTCAACAGCTCCAGCCTGAAGAGCTTCGTCAAGTTTGTCGCCCTTGGCGAAAACGACAACTCGAAGGGATTTGCCAATGCCGTTGGGAAGGACAATCGAACCGCGAACGATCTGATCAGCCTGTTTCGGGTCAATGCCCAAACGCATTGCGATTTCTACGGATTGATCGAATTTGGTGTTGTTAAACGTCTTGAGAAGTTTAACAGCTTCCGCCAGCGTCATAGGAGTTGAGCCGGGAACCTTCTTCGTCAATTCTCGCATTCTTTTGGATTGTTTTGCCATTGCTTATAAATCCGTATTAAAATGTTGAGGCGAGTTGCATTCTGGACAAATGCGCGTCGCGTTTGCAAAAATTACGATAACTAGTCAACCACGTCCAGTCCCATGCTCCGGGCGGTGCCTTCGATAATGTGAGCGGCATGTTCCGGGTTGCGGGCGTTAAGGTCGTCCTTCTTCTTTTCTACGATTTCAGCAATTTGCGCTCGAGTAATCGTACCAACTTTGTCCTTCGGAACGCGACCGGAACCTTTGGAGATTCCAGCTGCTCTTTTGAGCAGGTCGACAGCCGCCGGGCTTTTGGTGGTTAATTCGAAACTACGATCGTCAAAAACGCGAACAACTACGGGAATGCGAAGCCCTTCGTTTTCGTGAGTGCGGTCGTTAAACTGCTTTACAAACTGTCCGAGGTTTACGCCAAACGAACCGAGCGAGGTGCCCACAGGAGGGGCAGGGGTCGCTTTGCCGCCAGGAACGTGGAACCGGACTTCTCCAACTAACTTTTTCGCCATTGCAATTCCTGCTTATGCTTTGTTATAGGGAAATTATCATATCACAATGATGTTAAAACATAAACGCGCAGCGCTTATGCTGAAACACCAATTTTATGCAAGTTGATGTAATTTTGCAGACGCCGAAAAATTATATTTTCTCGATTTGAAGATATTCGATCTCAAACGGCATTGTACGTCCCATCGTGTTGATGAGAACAGTAACAAGACCTTTTTTGGTGTCGATTTTATCAACTTCGCCTTCCTGATTGGCAAACATGCCGTCTTTAACTTTGACGCGGTCGCCAATTGCAAAGGGAATAACCAAACCAGGAGTTTCAACAGCTTGTTCCTTTTCGCGAGCTAAAATTGCATCAACTTCGCTCTGCTGCATGGGAATGGCTTTACCGGCGGCTCCTGCGAAATCTCCGATGCCGGGAAGTTCTCGGCAGAGAAACCAGGTTTCGTCTGTAATAACCATTTCAACGAGAATGTAACCCGGATAAAGCTTGCGTTTTACAACGCGCTTTTTTCCGTGAGACAATTCTGTTACTTTTTCGTAAGGAACGAGAATCTGTCCAAACCATTCTTCCAAACCTGCGATTTGAGCCTGCTTTCGCAAACGTTCAGCGATAGTATCTTCTCGGTTGCTTTGAACCTTGATGATATACCATTTTTTGTCGGCAGGGGTAAGCTTGGGAGCTTGTTTGGGTTCTTTTTCCACTTTTGCGATCTCTAACAGGTTGGTAAACCGAATGCGCGGTAACGCATTCCAAATGTAGAAACCATAACGTCAGGCGTCTGACTGCCGCTCGGGATAGTCATCCCTAATCGTTAGCGGTCGAACGAATATGTTTTATACTAAAGGAACAGCCAATCCAATACTTTGAATCCCCATTGGATTAACAGCGCCCAAATAATATCAAAGAAAAACAACGCGATAGCCAAAATGAACAAAACAATCAAAACGACTACCGAACTGCGGATTAATTCTGAACGCGTTGGCCAGGAAACTTTGTTCATTTCGGCTTCAACGGAAATGAGGAAGTCTGCAAATCGAGGCCAGTTGACAATCCGATAGGAAATCCATGCGCCAACAGCAAAAATCAAACCGCCCGTGATGTAAGCGATAGTTTCATTAGCCCATGCAGCATTTCTGAGCATGACTGTTGTCTGGTAGGCTGCTACCAGGAAAATCAGCGCTAATGCGTATGCGGTGCCCTGGCGTACTTTCTTTCCTTGAGTCTTTTTGTACAGACCAGCCTGAAACATGCTTTGTACGAATGAATTCACTTGTAAATCCTTTACGTTGATTTCTGTATGTATTATTCAAACAGGGGTACAAGGAATCGAACCCTGATCGATGGTTTTGGAGACCACTGTTCTACCGTTGAACTACACCCCTAGCGAAAATACTTGAGGTTGATCTCAAATTTTCAGCATTGTACCTATCAAGCATAATTTGTCAATAGGTACAATGTTGATTTTCGCTTAAAATTGTGATTTTTTTGGAAATTATTCGAGAATCTGAATAACTTTTCCGGAACCGACTGTACGGCCGCCTTCACGAATAGCGAAACGAACGTCCTGGTCCATGGCGATCGGTTTGATCAATTCAACTTCGATTTCGACGTTGTCGCCGGGCATGCACATTTCGACGCCTTCAGCGAGTTTGATCGAACCGGTAACGTCGGTCGTTCTGAAGTAGAACTGCGGACGATATCCGGAGAAGAACGGGGTGCTTCGGCCGCCTTCGTCCTTGCTCAGAACGTAGACTTGAGCCTTGAACTTGGTGTGCGGGGTGATGCTTCCCGGCTTGGCGAGAACCTGACCGCGTTCGATTTCGTCGCGTTTGATGCCTCGGAGCAAGCAGCCAACGTTATCGCCAGCGCGACCTTCGTCCAACGTTTTGTTGAACATTTCAACGCCGGTAACAACGACTTTGCGGGGTTCAGCGGACAGACCAACGATTTCAACGTTATCGTTAACCTTAACAACGCCGCGTTCAACACGACCGGTGGCAACGGTACCACGACCTTCGATGGAGAAGACGTCTTCGATAGCCATCAAGAACGGCTTGTCTTCTTCACGAACCGGATCCGGGAAGTAAGTGTCGATAGCGTTCATCAGCTCGTCGATGCACTTGGTCTTTTCGGGATCGGTGGGGTTGTTGTAAGCCAAAGAAGCGGAACCGCGAATGATCGGAATATCGTCGCCGGGGAATTCGTTCTTGGTCAACAGTTCGCGAATTTCCATTTCGACCAGGTCGAGAAGTTCGGGGTCGTCAACGAGGTCAACCTTGTTCAGGAAGACGACCAAATTCGGAACGTTTACCTGGCGAGCCAGAAGAACGTGTTCACGAGTCTGGGGCATGGGGCCGTCAGCAGCGGAAACGACGAGGATAGCGCCGTCCATCTGTGCAGCACCGGTGATCATGTTCTTAACATAGTCGGCGTGGCCGGGGCAGTCGACGTGCGCATAGTGGCGCTTGTCGGTCTGATATTCAACGTGAGCGGTGTTGATCGTGATACCGCGGGCTCTTTCTTCCGGAGCCTTATCGATGTTTGCATAATCAACGAATTCGGCGTCGCCCTTGAAGCCGAGGACCTTCGTGATCGCAGCGGTCAGGGTGGTCTTGCCATGGTCAACGTGACCGATGGTACCGATATTTACATGCGGTTTGGTTCTTTCAAATTTTGCCTTTGCCATTGAGTTATCCTCCTTTATTTACTGTCTCTTTTGAAGCCATTATTGATTGTATCATAAATCCTGAAAAAATCAAGACTTATTCATCTTTGTTCGCTCTTGGCGATCACTTTTTCGGAGATGCTCTTCGGGATCTCCGCGTAGGAATGCGGTTCCATCGTGTACTGCCCGCGGCCCTGCGTCTTTGAACGCAGATCGGTCGCGTAGCCGAACATTTCGGAAAGCGGAACGAGGCAGTTGATCTGCTGGGCTCCGGGGATGACTTCCATTCCCTGGATCGCGCCGCGGCGGGAATTCAAATCGCCGATGACGTCGCCCATATACTCGTCCGGAACGATCACAACAACCTTCATGATCGGCTCGAGCAGAACGGGATCCGCTTTGCGCATCGCGTCCTTGAACGCCATCGAACCGGCGATCTTGAAGGCCATCTCCGAGGAGTCGACCTCGTGGTACGAGCCGTCGTACAGCGTAACCTTTACGTCTACGACGTTGTATCCGGCCAGAACGCCCGAAAGCATCGCGCCCTGGATACCCTGATCGACCGCGGGAATATATTCCTTGGGAATCGTGCCGCCAACTACTTCGTTTACGAACTCATAGCCCTTGCCGGGATTCGGCTCGATACGGATCTTGACGTGTCCGTACTGACCCTTACCGCCGGACTGACGGGCATACCTGGTTTCCTGATCGGCTTCGCGGCGGATCGTCTCTTTATAGGCGACCTGCGGCTTGCCGACGTTTGCCTCCACCTTGAACTCGCGCAGAAGGCGATCGACGATGATCTCCAGATGGAGCTCGCCCATGCCGGCGATGATCGTCTGGCCCGTTTCCTCATCGGTATAGGCCTTGAAGGTGGGGTCCTCCTCCGCTAATTTCGCGAGCGCGAGGCCCATTTTTTCCTGACCGGCGCGCGTTCTCGGCTCGATCGCAACGCGGATAACCGGCTCCGGGAATACCATCGATTCGAGTACGATCGGATGGCGTTCGTCGCAGAGCGTGTTGCCCGTGGTCGTATTTTTCAGACCGACGGCCGCCGCGATATCGCCGGCGTAGACCTTTTCGATATCCTGGCGGTGATTCGCGTGCATCTGCAGGATCCTGCCGATGCGCTCGCGGTTATCTTTGTTCGCGTTGTAAACGCTCGAACCGGCCTCAAGCGTTCCGGAATAGACGCGGAAGAAGCAGAGCTTTCCGACGAAGGGATCCGTTGCGATCTTGAAAGCAAGCGCCGCGAACGGTTCGCTGTCGGAGGAAGGTCTCGTTTCCTCCTCCTCGGTTCTCGGATTGATCCCGCGGATTGCGGGAACGTCGGTCGGAGCGGGCATATAGTCGACGATCGCGTCAAGGAGCTTCTGTACGCCCTTGTTGCGGTAAGAGGTTCCGCAGGTAACGGGTACCATGCGGTTTTCCAGCGTCGCTTTGCGGATCACGCGCTTGATTTCCTGCGCGCTGATCTCCTCGCCGGAGAAGAATTTTTCCATCAGGTCGTCGTCGAGCTCCGCTACGCTCTCGATCAGAGCGCTGCGGTATTGCTCGGCCTGGGCCATCATCTCCTCGGGGATCGGTTCTTCGCGTACGTCGTTGCCCATATCGTCGTAATAGACTTCGGCTACGAAATCGACGAGATCGATGATCCCGCGGAAAGTTTCTTCCTTCCCGATGGGGAGCTGGATCGGAACGGCGTTGCATTTGAGGCGCGATTTCATCATGTCGATGACGCGGTAGAAATCGGCGCCCATAATGTCCATCTTGTTGACGTACGCCATTCTCGGTACTTTGTATTCTTCCGCCTGACGCCAGACGGTTTCGGATTGAGGTTCAACGCCGCCTTTGGCACAGAATACGGTCACGGAACCGTCAAGAACGCGCAGCGAACGCTCCACTTCCACGGTAAAGTCCACGTGGCCGGGGGTATCGATGATGTTGATGCGGTAGCCCTTCCAGAAGCAGGTCGTCGCAGCGGAGGTAATCGTGATCCCGCGCTCCTTCTCCTGATCCATCCAGTCCATCGTCGCGGCACCGTCGTGCGTCTCGCCGATCTTGTGGTTGATTCCCGTGTAGTAGAGAATCCGTTCGGTCGTCGTTGTTTTACCGGCGTCGATGTGCGCCATGATGCCGATATTTCTTGTTAATTCCAGTGAAACCTGCCTCGGCATAGTTTCCTCCTTAAACGGTATAAAGCGTAAAAATGCGGTTTTGCAGTGTAAAGCGAATTACCATCTGAAATGTGCAAACGCCTTGTTCGCTTCGGCCATACGGTGCATTTCGTCGCGGCGTTTCGCAGCGCCGCCGTTGCCGTTGATGGCGTCCAGGATTTCGTTTGCAAGTCTGTCCTTCATCGTGCGTTCGCTTCTCTGTCTCGCAAAGTTCGTGATCCAGCGCAGACCCAGGGTCTGTCTTCTGGCGGGACGAACCTCGATCGGCACCTGGTAGGTAGCACCGCCGACTCGGCGTGCTTTGACCTCCAGCTGCGGCATGATGTTTTCCATCGCCTGTTCAAAAACTTCGAGCGGCTCTTTTCCCGTCTTCTGCGCGATGAGATCGAACGCATCGTAGACGATCTTCTGAGCTACGCCCTTCTTCCCGTCGAGCATGATGTTGTTGATCAGACGGGTGACAAGCTTGGAATTGTAAAGCGGATCCGGCAAAACGTCACGTTTTGGCACATTACCTCTTCTTGGCATCCTCTTCCCTCCTTCATAAAAATGATATCTTCGGTACTCGAAAGTGAAAACTCCCGCTGGCAAAGAGGCTTTGATCTTTTGTTTCTCAAAAATCTTTCCGTCTCTAAATGATCGGAAACGGTGTCCTCAGCCAATCTTCGTTTTCGGTTTTGGGCAGGGATTATTTCTTCTTTCCTGCCTTGGGTCGTTTCGCACCATACTTGGAGCGAGCCTGCATACGTCCCGCAACGCCCTGCGCATCGAGGGTTCCGCGGATAATGTGGTAACGCACACCAGGCAAGTCTTTTACACGGCCGCCGCGGATCATAACGACGGAGTGCTCCTGCAGGTTGTGACCGACGCCGGGGATATACGCGGAAACTTCGATTCCGTTCGAAAGACGGACTCTGGCGATCTTACGAAGCGCGGAGTTCGGCTTTTTCGGCGTAGCAGTCTTGACCGTTGTGCAGACACCGCGTTTCTGCGGAGAATCCTGATCGATCGCGACTCTCTTCTTGGAGTTCCATCCGCGAAGCAGAGCCGGGGCTTTCGCCTTTTTCTCGCTCATTTCACGACCTGTACGGACTAACTGATTAAAGGTTGGCATAAGACACCTCCTTACCTATAGATTTTTTATCGCAAGGCTTTCGGCCTTGAAATACGGTTTTTTCCGCAATCCGCCTGTATTTTCGGCGGTTTTGCGGTACGCTTTCCGTGCGGGGAATTCCTCCCCCGCACGAATATTGATTATACCTCAGAACCCTTCCCTTTGTCAAGCTTTTTTCACTTCGCAGGGTCCTACTCAGATAGGAGCAGGCTAATCTGCCCGGCATGGTGTTGCCGTTCTTCACCGCCTGCTTTTTTACTTCGCAGGGTTCTCCGCATATAGGAGCGGGTGCGCCGCACGGCATGGAACTGCTGTGGTATGCGCCTGCGTTCTGCCTTTAGGAGGCATAAACGGGGTCCCCGGAAAATCGAAGATTTTTTGGGGAAAGGAGGAATCGCCCGAAAAGTGAAGTGTTGATCCGGACAACGGATCAAAACGAACTCACAAGGGCGAATTCCGACGCCTCGCAGGGTTCTCCGCATATAGGAGCGGGCTGATCTGCCCGGCATGGAGTTGCTGCGATAGGAGCAATCTTTCTGCCCTCAAATTGGTCTGATCGAAAAGGGGTACGGATTCCCACGCCGCTTCGCTCCTCGGAATAACATCGGAGCCGCCTGCGTTGTGCCCTTGCGGGATTATACGGCTTCGGGTTCTTCTTCCTCGGCGATTTCGGCCGGCGCTTCGGGCTCCGGCTCGGCCTCTACCTCGATGTTGTTGTAGCAGCTCATGCCGGTACCGGCCGGAACGAGCTTGCCGATGATGACGTTCTCCTTCAGACCCAGCAGGTTGTCGGTCTTGCCTTTGATCGCGGCGTCGGTCAGCACGCGCGTCGTCTCCTGGAAGGAGGCCGCGGACATGAACGAATCGGTCGCGAGCGAAGCCTTCGTGATACCCAGCAGGATCTGCGTAAAGGTCGCGGGGCGCAGGTTCGTTTCGCCGTTTGCGATGCGCTCTTCGATCTGCTCGTTCTCCCAGAGAACTTCGTTCTTTTCGGAGAGCAGGCTCGGCAGCAGATCCGTATCGCCCGGATCCTCTACCTTCACCTTGCGGAGCATCTGGCGGACGATGACCTCGATATGCTTGTCGTTGATATCAACGCCCTGCATCCGGTAAACGCTCTGAACTTCCTGGATCAGGTAGTTCTGAACGGCGTGAACGCCGCTGATGGCGAGGATGTCGTGGGGGTTGACGGAGCCTTCGGTCAGCCGGTCGCCGGCCTTGATCTGATCGCCCTCGTGAACGGAAATGCGCGCGCCGAAGGGGATCAGGTAGGACTTGCGGTCGCCGTTTTCGTTATCGGTTACGACGACGTGGGTATTTTTCTTGATCTCCTCGAAGGAAACCTCGCCGGCGATCTCGCTGATGATCGCGAGGTGCTTCGGCTTTCTCGATTCGAAGAGCTCCTCAACACGCGGAAGACCCTGCGTGATATCCTCGGCGGAAGCGACGCCGCCGGTATGGAAGGTACGCATCGTCAGCTGGGTGCCGGGTTCGCCGATGGACTGCGCCGCGATGATGCCGACCGCTTCGCCGACCGTGACCGGCTGGCCGTTGGCGAGGTTCGCGCCGTAGCACTTCTTGCAGACGCCGTGATGAGCGCGGCAGTTGAGGACGGAGCGGATGGAGATCGATTTCGTTCCGCGCGAGGTGATGATCTCGGCGTCGTCGTCGTCCATCATCTTATCCTTGGAGACGAGCACGTTGCCGTTCTCGTCCTTGTAGTCTTCGATCAGGTAACGGCCGATCAGGCGCTCGGAGAACGGCTCGATCATGCTGTTGCCTTCCATAATGTCGTAGATCTCGAGGCCGTCGGTCGTGCCGCAGTCCTCTTCGCGGACGATCACGTCCTGCGAAACGTCTACCAGACGGCGGGTCAGGTAGCCGGAGTCCGCGGTACGCAGCGCGGTATCGGCAAGGCCTTTGCGCGCGCCGCGCGAAGAGATGAAGTATTCGAGGACGTTGAGGCCTTCGCGGTAGTTCGCGCGGATCGGGATCTCGATGACCTTACCGGAGGTGTTCGCGATCAGTCCGCGCATGCCGGCGAGCTGACGGATCTGGCTCATCGAGCCGCGGGCGCCGGAATCGGCCATCATATAAATCGGATTGTAGCGGTCGAGACCCTGCTGCAGGGCGCTCGTTACGTCGTTGGTGGCCTTTTCCCAGATTCTCAGAACGGCGGTCTTGCGCTCGTCTTCGGAGAGGAGACCGTTGCGGAATTCGTCGGTGATCTCGTCGATGCGATCCTCGGCGTCCGCGATGATCGTCTGCTTCTCGGGCGGGATCGTTGCGTCGCATACGGCAACGGTGATCGCCGAAAGGGTCGAATACTTATAGCCCTGCGCCTTGATCTCGTCGAGCACTTCGGAGGTGACCTCCGTGCCGTGGATCTTGATGCACTTTTCAATGATCTTTCCGAGCTGGCTCTTGCCGACGAGGAAATCGATCTCAAAGCCGATCGCTTTCTTCGGATCTCTGCGGTCTACGAATCCGAGGTCCTGCGGGATCGGGCGGTTGAAAATGATGCGTCCCGGCGTCGTCTCCACAAGTCCGGTAACCGTTTCACCGTTCACAACGGCGCTGCGGCGGACGCGGATCTTCGCGTGAATGCTTACGAGCTTGTTGTCGAACGCCATCAGCGCTTCGTCAACGTCCTTGAAGACTTTCCCCTCGCCCTTCTCGCCTTCGCGGTCGAGCGTCAGGTAATAGGAGCCGAGCACCATGTCCTGCGTCGGAACGGTAACCGGGCGCCCGTCGGAGGGCTTTAAGAGGTTGCCGGCCGCGAGCATCAGGAAGCGCGCTTCAGCCTGGGCTTCCGCCGAAAGCGGAAGATGGACCGCCATCTGGTCGCCGTCGAAGTCGGCGTTGTAAGCCGTACAGGCGAGCGGATGGAGCTTTAAGGCTCTGCCTTCCACGAGCACGGGCTCAAAGGCCTGGATGCCCAGGCGGTGAAGCGTCGGCGCGCGGTTGAGGAGAACCGGATGATTTTTAATCACGATGTCGAGCGCGTCCCAAACCTCGGGGCGGGCGCGTTCCACGGCCTTGCGGGCAGCCTTGATGTTGCCGGCGGCGCCGGTTTCCACAAGGCGCTTCATGACGAAGGGCTTGAAGAGCTCGAGGGCCATTTCCTTCGGGAGTCCGCACGGATACATCTTCAGCTCGGGCCCCACGACGATAACGCTTCGGCCGGAATAGTCGACGCGCTTGCCGAGGAGGTTCTGGCGGAAACGTCCCTGCTTGCCCTTGAGCATCTCAGAGAGCGATTTCAAGGGGCGGTTGTTCGGGCCGGTGACCGGGCGGCCGCGTCTGCCGTTGTCGATCAGGGCGTCGACCGCTTCCTGGAGCATGCGCTTTTCGTTGCGGACGATGATATCCGGCGCGCCGAGCTCAAGGAGTCTTCTCAGGCGGTTGTTGCGGTTGATGACGCGGCGGTAGAGATCGTTGAGATCGCTCGTCGCGAACCGTCCGCCGTCGAGCTGGACCATCGGGCGGATATCCGGCGGGATCACCGGGATCACGTCGAAGATCATCCATTCCGGGCGGTTGCCGCTCTGGCGGAAGGCCTCAACGACTTCGAGCCGCTTGAGGATCCTTACGCGCTTCTGGCCGGTCGCGCCGGCGAGCTCCGCCTGGAGTTCTTCGGATTTTTCGTCGAGGTCGATTTCGGCAAGGAGCTTCTGGATCGCTTCGGCGCCCATGCCCGCTTCGAAATCGTCTTCGTATTTTTCTCTCAGATCGCGGTATTCTTTCTCCGTAAGCATCTGATACTTCTGGATCTCGCGGACGGGACCCGGATCGGTTACGATATACAGCGCGAAATAGAGGACCTTTTCAAGCATTCTCGGGGAGATATCGAGCAGCAGGCCCATTCTCGAGGGGATGCCCTTGAAATACCAGATATGCGAGACCGGCGCGGCGAGCTCGATATGGCCCATGCGCTCGCGGCGAACCTTCGCGCGGGTGACTTCCACGCCGCAGCGTTCGCAGATCTTGCCCTTATAACGGATGCGCTTGTACTTGCCGCAGCTGCACTCCCAGTCCTTGGTCGGGCCGAAGATCTTCTCGCAGAACAGGCCGTCCTTCTCGGGCTTGAGCGTGCGGTAGTTGATCGTCTCGGGCTTCTT
>JAEEGL010293277.1_pt1 | contig 16069 bp, 9 predicted proteins | sample 9134231 | NCBI WGS metagenome assembly JAEEGL01 (sample SAMN16246548, study PRJNA631951) | gut metagenome | biome: gut microbiome; feature: rumen; material: fiber-attached | host: Bos | place: Iran: Karaj | collected 2018-10 | reverse complement strand
CTACGGCCTCGGCCCGATTCCGGCGATGGGCGCACGCGGCGCGGCCACGGCGACCCTCCTCGCCCGCGCCGTCGAACTGGCGGCCGCGCTTCTCTCCACGCGGACACGGGGCGCGCTCAAGGCGGAATGGCGGCGGCTCCTTGAACGCACCCCCGTCCTCTCGCGCGACTTCCGCCGCGCGATGCTGCCGCTGTTCGGCGCCTGCTTCGTCTGGAGCTGCGGCTTTGCCTCATACACGGCCGTCATGGGCCACCTCGGGAACGACACCGCCGCGGCCAACGCGACGGCGGCGGTCGTGCGCGACCTGCTCTGCTGCCTCTGCGAAGGCACAGGCGTGGCGGCAGTCGTCGTCGTCGGCAACGAACTCGGCGCCGGGAACCTCGCAAGGGGCCGGCTCTACGGCGACCGCATCGCCATCCTGTCGGTCGTTGTCGGCGCGGCCGTGGCCGGCGCGGTGCTTGCCGTCGCGCCGTCGGTGCTACGCTACATGCGGCTCTCCGCCGAGGCCCACGGCCTGCTCCGCCAGATGTTCTACGTCCTGGCGCTCTACATGGTCGGACGGTGCGTCAACACCATCGTCATCAACGGCGTCTTCGCGGCGGGGGGCGACACGCTCTTCGACTTCTACAGCCTCATGGTCTGCATGTGGTGCATAGCCGTTCCGCTCGCGATCCTCGGGGCCTTCGTCTTCCACTGGCATCCCGTCGTCGTCTATGCCTGCACCTGCGTTGACGAAGTCGGCAAGCTGCCCTGGGTCTATCTGCACTTCCGCCGCCACAAGTGGGTGCGGAACCTCACGCGCGACACCACCGCATAGCCCCTGCCAGCGTGCCGAGACACCAAAAGTGGCTCATTTTTTCGCGAAAATTCGAAAAAAGTGGCTCATTTTTTCGCGAAAGGGTTGACGGGGCCTCTCCTTTTGCTATCATGTTACCAGAGCTTCGCGAACAGGGTCGCGCACAGGCCGCCGAAGGAGAATGCGAAGCCGCGCCGACACTCCGCCGGCGGCCTTCGGCGCCGACGGCCCCGGATGGTCTCCCATGAGCAGAAAAGTCAAGATCGGCATCATCGGCGTCGGAACAATCGGTTCCGTCCACGCCGACGCCTACGCCAAGGTCGCGGACGCCGACGTCGTCGCCCTCTGCGACATCAACCCCGAAACCCTCGCGGCCAAGTCGGCCCGCCACGGCGTCGCCCGCACCTACGCGGACTACCACGACCTTCTCGCCGACCCGGAAATCGAGGCCGTCTCCATCTGCGTGCCGAACGACCTCCACGCCCCCATCGCCATCGACGCCTTCAAGGCCGGCAAGCACGTCCTCCTCGAGAAGCCGATGTGCCTCAACGCCGACCTCGGGCGGCAGATCGTCGCCGCGCGCGACGCCTCCGGCAAGCTCCTCCAGATGGGCATGGTGCGCCGCCAGTGCGCCGAAGCCGACGTCATCCGCCCGCTGATCGCCTCCGGCAAGCTCGGCAAGATCTACCAGATCAACATCAAGCAGATCCGCCGCCGCGGCATCCCCGGACTCGGCGGCTGGTTCACCACCAAGGCCCGCTCCGGCGGCGGCGGCGTGATCGACATCGCCGTCCACTCCCTCGACCTCGCCCTCTACCTGACCGGCCTCTGGAACCCGACGGCCGTCTCGGCCAACACCTACTCCAAGTGCGGCTCGCCGATCAAGGACTACCACTATGTCTCGATGTGGGCCGGGCCGCCGAAGCCGGACGGCGTCTTCGACGTCGACGACTACGCCACCGGCTTCATCCGCTTCGGCGAAGAGGCGACCCTCACCTTCCAGGTGGCCTGGGCCTGCAACTCCTCCCCCGAGGACTGCATCGAGATTATCGGCGACAAGGGCGGCGTCAAGATTGGCGGCAGCGCCAAGGGCATCACGCTCCTCACGGAGTTCGACAACCGGCCCGCCGACATCGTCCTCGACTACGACAGCGCCTCCGACGGCTTCCAGAAGGAGACCGAGAAGTTCGTCAAGGCCGTTCAGGGCGAAGGCGACGTGCCCGCGACTGGCGAGGAGGGCGTCATCCTCATGCGCATCCTCGACGCCATCTACAAGTCGTCGGAGACCAACCGCGAAGTCGCGGTCTAGGGATGCCGCTTCGCCTGGCACTCCCCCTGCGCGCAAAAGCTTTCGCCCCCGCAATAATGGCTGACATCGCTTCAATCGGCTATGCCGAGGCCGAGAATGCTTCATGGGATGAGGTGCGGCTCGCCGCCGTGCCGACGGGGAAGCCGCAGCTTTCAGCCCATATTCCCCTGGGGTTGCCCGAAGCCTCGGACCTTCTCATCTGCGACTGCGCCTTCAACGCCTGGAAGCTGCCCGTCCCGCCCGACATGAAGACGGGCGACGCGCGCACGGCGGAGATCCGCGAGTCGCTGCGCGTCGGCCTCGTCAGCGTCGCGCTGGGCGAGGCGCCCTTCGTCCCGGAGTTCCGCCAGACGCGCTGGACGCGCCGGGCGGGCGGCTACCCGATTGTGCGGGGCGAGCTGGACGCGCAACGCCGCCACTACGCCTTCGACTACTGCACCGACCCGCGCACTGGCGAACTCTACATCCGCGGCACCGTCCGCAACGCCGGCCCGGAACCTCTTGACGCCGTCATTCGGCTGAAGCGCTCCGAACCGCTGGAGAGGGAGGCGTGCGACTACCACTACTTCACCTTCCGCTGGGATGCCGAAAAGTGGGGCGCGGGCGAGGCGACGGAACCGCCGGCGGTCGTGGAGAGCGATTTCGACGAGACAGCGGTGAACGACCGCTGGTCACTCGGCGACGACGCCTTCTGCCCCAAGAGGTTCATCTGCGGAGCTCCGTACTTCATCCATCCCGCAATGCGGATCAAGGAAGGCGGGGGCTGCCTGCGCTTCTCCGCGCACCTCCAGCCGGGCGAGTCGCGCTCCTTCACGGTGGCCGCCGGCTTTGCCGAAGGTCATATCGGCCAGCCTGCTTCCTTCGACGACATCTGCGACGCGGCGGTTCGTTTCTGGGACGCGCGACTCCCCGCCACGGCCGACTTCGGCGACGCGCGCGAGAACGACGTCTTCCGCTGCCTCCAGATCTGCAACCTTCAACTTCTCCTGAACCCGTGGAAGGACCCGGCCTCGCCCTATCTCCAGCCCTGCCAGGGCGGCACAAGCGAACGCTTCTACGTCTGGGTCTGGGAGGCGATGTTCAGCCTCCGACCCATGGCGCGGCTCGGCCACTTCGCCGAGGTGCGCAAGGTCCTCGAGTTCATCCTGCGGCTCCAGGACGGCGGCAGCCCGCCCGAGGGGGCCTTCACGACCCTTTCCGGCGCCATCGGCACGACGGGGCCGCGCTGGGCCAACACCACCGGCTCTGCGCTGATGCTGGCGACGGAATACATCGAATGCTCCGGCGACGAAGACTTCGAGCGTCGCCACCTGAACGACCTCATCCGCGCAGCCAAGTGGATCCTCGGCGAGACGCGGGCCACGCGGCGGCTCCGCCCCGACGGCACGCGCGAGATTGGCTACGGACTGATGCCGGGGTGCGTCGTCAACGACGGCGACCGCGGAATCTTCTTCGCGACGACCGACTCCTACAGCTACGCCGGCGTCCGCGCCCTCGCCGACTGCCTTGTCCGCAAGGGCCACCCCGAAGGGGCGCGGCTCGCGGCCGAGTGCGCGCGCTACAAGGAGGACCTCGACCGCACCATATCCGAAGTGCAGCGCGACGACGGCTTCATACCGCGCCTCGTCGGCAGCGACGCGGGCGGCAGCTTCGAATTCCGCAACATTCCCGGCGCATTCGGCCTCATCTACTCCGGCGCCATAGACCCGGCGACCGACGCGCGCATGGCCCGAATGGTGCGCCTCTGGGAGCGCGAACACGCCAGGGGACCGTTCCTGGAGCCCTTCGACGCCGGCATCAGCTACATCGGCAACTGCGAGTCGGGCCTGGCGCGGTACCATGCCCTTCGCGGCGAGTGGAAGCGCGCCTACCTCGCCCGCCAGTCCTTCATGAACTACGCCATGACGCGCGACCTCCACGTGACGGCCGAGCGCTACTCCGAAGTCGACGACGGCTTCACGCCGTGGCAGCCCAACGCCAGCAACAACGGGCGCGGCCTCGACATGATGGCCGGCCGCTTCCTCATCGACGGCGGAACGCGCATCGTCCGTCTTGGCGGCTTCGCCCCCTTCGAGGCCGGCGATCTCTCGATCGACGGGCTTCACACGCGCTTCGGCGCGTGTTCCGTCAGCCGCCGCTCGGGCGTGCTGCGCGCCGCGTGGGAGCGTCCCCTTCCCCCCGGCCTGCTCGTCGTCGTGCCGGCACACCACGGATTCAAGCCCGACGCCGGCCTGGCGCCGGTCGCGGAAGGCGTCTGGGAAGTCGCCGAACCGATCACGGCCATTTGCGGGACCGTGAGTTGAAACACCGCCTCGCACCCAAGGCTGTCGCGGAATTCGCGAAGGGAGAAACGACAAAATGGAAAACGCACAGACCGCCCGAACCCGCCCAGCCGTGACCAGGGGCCCGGTGATTCTAGCCGCTGTCGCCGGCGCGGCGCTTGCCGCAGTCGGTAGCGTCTCGACGATGTCCGCGCAAGATCCCCCGGGGCGCACGGGAGCCGATGCCGAGGCGCGCCCCCTCTTCGAGGACGGACAGTCGGCCTGGGTCGTCGTCGTTCCCGACGCGCCGTCGAAGTTCATGGCCTACACGGCCTCCGAGCTGACGGGGACGATCGAGAGGATCTCCGGCGCGCGGCTCGGCGTCGTCGCGGCCGCCGACGCCCCGCAGCGCAACGTCATCCGCCTTCTCTCCGACGACACTGGCGAACTCTTCGACGTCTTCTCGGTCAAGACGGCCCCGGGCGAAATCGTCCTGCGCGGCAACACGCCGCGCGGCACGCTCTTCGCCGTCTACGCCTTCCTCCGCGACCGGCTCGACGCCCGCTGGTACTGGCCGGGCGAGTCCGGCGAGTTCCTGCCGAAGCTCACGCGCTTCGAGGTCGGGGAGTGGGAGAAGACCTACAGGCCCTTCTTCAAAACCCGCGAGATGTCGATCTGCTCCATCTGGCGCCACCGCCACCCCGACACGGAGCACTGGTTCCCGAAGGTCTTCATCAACTGCGGCATCAACTCCCCCGGCATCCGCGAGGAAATCGACTACGTGCGCCGCACAAGCGGCCATGCGGTGTCGCTGCCCGTCACGGCGAAGGAGCGGCAGGCGCTCTTCGACGAACATCCCGACTGGTTCTCACTTCTCAACGGCAAGCGCGACATCAAGGGCATCGCCGGCTGCTGGAGCAACGAGGGCTACTACAACTACGTCGTCTCGAACCTCGTCCGGCGCATCCGCGACAACAACGCCGTGCTGGCCAACTTCTTCGTGGCCGACGTGATGCAGCGCTGCGAATGCGAGGCCTGCACGAAGGAGCCAAACAAGTCCTCCCGCTGGTGGCACTACTACGAAAGGCTGATCCGAAGCATCCGCAAGGAGATTCCGGGCATGACCTTCGCCGGCCTCGCCTACCAGGAGTACCGCGCCGTGCCGGACTTCAAGCTCCACGAGCTCGACCATGTCGACTACTGCCAGTACAACCGCTGCTACTACCATGCGCTCGGCGACCCGAACTGCCCGATGAACGCGCGCTCGATGGAGGAGTTCAGGAGCTGGGCGAAACAGGCGCCGCTCGGTCTCTACGGCTACGAGTTCGACGTCTTCAAGACGGGCATCTACCGTCCGCTGTGGCGCGTCATCGCCGACGAAATGCGCGTCTTCAAGGAGATGGACCTCAGGCGCGTCAAGACCGAGTACAGCGTCAACCTCCACCGGCTCGTCGCGACCAAGGACCGTCCGGCGCTGCCGCCGTGGCAGGTCGGCCAGTACGCCTCGCGCTTCCCCTACTACGCCTGGGCGATGGCGGCCTTCGACCCCGACCTCGACATGGACGCGCTCCTCGATGACTTCTGCCGCCATGTTTATGGCCCCGCGGCGGAGCCGATGAAGGCCTACCACAACGCGATGGCCGACGCCTGGGGCGCGATGAAGTCGCACATCACCTACTTCGGCAATGAACCGCGCGGCGTCGCCGACACATTCATCACACCGGAGCTGGAGCGGATTGCCTCGGCGCACCTCGCCGCCGCAACGGCGGCTGCCGCCGGCAACCCGCGCGCCGCCCGCGAAGTCGAGATCGACGCCAAGGGCCTCGAGGACTGGGCGGCCCTCGCGGCCGAGGCGCGCAAGGGCGGCGTCAGGCTCGACCTTTCCGTCAAGACCGGCGACGATGCCTTCAACACGGCGGCCTGGCTCGACGCGAAGGCCAGAAAGGGCGAACCCCAACCCACGCGCTTCAAGGTCTATCGCGGGCCCACGGCGCTGCACGTCCTCGCCGAATGCGGCGAGGCGGATATCGCGGCGCTGAACCGCGGCACGGCGGAGAACGACGCGCACCACTGGGACACCCCCTCGATCGAGTTCTTCATCAACGTCGGCGACGGCCTCAGCCGCCAAATCGCCGTCACGCCCGCCGGCGGCGTCTGGGACGCCTGCGACGGCGACAAGTCGTGGAACACCGGCGCGACCGTGCGCCCGACCTTCGAGTCGGACAAGTGGCTGCTGGAGATGGCGTTCCCCTACGAGGCCTTCGGCGGGACGCCAAAGCCAGGCGACAGCTGGAAGTTCATGGTCATCCGCAACGAAAGCAAAGGCACCTTCTCCTCCTGCGGCTGGCCGATCAACATCCACCGCGACTTCTCCTCCGCCGCGACGCTCGTCTTCAAATAGCGGACTACCGACGGCGGAGAGGTCGCGAAGCGGTGTTCGGAATGGTCGTTCGCCTGGCGGACGCGGTGTTTCAAAGAAGTGTGATCAGGCGGTGCGCGACATTTACGCAGCAGCCGCTGTACGGCAGGGAGTACTGCACAAGCATACGCGGCGGCTCGCCCGGCTCGACGATAGGGAGCAGGCAGCTGTAGAAGCCCGTCCCCGTGCCGGCGGGCCGTTCGTCTATCTTCATGCCGGCGTCCCATGCGATGCCGTCCGCCGACGTGTAGAGCACCAGGCCGTCGGCGGCGGCACCGCCACCGTTGCGCCCGGCCAGGAACCAGACGTCGCCCAGGCGCCGAATCTGCGGGTTGCGGATTTTGAGCGCCACATGGCTCAGGCATGGCGCCTCCCACGTCGTTCCGCCGTCGCGGGAGACGGTGCAGTCCATCTCCGTCTCGCACTTGGAGTTGTAGGCGTAGGCGTGGAGCGCGCCGTCGGCGGCGAACTCCAGGGCGCCGTATCCCCTGCCCATTGCGTCCAGCGGAAGCGTTACGGGCTCGAATCGCAGGTCAGACCCGGCGCGGTAGACCTTGTAGGTGTGTTCCGGCCCCGTGCCGAGAAAGTGGGGGTTGGACTCCATGATGAAGAAGATGCGCTCGCCGTCGCACACGGCGTCGTAGATGCGGCCGCTGTCCGCGCCGATGGGAAGAAGGTCGGTAAAAGTCTCGCCGCGGTCCTCGCTGACCGCCATGAGCGGCGGAGACCACGGTTCGCAGCAAACCGGAAAGGCGGGGTCGGTTATCTGGAAGAAAAGGACGATGCGCCCGTCGGGCGCGCAGACGGCCTTTTCGCAGAGCGCGGTGTGGAGGCCCTCGTCGTAGAGCTTTTTGGAACACGGGAGAACGCGCACCGGGCCGAAGGTCCTGCCGTAGTCGTCGCTGATCCGGTACTCCATCCAGCCGTAGCCGCTGTGGCCGTCGAGGCGCTCCTTTCCGGCGCAGTTGGAGGCGAAGTCGAGAATGCGTCCGCCGCCGCAGTCAACGAGCGCATGGCCCATGTGGCCGCTGCGGCCGGTGGAGGCGTTGTCACGCCAGATCTCCCGGGCGGAAATCTCGAAACGATGGCTCCCGCACACGCCGGAACGCCCCTCATCAAACCTTTCAGCCATTGCCATTCCTTTCCTAAACGACCTTCAACGCCTTTCGACAAGCTGCGCCAGCTTCCCCGGCGTCTCCCGATAGTCGTCAATCCGGAGGAAGGGGAAGTCCGACAGGTAGACGGACTCGTCGTTTCCGCCCGACCCGTAGTCGTCGCCGACATAGAGCACCTCGTCATGGGCGAGACCCCTCTCCGCGCAAAGCGCCGAGAGGGCGTAGGCCTTGTCGTAGGGGGCCGGGGCCATGTCGAACGACGACGAGCCGCCGACAAAGACCTTGTAGTCTGGGAAGAGCGCCTTGACTTCGCCGTAGATGGCGCGGCGCTTGCGGCGGTCGGGGTCGTAGGCGAGCTTGTCCGGCAACGCCGCGCGGGTGCCCAGAATGGCGAAGGTAACGACGCCCGACTCGTGGAACTCGACGCTCTCGCCGGCGAAATCCTCCAGGCCATGCGCGGCGCGGAAGGCCGCGACCCGCCGTGAGACGCTCTCCCTGTCGCAGGGCAGCCGCCTGTCGAAGACGAAGCGCAGATCCGCCGCGTCTTTGTCGTATTCGGCGTACTGGAGGCCGTAGTTGCCGAGGATGTCAACTGGATAGCGCCCCATCTGGTTGAAGATGCGCAGGCAGCTCCCGGCGCCCACCATCAGGAGGTCGCGCGTCCCCGCCAGCGCGTCAAGCGCCGCCCTGGCCTCGGGCGAGAGGGGGGACTTGTGCTGCGTGAGCGTGCCGTCGAGATCGAAGGCGACGAGCCGGACCTTCCGCGCGAGAGCCGCAGCTTCGGGACCGCCGAGTTGCGAGATGTCCATGTTCGGCCTGGAGCGGGGTTAGAGGAGGGCGATCGTCGATTCGCGGGCCGGGCCGATGGAGAGGATGCCGAGCTTGGCGCCGGAGAGTTCGACCAGCCGGTCCACATAGGCCTTCGCCTTCGGGGGCAGGTCGGCGATGTCGGTGACGTCGGACGTCTTTTCCTTCCACCCCGGAAGGGTCTCGTAGATCGGCTTGCAGCGGGCGAGGTCGGAGGCCGAGGGCGGAATGTCCTCGATGCGCCGGCCGTCGAGTTCGTAGGCGACGCAGATCTTGATTTCGTCGAAGTCGTCGAGGACGTCGAGCTTGGTGACGGCCCACCAGTCGATGCCGTTGATCTGCCGGGCGTAGCGGGCGACGACGCTGTCGTACCAGCCGCAGCGGCGCGGACGCCCCGTAACGGCGCCGAACTCGTGGCCCCGCTCGGCGAGCTTCCTGCCGTCGTCGTCGAAGAGTTCCGTCGGGAAGGGCCCCTCGCCGACGCGCGTCGTGTAGGCCTTGATGCAGCCCACCACGCAGTCGATGGCGCGGGGCGGAATCCCGGAGCCGATGCAGGCGCCGCCGGCGGTCGGATTCGACGACGTGACATAGGGGTAGGTGCCGAAGTCGATGTCGAGCATCGTCCCCTGGGCGCCCTCGAGAAGGATGTTCTTCCCCTCTTCCTGCACCTTGCGGAGATACGGGATGGTATCGATGATGAACGGCGCCAGCGCATCGCGGGCCTCGGCGTAGATGGAGACGATTTCGTCGGGATCCATCTGGTGGTCGCGGATCGTGCAGCCGGGCACGTCAAGGGGGATGTCGCCGAGATCCATCGCCTTCAGCCGCCGGTTCGTCTCCTCGACGCCGGCGCGCACGCGGTCGGCGAAGTCGGGCGCGAGAAGGTCGCCGCAGCGGAGGCCGTTGCGCGAGACCTTCGAGGCGTAGGCCGGCCCGATGCCCCGGCCCGTGGTCCCGATCTTGGCGTCCTTCGCGCGCAGGGCCTCGTCGGCCTTGTCGAGGACGCGGTGCCAGAGCATGACCATGTGCGAGCGCGAGGCGATGAAGAGCCGCCCGCTGCACTCCACTCCCGTGGTGCGGAGCGCGCGGATCTCCTCGATCAGGTCGAGGGGGTTCATCACAACGCCGTTGCCGATCAGACAGACCTTGCCCTCGTGGAGAATGCCCGAGGGAACGAGGCGGAGGACGCGCCGCGTCCCCTCCGCGATGACCGTGTGGCCGGCGTTGGAGCCGCCCTGGTAGCGGACGATCACGTCCGCCTTCGCGGTCAGGTAGTCAACGATCTTGCCCTTGCCTTCGTCGCCCCACTGGGCGCCTATGAGAATGGTGTTCATGGACGTTCGTAAATTATGGTTGGAAGGTAGCGTCGCAAAATTGCCGCCAAGCGGCCGACGGGCCGCAAGACGAAAGCGACTACTTAATTATACCAAAGTCCGGGGCCGCCCCCGTCACTCCGCGCAGTCAAAGGCGAAAACATGCGACTTGCCGCCGCCCCAGGTGGATTCGACGACGAGGCGCAGCGCGTCGGCCTCGACGGGCGCGAAGGCGACGCGGCGAAGGCGGAGAATGTTCTCCGCGTCGGCGAAGACGGCTTGCCAGACGCCCTCGATCCGGGCGTCTATGCGGAAGCCCTTCGCCAGCGCCTTCGGCATTTCGGCGCGCTCGGTCGTCGCCTCGAGCTTGCGCATCCGCTTGCCGCGATGGGACATTTCGGAGTCGAAGACGATGCGCGCCCCGGAGATGCGGCGCGGTGCCGCCCATTCGTAAACGGCGGACTCGTCGCCGGGCGCAAGCCAGAGGCCGTTGTCCGCGCCGCCATAGCCGCGGTCGATGCCGTTGCGCAGCACATCGACCTCCTCCGCGCATTTCGCCTCGCGCGTGAGGGGCGAGACCTTGCGCCAACGGAACGGCAGCATGCAGTCGTCGTCCTCAAGCGCGTCCTGCAACTCGGCGATGCGCTCGCGCCGCAGCTGCGCCGGGTCGATGCCGTATTTGACGAGCAGCGCCGCCGCCGTGCCGACGGCCTGGCCGAGCGTCGCGCAGGTTCCCATGACGCGCGTGGAGGACATTCCCATGTGCGTGCAGGAGATGTCGCGGCCGGCGAACATCAGGTTGGGGACGTTGACGGAGTAGAGGCAGTCGAAGGGAATGCCAAAGGGCGCGGGAGCGACGTGGTGGACGCTCTGGTGGCCGTTGCACCAGAAGGCGTCGGGGTCGTGGTCGTCCAGCGACCAGCCGCCGTAGGCGACGACGTCCTCGAAATGGCCGCCGGAGGTGACGTCGTGCTGCGTGAGGATGTGCGGCCCGACGAAGCGCGTCGACTCGCGCTTGCCGGGGAGCGCCCCGATCCAGTCCAGCTCGTAGCCGCGCGCGCGGCCGTCCGGGTGGTTCTTCATGTAGGCCCAGGCGCCGTAGGCGATGCGCTTCAGTTCGAACTGGATGGCGTCGGCGTCGCCGATCGTGTCGAGGTTGCCGCCGAACTCGACCCACCAGAAGTTGTTGTTCTCGGGATAGAGGCGCTTGTAGGAAAAGTAGGTGCGGCCGTCGCCCGGCGGCTGGGGGGCGTCCACGAAGTCGGCGTCGGTGAACGTGTAGGCCCAGGGAGGCGGGACGAAGGGGCGGTGTTCGTCGGTCTTGCGGAGCTGGAGGAGGATGGAGTTGCCCATCGTGCGGTGGTCGCCGCCCTTCTGGAGGAAGTCCTCGCCGAACTCGGCGGGGTCCTCGCGCCCGATGCGGAACTTCGCGCCCGAGAGGCGCAGGATGCCGTCGCCGGAGCAGTCGGCGAACTGGCGTCCGCGCAGCGTCCAGCGCGTGTAGGCGTTGCCGTTCCAGGCGCGAACGGCGGCGATGCGGGCGCCGTCCATCACCACGGCCGTAACGGAGGTGTTGAGGAGGAGCGTGATCTTCGGTTCGCCGACGACCGCCGAGAGGAGGACATCGTCCCAGACGGTGTAGCGCAGGAGGGGGTTGTAGCGGAAGTTGCGCAGCTGCAGCTCCTCGAGGAGGCCGGCCTCCTTGTTGTCGTCGCCGTGCGCGCCCAGGATGCCCATGCGCATCTCGCTCGAGCAGTTGCCGCCAAGGACCGGCCGGTCCTGCACGAGGATGACGGATGCCCCGCGCCGCGCGGCGGCGATGGCGGCGCAGACGCCGGAGAGGCCGCCGCCCACGACGACGAAATCGGCCTCGGCCGTCTTGTCGAGGATGACCGGCGAATTCGCCTCCGTCCGCATCGGATGGTCTTCGCGCCCCGCCTCCGCGAGGTCGCTCGTCGTGAGTCGCGCGCTAGTGGATGAGATGGTGTTCATGGCAATCAATAGAGGAACCCGAAAAGCCAAAGCGGTATCTTGTTGCCGAATCCGGTTTCAATGTCGTCTGCGACAACAAAGCTATCCGGCATGTCCTTGATTTGGTCGAAGCCCTTCCCAGAACCTCCGACTTCAAAAAGCCATCGACCATCGACTTTGAAGTCACCTTGCGGAGGATACTTGACATCGTGGCCCGAACCGCGCAGCTGGTTCAGGAAAAATGCCTCCCTAAGCGTACCGGTGTCAACTCTGCCGACGAGGGCGAACATCATGTTCGGGTTGTCGGGATAAATCTTGTCCGGGCGTGAAAGGTTTTTCAGCGACGCCTTTTCGGATTTCAGTTGCTGGACAAGGGCGGCCCGTTCGAGAATGTCGAGCATGGTCAGCCCCTGGGCGCGGTTCGTCTCTATTTCGGCGAAGAGCGCGTTCATCTTCGGAAGCTGCGGGCAGGACTCCGAAAGCACCATCAGCATCCGCTTGATTTTCCGAATCGTCGTCGGCGTCACCTCCTCGACTGCGGGCAGATCGCTTTCGAGGGTCTGGTTGACGACATCGTTCAGCCGCGCTCCGTAAAGGCCGTGAACGGACTTGTAGAAGGGGTAGAAACCGACCTTTGCATACTTGGCGAAATGCGGGAGGACCTTGACCGATGCGACAATGTCTTCCGCCAGTTCCCGGTGGCCGGAAACGATTTCTTCAAGTGTAACGGCGGGGAAGGAGGCGACTCCCTCGAATTCAAGGTATTCGCGAAAGGAGAGCCCCCTCAAGTCGTAAACGGCCTGCCGGCGCGAAAGGTCGGCCTTTCCGCGCTCGATTTTCAAGAGGCTCGACCCTGAATACGCGATGTCGATATCACCGTATTCGTCCGATAAGTTTTTGATGATGCGCTGCCAATCGGCCATGTGGTGGATTTCATCGACAAACAGCCTGACGAGGCCGTGGGAGTGCATGTAGGCGGCGACATCGGAAAGGGAATGGGTCGAAAACCACAGATCGTCGGCGGAGACGTAAAGGGCGTCGCGCCTTTTCTTGCGCCGGTATTCCTCGATGTAGTGCTGGAGCAGCATGGTGGTTTTACCAGTGCCCCTTGCACCCTTTATGCAGATGAGGTGGTCACGCCAATCGATTTTTGAGCAAAGGTAGCGGTGAAAGCCTGTTTCAACCTGCCTTGCGCGATGCTCCATGGCGTCGAAGAGTCGCTGCATTTCCAAATCGTCCATGTTTCGAATCCTCAAAAAAAGACTTTTCAATGTCTTTCTTTTCCGAAAAAGAGACTTTGCAGAGTCTTTTTTTCTTGGAAAACAGACTTTCAAAAGTCGATATTTACAATTCAAACATATTCCTTGGAAAAAGTCAACGGTCTACCCCAACTAACCTAAAGCCAGAAACCCACTCCGCGCCATCAGCTTCTTAAATCAAGCCCGCTACCTCGTAGCGCCCAGAAACGCGCCCTGCGCCCTGAGCGCCGCCACGAGGCGCCCTGCATCGAGCGCCCGGGGGGTGTCCCCGGTCTTGAGGCAAAGCGCGGCCGCGGTTCCGGCCGCCTCGCCCATCGCCATCACGGGCGGCATCACGCGCACCGCCCCGGCAGCCTCGGATTCCGCCGAGAGGCAGCGGCCGGCGACGAGAAGCCCCTCGACCTCCCGCGGCACGAGGCAGCGGTAGGAGACCCCGTACCAGTCGCCGTTCCGAATCGCCACGTATTCGTTGGAGAGAGGCCCGAAACGCCCGTGTACATCGACGGAGTTGGAGGCCAGCAGGATCGCGTCGTCCGGGACGCGCCCCTCAAGGCAGTCCTCGGCCGTGAGCCGGCCTTCGCCGAGGATGCGGCGCGACTCGCGGATGCCGACCGTCGAGCCGCTGCACAGCAGCCGCGCGTCGGCGCAGCCGGGGACGTACTTCCTGAAGAACCGGAAGATCTGGTCAACCTGCGCGCGGCCCACGGTCTCGGCGGCGCTCCAGCTCTCCGGATCCGTCGAATCGACGCCCATGATGCGCGAGGTGTTGATCGACCACTCGTCTTCGCGAACGCCGCGGAAGAGGCCTATGGAAACGCGGTCGAGCGTCCAGTCGCCCGCCGCGCGCGCCTCGGCGACCCGCCAGTGGAGCGAACGGTAGTTCACGCCGTCCTTGCGGTAGAAGTCGCCCAGATGCGCCTCGATGTCGGCCGTAATGGCGGCCAGGTCGCAGTTGCCGATGCGGAAGAACATCGAGGCCGGCTGGACGCGGCGGCCGGCCGGGTCGCCGAATTCCGTCGGCGCGCCCGCGCGGAAGGCCACGTCGGCATCGCCCGTCGCGTCGATGACGACCTTCGCCCCGACATCGCGCATCCCCGCCTTGGTGAAGAGCCGTGCGCCGACGATGCGCCGGCCCGCCATCAGCGGCTCGGCGAAGTCGTCGTGGAAAAGCACCTTCACGCCGGCCTCGGCGCACATTTCGTCAAGAAGCAGCTTCAGCGCCTCCGGCTCGAACGGGGTGCAGTGGTCGTGGCCGACCTTGATCCAGCTGGTGAAGGCCGTGCCCCCCAGGCAGTCGCGGGGGTGGATGGCGCCGCCGCGCGCGACAAGGCGCTCGACGATCTCGTTGAAGAGGCCACGTATGATCTGGGTTCTGCCGGACTTGTCGTAGCATGTCATGAACGGCCCGACGAGGCCGCGCGTCGCCATGCCGCCAAGGCAGTTGCCGCGCTCGACGACGAGCACCCTCGCGCCGTTCCGCGCCGCCGCGATTGCCGCGCAGACGCCGGCGGGGCCGCCCCCGCAGACGAGCACATCCGTATCGAGCCATGGCTCCGCGCCGCGAGGCGCCGCGACCGACTTTCCCTTCACGAAGTTTCGACTCGTCCCAGGGGTAAGACGGTCATGCGGCTTGCGGCACAGGTAAAGCACGAATTCGTCGACGAACTCGATCTTGTTTCCGTGGCGGAGAATCGCATCCCGGACGCCGCCGAAAAAGGCGTCCTTGCATTCCTCGCGGAGCATGATGTGGTCGGAATGGGTGCCGATATACTCGATGTATTCGTCGGCGGTGTAGCGGCGCGTCGAGGGAAACGAAAAGCGCTCCTCGGTCTCGAAGCCATACTTCATGGCGTCGAGATAGGGGAAGCGCTGTCGGTAGGGCGCGTCGGTGCGGAAGTGTTCGTCGTAGACCTTCTGAATGTCGGCATAAAGGGCCGGGTTCGGCGTCTGGTAGTCCGAGTGCAGGAAGAACATCGCAAGATAGCCGCCGGGCTTCAGGATGTCGAAGCTCTTGGCAAAGGCGATCCGCGGCTCGATCCACTGTATCGCCGCCGCGGAATACACGAAGTCGAAACTGCCCCTTTCGAAGGGATGCCGCTCGAAATCACCCTCGATCAACTTGAAATTCGGCCGGTTCTCGTACTTCGCGCGCATAAACGCGGCAAGATGCCCGCCAAGCTCGATGGCCGTGTAGTCGCAGCCGGCGTCAAGCGCGAAGTCGGTGGCCTGCCCCGTTCCCGGGCCGATTTCCAGGCAACGCGCACCTTTTCCGAGCGAACAGCGCGAAACGAGAAACCGAAACAGCTCAGGGGTGTAGCGGAGACGCCAGCGGTCGAACTTCTCGGGGATGGCGTCGAAGACCTTCCGCTGGTCAAGGCTTTCTTCCGGGGGTGGCGTCATGGCGTCCATCCTCAAAGCAACTTGGGCTCGTCGGCCGAAGTCTCCTTGGTGTGCATCAGCAGCTTGTCGCCGGCCTGGAGGCGGGTGGAGCCCTTGGGGATGAGGGTTCGGCTCCCCCGCTTCACCATCACGATGATCGTCTGGCGCGAGAGGTCGAGGTCGCGTATGAGCTTTCCGTTCCACGGGTTCTTCTCCAGCAGCACGACCTCCTTGAGGGCGATCTTCGTGCTGTCGAGAACCGGTTCTGCGCCCAGCACGATGGTGTCGCCCGGCAGGAGCACCAGGCTGCCGTTCGGAACCAGCACGTCGTGTCCGCGGTGGATGGCGGTGAGAATTACGTCGTGCGGGAGCCGCAGCGGCGCTATGTCGCGTCCCGCCCAGTCGTCCGACTCGTCCAGCTTGAACTTGATGAAGTGGAT
>JAEEGL015827666.1_pt1 | contig 16070 bp, 14 predicted proteins | sample 9134231 | NCBI WGS metagenome assembly JAEEGL01 (sample SAMN16246548, study PRJNA631951) | gut metagenome | biome: gut microbiome; feature: rumen; material: fiber-attached | host: Bos | place: Iran: Karaj | collected 2018-10 | reverse complement strand
TGGCTCGCCATCCGCTCGTGAGGGAGCTGCGCGGCAGGTTCATGAACCGCGACGGCCTGGCCACTCTCTCCGACCGCGCGCGCGCCCGCATCTGCGCCGACGAGACGAACCTTGTGGTGTTCCTCTCCCACCGCGCATTCGGGGTGGAGAAGGCCAAGGACGGCTCGATCGGCGCCGTCAAGGCGCTGGACCTTGGGCGCAACGCGGCCGTCCGCTTCCGCGCGCCGATATTCTGCGACGCCACCGGCGACGGCTGGGTGGGATTCTGGGCCGGCGCGGACTTCCGCATGGGCCGCGAGGCGAAGGGCGAGCACGACGAGTCGATGGCCCCCGACAAGGCCGACGGCGACACGCTGGGCGCGTCGCTCATGTGGACCAGCGTCGAGGCCAATACCGACATGCCTTTCTCCGCCCCCTGGGCCGAGCCGCACGCGCAGGGCATCACGGCGGTGAACGGCGAATGGAACTGGGAATACGGCATCCACCGCGACATCGTGCGCGAGGGCGAGGAGATACGCGACCGACTCTTCCTGGCCATCTACGGCGCGTTCTCGCGCGCGAAGCGCAATCCGGCCAACTCCCGCCGCGTTCTCCAGTTCTGCCCGTATCTGCTCGGCAAGCGCGAAAGCCGCCGCCTGATGGGCGACTGGATCCTCGCCGAAAAGGACGTCACGGAGAAGCGACCATTCCCAGACGCGGTGGCCACTGGTTCGTGGTCGGTCGATCTCCACTACGACGACTACACGAACGGCGTCGATTTCCTCACCACTTGCCGCCAGCCGCATTTCGGACGATACTGGATACCCTACCGCTCGCTCTACTCCCGCAACGTGCCGAACCTGTTCATGGCTGGGCGCTGCCTGAGCGCGACGCATGTGGGCCTGGGCTCGCCGCGCGTCATCAACACGCTCGCGCAGACGGGCGTGGCCGTGGGCGAGGCTGCGGCGATCTGCACGAGGCTATCGTGCCGCCCGCGCGCCGTCTGGGAAGGGGGGCATGTCCACGAGCTGCAGCGCAGGATCGGCGGCGACTGGCCCGGCAACCCGGACCCGGCGAAGGCGGACTGGAGGTATGTGGACGACGAATCCGACGGCGTCTCGTTCGGTCCCGGCTGGTGGCAGAACTTCTGCAACAACGGCGACCAGATCGGTGACAAAGCGCACTACGGCTCGCAGAAGTCGGGGCCGGCCGTGTATCCTCTTCCGGTGGAGAAGGCCGGAAGGTACCATGTCTACTTCAACGTTCCGTACCATTGGAACTCGAAGCGTCCGATGCGCACTGCGTACGAGATTTCCTCGGGCGGCGCGGTGGCGGAGGTGGCCGTGGACCCGGTTTTGCGCATGGGGGAGTGGAACGAGCTTGGTGTCTTCAACCTCGCCCCCGGGGCTGTGCTGAGGGTCATGCCTTCAAAGTCCGTCGGCCGTGTGATCGCGGACGGCTTCGCTGTCGCCCCGGCCAGATGACGACATATGGGATTTGCCATCATGGCTGCGATTCCCGAAACTTCCACGACGCTTCTTCGCGACCTCGCGCAGGATTCCCAGCATGCCCGCTGGGGAGAGTTCGTGGCGCGTTACCGCCCCATGATGGAGGCGTTCATGCGCGAGCGCTTCCCGTCCGTGGAGGCCGACGACGTCATCCAAGAGACCTTGATCGCCTTGATAAAGGCGTTTCCGGTGTATCATTATTCGCCGGAGGAGAAGGGGCACTTCCGCAACTACCTCACCGGCATCCTCCGCAACAAGGCGTTGAAGTCCTTGCGCGATGAACGGCGGCAGGCGGAGATTGTCGCAGAGTTGCGGCGCGTCGAGGAAGCCGCGCCATACCCGGATGGCAACATGGTAGGGCGGCGCGTCCCGACCCGCCGCGATGGTAGGGCGGCCAGCCCCCTGGCCGCCGTGGACGAACAATCCTGGCGTGAATCGATCTTCGAGATCGCCCTGCAGCAGCTGTTCGCCGACGGGTCGATCGCCGACCGCACGAAAGAGGTGTTTCGGCGCGTGGCCGTGAACGGCGAGAAGCCCGACGATGTGGCCGCCTCGTTCGGTATTGAGCGCAATGCCGTGGATCAGATGAAGGCTCGCATGATGACGCGGCTTCGCGAACTGGTCGCTGCGCTGGAGAAGGTGTACGGAGACGATGGCAATGGCGCCTGATGCGCTTGACTCTTTCTTGGAGGACCATGAGCCAATGCCTTCGGGCGCATCATTCGCCACGGGCGAGATGTTTGGGGATTGGCGCATCACGGCGTTCATAGGCAGGGGTGGCAGCGGGGAGGTGTATCGCGTTGTGCATTCCGCGCTTGGAACGGAGGCTGCGCTCAAGGTGCATGTTCCGCGTATGGAAGGTGAGGATGCTCGCGAGGCCAGAGCGCGCGAGCGTTTCATGGGCGAGGCAAAGCTCCTTTCGGAGAACGTGCATCGCTCTTTCCCGCGCTTTCTTGGCTGGGGGGAGCGTGATGGGCGGCCGTGGTACGTGATGGAATTGCTGGAGCCGTTTCCGCTGCCCTCTTCAGACGGGGACGTCGCCCGGTTCGTGCTTGGCGTGGCAGATGGTGTGCGGCACCTGCATTCGCTAGGGCTTGTCCACCGCGACATCAAGCCCGGCAATATACTCTGGCGGGCAGGGCACGAGCCTGTCCTTATCGATCTGGGCCTTGTGAAGGAGTTCGATCCCGGTGTGGGGCATACAGGCTTGTCCGTCACGGTGATCGATGGCAAGGCTACGGCGGCTGGAACCCCTCGCTATGCGGCGCCGGAGCAGATGAACGGCGGAGAGATCACGCCGGCTACGGATGTGTTTGCGCTGGGGATGCTGGCGAACGAGTGCTTCGGTGGCAAGCCGCCGCGCGCCTGGGAGCGCATAATCCGTCGCGCCGCGGCGGCCATCCCGTCGCAGAGGTATAAGACAGTGACCGCATTCGCCCGCGCGGTCAGACGGCGGAATTGGATTGCATGGGTTGCAACGGCCATCGTATCTCTGTTAGTTGTGTTCATGTTCATCATGGCTTTCTGCCGAGAAGAGGAAAAGGTGGTGAAGCCGGTCTCCAAGCCGGAGATCAGAGTGGATAATTCTGTAGAGGCAGTTGCAAAACCTCCCATACATACGGTAGGGTCACGCGTCCCGCGTGACAGCGGACGCGCGTCCCTACCTACGTGGGATCGTCTTGGGGAACGTTTCACCACCAATCGTGTAGAAAGGGTCATCGTCTGGACAACTCGGGAACTTGGCCGCGGAAGGACCTTGATCCGCGCTCTCATGCATCCTGCCGCCAAGGCGTTCTTCGATGCGAAGTATCCCACCAACACTACGTGGGATTCTCACATGCCTTCGTATTTCGCCATATTTGAAACGAACAAGGTGGATGTCTTCCAAGTGAAATTGAAGAAGCGCAGCATTAAGCTCAATGAACCCATACGACTGTTGCCAGACATAGAGTACTCCATCCAGGGGCCTGGTAGATTGGATGCCGACATTTCGGGTCCGGCCAATTCATTTCTGCGTTTGAATGGCTGTACCGTAATCAACAGAACTAAAGACTTCTACCCTGAAAACGGCATACAGTATACTCTTGAGAATGGTGTTTATCTCAATTTCATCAATGTAAGTCAACCATCTCCGCTCTTGAATATGCGAGATGTCTTTGGTGCGTACGACCATGCGTTCAATGTTGTGCGCTTTAAGGGACCAGAGCGCATTGAAGAGTTGAATCAGCTTTTGATCAACGAGAACGCTGCGGTAATGGAATAGCCTGCGCCGATTCGCAATATGTGCGGCGGATAGGACAATAGGACGATTAGGACAACAGGACGGTTGGCGGCTGATGGGGCTTCAAGGGAAAACTTGGGAAATTCTTCTGCCGCCGCGTAAGATTCTGCGTTCTCTCGGCAATATGGAATGGAGGAACGGTCTGCCCTGTCCCCATGAGAGAGGCGCTGCGGTTTCGAGAAAAATGCGGAATTTTGCTTTTCCCGCGCACAGGCGCGGGGAAATTTGATAAAATGCCCGCAGACAATTCAAGGATCAATGCGTTCTGCGCATCGATTGGCACGTCTGAAACCTGGAAAGTTTGATGTGTGTGCCAAGCGAAGTGGAGAATGCACCCGGTTGGGTGCATTCTCTCTCGTGGGTCACACAGGGCTTTCCAGGGCCTCAGACGAAACACGGGAGAGGAGTGCGCCCTCTTTCTTCGCCCGTGACCGGAATGAGGGCAGCTGGGAGATTGGGTGGAGAGAATAGGCAGAGCCGCGAGAAGAACCGTGCAGCGGGCAAGACGTCCGCTGCCGATGCCCGTTCGTTCGCCCGGTAGGGTCGCGCGTCCCGCGCGACCGCACAAGCAATACTTATTAATTCCAAATCGTGTCAAATCACCGGAGCCGCCTGCGCCCACAGGCGTCCTTCGCAAATCTAACATGGGCAAGTTAAGGAAAGAAGCAAAATGAAAACCATCAAATGTCTGTTTAGCGCCATTGTGTGTGTTGCAGTATGCGTCGGATGTTCGCGGGAGGATCGCGAGGAGATTGCCGACCGCGTGGATAACGCTGGACGTGCGCTGAGGGGTGAATCCGCCACTGGTGAGAAGACACCGCGCATCGTGAAGGAGCAGCAGCGTAAGGAGCGTATCCGCCAGAACAACACCTGGACGCCAGAGAACCGCGCTCATCATCCGGTTGAATACTGTCAGGCGCAGCTTGAGGATCTACAGCGGTATTCCCGCGAACTGGAGGCGCGGGCGCATGAAAAGTCTTGTGCCATCGCTGCAGTGAAGCGGACGCTCAGCGACAACGAGACGATGGAGCAAAACTTAAAGAAATTCCTTGTTGACGCGAAGAAGACCTTCAAAGAATGCGATGCTGCGAACAGCTGGCCAGCCAAGCTCGGCGGCTATTCCCTCTCCCGCGAGAAGACGCAGGATAAGATCATCGACGCTGCGCAGAAGATCGCCGAGATACAGTCCAAGACGGCAAGTAAGCAGAATCAGCTTGTGGCGCTTGAAAAGACCTTGAAGGTTACGCAGGACGAACAGAAGCGCATCGTGAAGATTCGCGAACAGGTGCAGAACACGATCAACGATCTTCGCATCAAGAAGGTCATAGAGGGGGACGACAGCATCGTAGCCTCGCTCAACGCAATTGAGGACAACATGGGTACGCTTGGCGTGAACTATGACGATCCGAAGATCGAGAGCATCATCCAGCCTGACGAGAAGACGACTCGTGACGAGCTGTTCAAGAAGATCATGGCAGAGTGAGGAAAAATGCTTGCCATCTGGTAAATGGAGTTAGGTATATGAGCGGTGGCGTCAAAGGATGTCTTGGTTGTGCCGCAATATTCTTCGGCTTGCCGATTTTGTGTGGTGCTTTCAAGATATGTGTAATGGAGTGGGATAGATTCTCCGCTCAACGTGAGGTCAAGAAGGCTCAGGCTATAGAGAACGCTAAGCTTGCAGAGGCTCGGCGTCAACAAGAAGTTGCTGTGGTCAAAGCCAAGAAGGAGGAGGCTGCGGCCAGACAACGGCAACAGGCAAAGGAGGATAAGATACGGACGTTCGCGCTGAAAGATGCACCGACAGTATGGAATGTCTATCAGTCATTGAAGGGCGAGATTGACATTCAGGGCAGGAAGATCGACGAACTACGTGAAACGCTTACGTCGTTTGGGCGAGACCCTAATCAGGATTCAGACTTCCAGCGTATCATGGCATTGCGGGACGAGATGATCAAGTCGCTGAACGCGTTGCATGACAAGCTGGAGGATGCCTACATCGCTGCGCGGAAGTACGAGGCGGCACCCAGCCGAAAGGACTATCAGGAATTACACAAAAAGGCGCTAGAGGATGGCGTTAAAGAAGCGGATGCCGCCACCGCGCGATTCAAGGAAATGAGGTTGAACAAATGAAGGTTGATGTGTCCATAATTCATGTGACGGTCGCATTGTTGTGTCTGACTGGATGTCAGACGCCTCCACCGCAACAGCCGCAACCATTGTCCAGACCTAATCCTGTGCCTGTTGTCGTGGGACGGAAGGAGGTCGTTAAACCACAGCCTGTACCGCAGGCGCGAAAGCGCACGCCTGAACAGATGCAGATGCTTCAGGATTTTGCCATGAAGGAATCCCCAAAGATATGGCAGACAATCCAGACCATGCGTGGCGAGATGACGGAGAATGGCGCGAAGATCAAAAGGCTGCGCGCCGATCTTTTGGAGTTCGACAGGAATCCCGACACGGACGAGGACTACAAATCTCTTGTCGCCGGATTGAAGGAGTTGAAACGAGCGTATGATGCCATCTTCGACAGATTGGAGGATGCTTACATCGCGGCGAAGAAGTATGAGGCGTCGCCCAGTCGTAAGGACTATCAGCAGATGATGAAACGTGCACTTGAAGATGGTATCCAAGACGCAACCATGGCAACCGAACGCTACAAGGCGATGACAAGGGAAAAGTAATAGATGATAAAAGAGAAATACGAGGTATACACATGGAAACCATTAATGATTTGTTACAGGAGTATTATCAATTTAAGAAAGCACATTCACCTTATGATTACCGTGAATGGCGGGTTGGGGGAGACATTGCTCGGCAGTGCAAGGAAATTCTTGACAAAATAGGTGAGACTGTTAAGACCTTACTGGTCTCTCATGCGATTCTACAAGAATGCGACTTCAAGGTTGTTTCGCCGGACGGTGTTGGATATTATCCGAAATCACCATGGATTGGGGTTCTTGTAAAGAGCGAAACTGTAACAAATGGAGTGTATCCAATATTGGGGTTCTACAATGATTCTAGTGGTTGTTATATAGGTTGTGTTGAGTCATACACAAATCCCCAACTTGACTTTCAGCGTCGATATTGTACGGACGAGGGCCTGTCTGAAGGCGATAAAAGAAAATTGGCAGAATGTGGCTTGGACAAGGATACTCATCTAGCAAGGATGCCGACGATTGTTCCTGCACATTGCGAGCTCAATGAAGAAATCCTGATAAGGGCGTGGACGGATGCTCTTAGAATTAGAAACGAGTATAGAAATGATTTCCCAAGTGAGTCGATAAATTGGTATAAAGAGATACGTGTTGACGATTTAAGTCAATGGTTGAATTTGATTTCATGCTATCATACTGCAGGGAACGAAGAATCGGTTCCCCCATGGATATATCGAGGGCAAGGTGACTCCATGTGGAATCTAGAATCATCATTCTACCGACGATTCGAAGGTATTAATGATAGTGGGATTCTCAATAAGATAGAAACACAATCAATGAACAATTTCAAACGAGAGATGTATGGGGCAATGCAATATCAAAGATTTAGTGGTGTGAATCTACTTGCGGTGATGCAACATTATGGGAGTGTTACACGTCTTCTTGATTTCACTTTCTCGCCACTGATCGCATTGTTTTTTGCACTTGATCAGCGAGAAGAGCTTGTGGCAAAGTTACGGGGCTACAGTAGATGTCATGGACTTCCGCAAGACGTTGAAGACAATAATATATCGTTGGTGGTATGGGCTTTTAATATTCTGTCAATTCTTAAAGGAGATGGCAAGGATGTTGATTTAAATGATGTTTTAGCGAAGTCGACCCAGGAGGCGCATGAAATGGTTTTGCATAGGGGTGGTAATGTTAGTAAGGGGATTAATGTTGTATTACCAAAGTTTGGAAACGAACGGTTGTCCGCTCAATCAGGGTTGTTCTTGATGGCACAGGATATTGGTTTGCCCTTTGAGGAGAATTTGAGGGCGGCACTCCCTCATCTCAACGTAATAACAAGAAATGATTGCGGTAGTGAGGAGATTTCTGCAATGATTAATGGAGGGAGGACAGCGGTGATGAAAAAGTTTGATGTGGTGAAATTTGTCTTTCCTGAGAAACAGGTTCATGGTATCAAACGGATGTTGAAATCATTAAGAATCACATACAAGGCTGTTTATCCCGATCTTGTAGGAATAGCGAGGAACGCTACTGAGGAAATTTGACAACGATTTTACGGAAACCGCTCGGTGAGTGCCGATGTCGGATTAAGGTAAAAAGTAACAGACAGAAAGGACCAATGAAATGAGCGCTAACGAATCTACAAACGCCACGAATGATAAAGATAAGGACAGGAAGGAATTAGTTGGTGATAAATCCGTAGATGGAGAAGTGTCACTTAGTTTGACACCATATAGAACCACAGATCCTAAACTTATTGCACGTCTATGGGAGTGTGCCGATGATTCTTATGAGGAGGAGTGGAAGCAAAGGAAACAAGGATTTTATGCCTTAGGTGATGAGAGATTTAAAGACCGGATTCAGGTAACGGCAATGGTGTATCCGATACTTCATTGTACCGATATTATTCATAAACATACGAGGGCTTATAAAGAGGTATGCCTACCTAAGAATGCAGAAGAAGAATTGCTTCCTCCGATGGACAAGAAACGAGAAGGAGATTATACCGATCCATGGAATGATGGAAAATTCCCCTCAGATTTTGAAAGAGGGGCGAACCCACAAAAACTTAGAGAAAAGATATTACCAGAAACATGTATATGGGTGAAATGTGCTGATTGTCATGGGAAAGGCTATAAATATACGAGAGGTCGCAATGTGAGACGATGCTCATATTGTGGTGGTACGGGAATGAGAGGTTTAGTATTGTGTAATGAGTGTAATGGAAAGGGTTCAAAGAGCGAAGAAACATGTGAATCTAGTCTGTGTAAAACCTGTTGGGGAGATGGTATATATAGATCTGTGGTGAAAGCAATTGAAGGGACGGATGTTGTTGCTACGAGTGACTGTATATTAAAGGGAGTCCCTGACGTTGTACTCCCCGAAAGAATGATAAGAAGTAGCCCTAACAGCCAATGGTCAAATATGCCAAGGTATAAGGTTTTAGAAATAAGCGCGGCAAATGGGAGAGTCATATTATCGTCCGAGAAATTAAAATGTTTTGGCGTGGTTGCGCAAAAACTCCAAGAATGTTTGCAAGATCTTCAGAAAAAACTTGATGATGGAACTGCACACTATAAGTCTGAGACTATTATGATCGAATTTGGCATAAGATATGTCAAATTCGACATTACAATACCTAATATAGGTTGTTGTACAGGTAAGATTACATGTTGGGGTGATACATTGTCTCCCGAAGATCTGTTGTCAGGGTTTGACAGGAAATACGAAAATAAAAGAGGTTTGTTTGATGATAGGGGACGATCTCATGATCATGGATATGGATCGGGCTATCCTGACCCTGAGGAAGTTTTAACGATATTATTAATCCAAATGAGCAAAACTATTGGTAGCGCGAAGAAGTCACCTATACCCAAGGTTTCCAAGAAACGAGATAGTGGTAGTTCTTCGGTGTCCACCAAGAAGCGTTGGTTGTTCATTGCTCTTGGATTGTTGTTTGGCTTCTTTGGCGTCCATCTCCTCTATGCGAAGCGATGGTTCCTGTTCCTGTTGCTGTGGGCCGGGTTTATCACTGGTAATGTATGCTCCGATGGGAAGAAACCTTCAGGTGAATCGACAGAGACGGCCATTTTCCAGACCGAAGATGTAACCACGAAACCTGCTAAAGGCAACGTGCCCATCGGAGGTATAGGCTTTGCCGTTTGGGCGCTGCTTTGGCTCGGTGGCACCTTCTTCATCAAGAAGGATGGGAAAGGGAATAGGATGTAAGGTAAAGTTATCGCCTTCCTTGCCACGAATGTGGCAAGGAAGGCGATAATCAAGACATGAAAAAAGTATGAAATGGAAGTCACGATTAATTCAAATATTGAGAGAGATTATCATGGTAAGATTGGAAACAGTCAAGAATATAAGGATTACTGGGCCAAGCGAATGGAAAGGAACTGATGACAAATGAAAAACGTTTCAGAAGTGAGTAACAAGTCCAAGGCAACGATGGCACAAACGAAAAGGAACTCACGCGAAGAAGCGGAACGCCGAAGGTTTTGTTAGATGAAGAAAAGGATGAAGAATTGTGATGAAGGATGTAGAATCTTTTGATATCAATGAACCGCGAGTTGAGCAGTGGAAGCGGAAACTGCTGGATCTTTCTTTGCGCAACCCGCTTCTGAATGTGCGGGAGTCGTCAAAGTTCCTGCCACTCGAAGATGGCGTCAAATTCTCTGGCGGTGCCACGACAACGGCAGTCGCTCCATACGTCCCGCCGGAGGCGGGTACTGTGGTGCCCTATAAGACGCGGTTGACTGAAAAGGAAGTACGCAAGAGGCTGAAGGAGCTCTACACCACAAGTCGGTCCATATTCATGGAGTCGGGCATAAACCCCTTGTATGTGGTTGTGGGATTTCTAAATTGGAATGAAGAGGATGGCAGCGAGTTCCACCGCGCGCCACTTGTGTTGATTCCGGCGCAGCTTGTGCGTCAGACCGCCGCCCCGGGATTCAAGTTGATGCGGACGGACGAGGATGCTTCCGTCAATTTCTGTCTCGTTGAGATGCTGCGGACCTTGTTCGGTATTCCGGTGAAGGACGTCCCAGGCGGCGGATTCGACGATGGTGACCCTGACTTCGGCGAAGTGTTCAGGGTGTTCGCTGATGCGATACAAAACCGCAAGGAATGGTTTATAACAACCGACATCGCCCTCGGCATCTTCTCGTTCTCGAAGATTGTGATATGGAAGGATTTGGCCGATAATTTTGAAAAATTCCGGCTCCATCCGTTTGTTGTCCACTTGGCAGAGAGGAAAGGGCTTTTTGATGATAGAATTTCCGTTTTCCAGCAAGAGGAGGTCGAACGGCATATACATCCAGAGCGCCTGTTCTGCCCGTTGAGTGCCGATTCGTCGCAGCTCGCGGCGGTTCTATATTCCGAATTTGGCAAGTCGTTTGTCCTGCATGGGCCACCGGGAACCGGCAAGTCTCAGACTATTACCAATATAATAGCGCACAATCTTGTTCTAGGGAAGCGCATTCTCTTCGTGTCCGAGAAGAAGGCCGCGCTTGATGTTGTCCACAAGCGGCTCACTGATGTCGGCCTCGCGCCGTTCTGTCTTGAACTACACTCGAACAAGGCGGACAAGGCCAATGTGATGCGGCAGTTCAAGGCGGCGCTTGAAGTGGCCGTCAGCCACGAAGCCGAGCATTGGTCGGAGACGTGCGCGAATTTAGAGGCCTGCCACAAGGAACTTGCGGTATATGTGCGGGAATTGCACAAACGGTGCCCCAACGGCATGAATGCGCATGACTGCATAGCTAAATATGGCTTCAGGAGTCCATGTGCGTCCGGGCGCCTCATAGCCTTTGATGTGGCGGCTTGTACGAGTGAATCGCTTGGTGGTGTACGTGAAACGTTGAGCAAGGTAATCAATGAGTGGAGGTGCGTCAATCGCGAAGCGTTCGCCGCGTTCCGGAATATGCTCAAGGCGAAAGTCTGGTCGTTACAGTTCCAGATGCGGGTGGAGCGTCAGGTGGGCGAATACCTTGCAATCCTCTCTGACGACAATTGCGTAAGGCGTTTGGGGCGGCTTGTCTGGAAGTCGTTACTGATGGTGTTCAACGGAACAATTCGATTCCCGATATTCGCTTCGCGGAAAGAGCAGATGGAGCGAATGATGGCCGTGAAGGACAATCTTGAAGAGCTGCGTTTGACGATGAGCTATCTGGAGTGTCGGAAGTCGGCGGTAGAAGCTGGATGTGAGCCGTTCTTGAAGGCGATGGAGGCCGGCGAGTTCTCGGTGGAGGAGGCATTAAAGGTCTTTGATGATTCTTGTGCGGAGAACACGCTGAACGCCATTATCGCGACTTCGCCGGTTTTGTCGGGTTTCTCTGGCCTTAAACAGGAAGAACGAATAGCACGATTTCGAGAACTGGACGAGAAATACACCAAGTCTGTCCGACAGATGGTGATAGCAAAGCTGTCAAGGCTCATGCCGGATCCCGATGCGCTGGAATCGGAAGCGGAGCGCCAGATGGCCATCATAAAGCACGAAAGCGAGAAGAAAAAGCGCTTCATGCCGCCACGGCGGCTTCTGGCTGAGACGATGGACGTGGCGGTACGGTTGAAGCCCTGCTTCTTGATGAGCCCGCTGTCGGTGGCTCAGTATCTGCCGCCGCGCGGCGATATGTTCGACATGGTTGTCTTTGACGAGGCCTCCCAGATGACGGTGTGGGACGCTGTGGGCGTAATCGCGCGCGCGAAGCAATTCATTGTCGTTGGCGATCCCAAGCAGCTGCCTCCCACAGACTTCTTCATGAAAGGCGATGTGGCCGAAGAGGACCGGGAGAACGATCCGGCGGTCGAGGATCTTGAGAGCATTCTTGACGAATGTATCGCGAACGGAGTTCATTCGGCATATCTGAACTGGCATTATAGGAGCAGGCACGAATCTCTGATCGCGTTTTCGAACAGGCATTACTACGGTGATCGACTGAACACCTTCCCGGCGGCAGAGAACAAGCCAACGCTTGGCGTGTCGTTCAGGTATGTTGACGGTGCTCTGTACGATCACAACACGCATACGAACGAAATGGAGGCGCGGGCTCTTGTCGATTTCCTTTTCGAACGCCTTGAAAATGCGGCTGAAAGGGAGCGTAGCTGGGGAATAGTGACTTTCTGCGTGGCGCAGCAGCGGCTCATTCAAAGAATGGTCGATGAGCGTGTGCCAAAATGCAGTTGGGCGGCGGAGTTCTTTGATGACACCAAGTCAGATGCATTCTTCGTCAAGAATCTTGAGAATGTGCAGGGTGACGAAAGGGATGTTGTGCTGTTTTCAATCGCCTATGCGCCTGACGCAGAGGGTAATTTCGCGATGATGTTTGGCCCCATAAACAGACAGGGAGGGGAGAGAAGGCTAAATGTGGCAATTACGCGAGCCAGAGAGCAGGTCGTGATATTCGCCTCCGTGCATCCGTGTGACATCCATGTGGAGCGAACTAATTCCGTTGGTGTAAAGCATCTTCGTTATTTGATGGACTATGCAGCAACGGGGCGTCTTGAAGGTGATGTCCTCGCTGGTGAACAATATGTTCCTTGCGGTGTCAAAAAGCTTGTTTGCGATTGCCTCGCCGCACATGGGTATGAGTTTGAGGTTGATGTTGGCAGATCGACATACCCCATCGACATCGCGGTTAGAAGCCCCACGCGACCAGATCGCTTTATTCTCGGCATAGAATGTGATGGCGTGAATTATGCGCAGCAGCGGACAGTGCGTGATCGTGACATTCTCCGAGAATCTGTGTTGAAGGGCCTTGGCTGGCGCATATTCCGCGCATGGAGTGTTGACTGGGCGTTCGACAGGGAACGGACGGAGAAAAGGCTTCTTGATCTTTTGGCGGAGATCGTGAAAGACAATCCAGGATAAAAGGGAGCGCATGCAATATCTTTCTGGAGTCTTTGGACGTGCATGGTGGCAGTTGTTCCAGCTGTTTGCCGTGCCGTTTGCCCTTGCTGTGGCGTTGCAGTTGGTCGGGTATAAAATCCGGGGGCGGGGCTTTGGGCGATTCGGTAACGCATACTTATATTTCATAGCGCCTGGCGTCGCCTGTCACGAGGCAGGACATGCGGCGGGATGCCTGATCACTGGGACGAGAATTCTCAAGTTTGTGCCATTTACAACAGAGTATGACGATAAGGTGGGGTATGTACAGCATGAAGGGAAAAGCGGCCTGTGGGGTGGAATCGCATATGTGATAATAGACACTGGGCCGATATGGTTCGGGTGTTTGATGATAATGCTTCTTTCGCGATTGTTCGGCGGTGTGGTGAGCGTGGCAAGGTATGGAGATTTCTTTTCCAATGAGTCTATACCCGGCATCGTTGAGTATGTTTATGGTCTGGCCAGCGCGGCATGGGGGCTTCTCACGGCGCTTTTCATTGATGGCACGTGGGGTTGGGGTTTCGCCGTGTGGCTTTATCTGGTGTTCTGCATCGCATCTGAGATTGGATTGAGCATGGTTGACATCAAGCTAATGTGCCCTGGCCTTGCCATGATCGTGGGCATGTTCTTCGTGTTGAATCTTGTTCCCGTGGTTGGAACGTGGGTGTCCACCGGCATCTTCGTGGCATTGCCATGGCTATTCAAATTTCATGTTTTGATGTTTGCGGCGTTGATTTTGAACGTAACTCTCTTGATCGCGATGCGTGCGGTTTTGTGCGTGCGGTTTCGTTGATGAACTGGTATCGGTATGTGTATAAAGCCGAACTGAAATTGACCGCGCCGTTTGATCCACGTAAACTATCTCTCATATGTCGTCCTTATATCGGCCCTCGTGGTCTTGAGCGAAAGTTCATCCAGTTTTCCACCTTCCCCGACGATAAAGGAATGGTATACGATGGCACCAGTGTGACGTGGGTAGACCAAACACCTGGTGGGGATGACGAGATGCATGTCTGGACATTGGTAAAAGGTGTTCGAAAGGAACTCAGAGTTTATTCCGGTGGTGAAGACGCGCGTTGGTAATGGCGCAGATATATTGCCTTGCCGCTGACGATGCCTGATTCGCTCTGCGAGTGCGCGAAATGCATGGGCGGTGGGCGATTGCGCACGTGGCGTGTGAAGAATGGGGTTTGAAGCCGTAGAGGGAGAAGAGGGCGAAATTTAGCACCAATCTTAGAAATCGAAAAATGGTGCTGTTTTTGTTATTGCAAGGATTTGGCTCTTGTTGCCTCACCTTAGTTTTGGTATAATACAAGTCGTTTTGACATCAAAAGAAACACAGGAGACTTCTAATGACAACAACTTTACGTATAGATGACGCCTTAAAGCGGGATTGTGACGATGTTTTTGATCGGCTTGGAATCAACATGACATCCGCAATCACGGTGTTTCTAAAGCAGGTTGTCCGCACAAAGGGCATCCCCTTTGAAATCAGCTGCGCAGAAGAAACATTGCCTCGCAATCGAGAATCGCAACGAGTCTTGCGCCGACGTGATGCGCTTCGTGCGTTGGAGGAGATTCGCGCCGACCGTATAGCAAGGAACGAACGTGAATGGACGCTTGACGAAATCAACGCCGAAATCAATGCCGCGCGGGCAGAACGGCGGAATCGTCTTTCGTCGGGAGTGAATGCATGATTTTTGCGGTGATTGACACGAACGTGTTCGTTTCTGCCCTGCTCACTAAACATCGTGACTCCGCCACGGTAAAGGTTGTTGAGGCTGTTTTAGACGGTCGCATAACGGCGTTGAAGTCTCGCGAAATTGTAAATGAGTATCGTGAAGTGCTTGCGCGTCCCCAGTTCCATTTCCCAGAAGGTGCCGTTATGCGGATTCTTGCCACTGTGGAAGCAGATGGCATTGATTTGTCGGCGCAATCTTCGACCGAGGAATTCCCCGACGAATCCGATAGGATCTTCTTTGAAGTTGCGCTTGCAGGGGCGACTTTGGGCACCAAACTTGTGACAGGAAATTTGAAGCATTATCCCACATCACCAATTGTGGTAACTCCTTCGCAAATGGTGGCGTTGCTAGACTCAGGCTATCTGTAATGCCCGTGCGTAAGCGGGGAAGGGGTCTCTTGATCTCTTTTCCCGTAGTCGGGGATGGGAGAAGCCGATTGTACGTATATGCGCTCGGATTTCATTGCCGGGGGGATTGTTGCATGATGGAGATTATGGTATAATACGCCGCGTTAAAATCACGTAGCATATTGAACGGAATTAACATGGAGCATCGACCATGACAATTAAGAGGGACAGATACCTTAAGCGCCTTGTCGAACGAAGGCACAATGGGTTTGTCAAGGTAATCACCGGTACGAAGCAAAAAGGGAACAGGAGACTGTCGCGTTCATGAAGAGCGGGGATTTCTTCCGCAAGATAGTCGTTATGTCGGGGTTTAAGTCCCCACAGCAGGATGAAAATGGCATTGTTTATGTTGGAGTGATTCCTTTTATGCTTGATGGCTCAATATTGACAGGTTAGGGAATGGGCGATTGACCTGATCTCTACGATGGTCTCGCTGCGCCCTCTGAACTCGGTGGCTACATCCTTCGAGAGCAGATCGGCGTTGGAATCGGTAATGTATGTGGAGATGTTCTTTCGCTTGAGAAGTCTGTTGAGGACATGATAGAAGCTGGGCTTTGAACTTTTGTGCGGTTGCACGAAAGTTCAAAGCAAAGGAGGCGGT
>JAEEGL014605058.1_pt1 | contig 16070 bp, 13 predicted proteins | sample 9134231 | NCBI WGS metagenome assembly JAEEGL01 (sample SAMN16246548, study PRJNA631951) | gut metagenome | biome: gut microbiome; feature: rumen; material: fiber-attached | host: Bos | place: Iran: Karaj | collected 2018-10 | reverse complement strand
ATCGCTTAGTTTATAAAAAGCTAGATAGAACCACGAAGTTTGGTAGATTTGTGACCAAAATGGTCAACATCTTTGGCCGTTCTAATTGGACTATTAATGATAAAGGTGATCCAATTGAAAAGATTAGAATTGCTATTATTGGTGCGGGTGTTGTTGGTACCGCTCTCGCGGAAGAATTGGGCAACAACCCACACAGTGTTTATAAAGCGGTTTGCTTCGTTGATAATGACCCAGAAAAATTAGGTAGAGAAATCTACGGTTTAGAAGTTATCACTGAAGGAGAAGATGCTCCTGAGTTATTAAAAGATTTTAACGTTCAAGAAGTTATTTTAGCTTTACCTGGCACAGTTGAAGGTGAAGAAAGAAAGATGCTATACCAACGTTATAAAAACGCTGGTTTTAAAGTTAAATCTTATGACTATCCTTCAATGCAGAACACTCAAAAAGGTAAACGTACCTTAAGAGAATTCGATATTGAAGACTTGTTATTTAGAAAAGAACAAGAAGTAATTACAGACGCTACTGTTAATTATTACAAAGAAAAAGTTATCTTAGTCACCGGTGGTGGTGGTTCTATTGGTAGTGAGATCGCTAGACAACTCGCTAAGATGGAACCAAGACAATTAATTCTTTTAGATATCTATGAAAATGGTGTTTACGACGTTCAGCAAGAATTAAGAATCGAATATGGCGATACTTTAGATCTCAAAATTGAAATTTGCTCCATCACTAATAAAGCAGCATTAGAAAAAGTATTCAAAGAATATAAACCAAACATCGTTATTATGGCCGCGGCACACAAACATGTCCCACTTATGGAACATAATATTGTGGAAGCGATTGATAATAACGTGTTCGGCACCTTAAATACAGTTTTATTAGCAGAGAAATATGGCGCAGATCGTGTCCATATGGTTTCAACAGATAAAGCAGTCAATCCAACCAATGTTATGGGCGCCACTAAAAGAATGTGTGAAATGATTTGCATGACACATGCTGCGATTAAACAGCACACAAAATTCAGCGCGACTCGTTTTGGCAATGTTTTAGGTTCTGCTGGATCAGTTATCCCATTATTTAAAAAACAAATCCAAAATGGTGGTCCAATCACCTTAACTGATAAGCGCATTATCAGATACTTCATGACAATTCCTGAAGCATCTCAATTAGTTTTACATAGCGCAACAATCGCAAAGAATGGTGAACTCATGGTGTTAGACATGGGTCAACCAGTTAAAATCTATGACCTCGCTGTTTCCATCATCAAAATGGCGGGTTATGAACCAGATAAAGATATCAAAATTGTTGAAACAGGCTTAAGACCAGGTGAAAAACTATATGAAGAATTACTTGTTAAAAATGAGCATTTAGCCAAAACAAGTAATGAAAAAATCTTTATTGAGAAAGATGATCCTATCTCTTTAAACGAATTAAACGCTAGATTAGATAAACTCGCTAAGGCTGTTGAAGCAGAAGATGATAAGCTTGGTAAACAAGTTTTGAAAGAAGCAGTACCTACCTATGTCAATGGTGATGGAACTAATGGCGGAGGCATGAAGTAGTGTATCTCGCTTCCATCTCAATTATCATCTCCTCTGAAAAGGGAGTTGATTTTTATAAAGGGCTAGGCTTTAAAGAAATTAACAGACAAATTAGAAAAGAAATGCATGATGAATTAATTATCTTATCTAATGGAAATCTAGAACTAAGGTTATACAAAGATTCAACTCATCCAATTAGAAAAAGAAAGCCTGAATCTTTAGGAATTAGATACTTCACATTAGAAGTCGATAGTTTAGATTCTTTTGGCAATGAAGAAATAAAGGAAGACAAACTAGGAAGATTTATATTTTTAAATGATCCAGATGGTCAACCGGTACAGATAAGAGAGAACAAATAGAATATGCCAGTTTGGGCTATAGTGTTAATTATCATTTTTGGTTCCATTTTCGGAATCTTTTTGCTATTAGGATTAATTGGTCTAATTAAAAAGCCATCATCAATCTATAAAAACAAGACAGAAGAAAGAAATCCTATGGAAGGAAAGATGGTTGAATTTGTATATGATGACAATGATAAGGAAAACGCAGATGGTGTTAAAGGCCATTTAATAGCGGTAGGAGATGCTAAGCCAAAAAGAAAAGCATATTTCTTCTTTAAAAGACTTTTGGACATCATTTTATCCTTTGGAGCATTATTTATCTTGTCTCCTCTATTTTTGGTGCTTATTATAGCTATTTTAATTGATGATCCAGGTCCTGTTTTATTTACCCAAAAAAGACTTGGAAAGAATAAAAGATATTTCAAGTTACATAAATTCAGAAGCATGAAAATGAGTACACCACATGATGTGCCAACTCATATGCTCGAAAACCCAGAACAATACATTACTAAAGTCGGCAAGTTTATAAGGGCTCATAGTTTAGATGAACTTCCTCAAATATGGGATATTTTCATTGGTAATATGTCCGTTATAGGTCCAAGACCAGGATTATGGAATCAAGATTTATTAACTAGTGAAAGAGATAAATATATCGCTAATGATGTCAAACCCGGATTAACTGGTTGGGCACAAATAAACGGCCGTGATGAATTAGAAATACCTGATAAAGCCAAACTCGATGGTGAATATGTTAAAAAAATCGGTTTTGGTTTTGATTGCAAATGCTTTTTTGGTTCACTCCACGTTTTTAGAAAAGATGATAGTGTTGTTGAAGGCGGCACAGGTGAAATTCATAAACAAGAACAAGAAGGAAAAGAAGATAAATGAAACGAGTATTAATTACTGGTGCAAATAGCTATATCGGCACTTCTTTTGAAAAATTCGTAGAGGAAAACTTTTCGGAGAAATATATTGTAGATACTATCGATATGATTGATGGTTCTTGGATAAAAAAAGATTTCTCCAAATATGATGTTGTTTTTCATGTGGCTGGAATAGCTCATCAAAAGGAAACTAAAGATAATAGCCAGCTATATTACAAAATAAATAGAGACTTGGCCATTGATGTTGCAAAAAAATCTAAAGCCGATGGCGTGAAACAATTTGTTTTTTTAAGTTCTATGAGCGTCTATGGCATGGATACAGGAGTTATCACTAAAGAAACAAATCCAAATCCAAAAACAAATTATGGAAAATCTAAGCTCCAGGCCGAGAACGAAATTAACACTTTAAGAGATGGCTCCTTTAAAGTGTGCATACTAAGACCACCTATGGTATATGGTGATGGATGCAAAGGTAATTACAATTCGATTGTGAAACTGGTTAAAAAATTTCCGTTTTTCCCGAGGGTGAATAATAAAAGAAGTATGGTGGACATCAATAATTTGGTTACATTTATTGAAATAGCAATTGATAAAGAACTTGATGGATTGTTTTTTCCACAAGACAGCGATTATGTTAACACCACAGAATTAGCCAAACAAATTGCTAAATCGATTAATAAGAAGATTTATGCAAGTTTTGTCCTTGGGTTTGCAGTAATTTTGCTAAAACCATTCAGCAGAACAATTAAAAAAGCATTTGGCAGTTTAATTTACAAAATGTAAATTTAGAGGTGCAGTTTATGGGCTCTTTTAAAAAAAGAATTGACTATGTTTTAAAACACAATATCTTTATAAGCAAAGTTTTCCGCTTTGCTGTAAGTGCTTTATTCAAGTTCTTGGGAGTTTTCCACCCTATAAAGAAAAACACAGTATTATTTACAGCTCACAATAGAGGATATAACGACAGTTCTAGAGCAATTTATGAATATATGTTAAATGATAAGCGTTTTTCAAAATTTACGTTTTATTGGGGGTTAGATGATACATCAATCGAAATACCAGGGAACCCTATTAAGGTTAAGGCAGATACTTGGAACTATTTTAAAACTGCCTTTAGAGCCCAATATTGGATTACCTGTGTAAATATAGAAAGAAGCCTTAAATTTAAAAAAAGAAAACAGGTTTATTTAAACACTGATCACGGAATAACGATAAAAACTTGCGGCAATGATGCTGTTGGTAGGAAAGACTACAATTTTTACTATATTAATTATTATTGTGTATCCGGCGCATACGAGCGTGACATGTACATAAGGTGCTTTAATCTTAATCCTAAAAATATCATCTGCACTGGTTTACCAAGAAACGATGAACTATACAGAATTAGCAAGAAAGAGATTGATAGTATCAAAGAAAGGTTAGGGCTTTCTGGTAAAAAAATCATTCTTTATGCTCCGACCTGGAGAGATAGCAATGACATTGGCAAAACATATTCTTTAAGGCCGCCTGTCACCATTGAAAAATGGCAAGAAAATCTCGGAACCGAATATATAGTTTTGCTCAGAGCACATCCATACACTACTGAGTTACTGGGGGTCGAGTTTAATGATTTTGTCAGAGACTATTCATCTTATAAAACAGTAAATGATTTAATTAAAATTGCTGATATATTAATTTCTGATTACAGCGCTATTATTTTTGACTTTGCAATTACTGAAAAACCTATATTTTGTTTTGCTTATGATTACGAAGATTACGCTAAGAATAGAGGAATAGCTCTAGACTTAAAAAAGGAGTTTCCTGGTGGAATTGTGTCGAATGAAGACGACTTACTAAATCGAATTAAGAACATTGATTACCAGAAAGAATGCAAAGAAGTTGCTAAATTCAAGAATAAGTATATCGAGTACGGTGGAAACGCAACAGAAAAGTGCGTTGAGTATGTGTTTGGAAAAGGTGATTCAAAATGAAAATTTTATTCATTACAAACAAAGTAAAAACATACAACAAAGGTTTCCATAATGATTTTGAACCTTTGATTGAATTGGGGCATTCAATTTATTGGGCTGCTAATTTTACTGGATTTTTAGATGACAAATTAAGTGTGCCAGCTGAACTGATAGATTTGCCAATTAATAGTAATCCATTAGCACTAGATAACTACAAAGCCTACAAAGAATTGATTAAAAAAACAGTTTCCGAAGGAATCAACGTAATCATTTGTTCGACGCCAATCGGAGGGATGCTCGGTAGGTTGGTTGCTAAAAAAACCAAAGTAAAAGTTATCTATGCTGCCCACGGACTGCTTTTCTTCAAAGGAGCTCCGTTAATCAATAATACCGTTTATAAGTTACAAGAGATGATTATGGCGAAGTGGACGGATGTATTTATTACTATCAATAAAGAAGATTATTCTTCAATGGAGAGAATGAAGAAGAAAAATGGCTCCAAGTTGTATTTGGTTCACGGAGCTGGTGTTGATGTCGACAATTCCTTGCTAAGCAATTTTGATGTCAAAAGAAAAAGAGATGAATTATGCATTCCTAACCATTCAAAACTAATTACTTCCATAGGCTTTTTAAATAAAAACAAGAATTATAAAGTAGTTATTAATGCTTTGCGCCTTTTAAAAGACAAATATGATGTTCATTATATTATTTGTGGTGAGGGCAACGAAGAAAAAAGATTAAAAAAATTATCGAAGAAAAACGGACTTGAAGATAGAGTCCATTTTCTTGGTTTTAGAACAGATGTGTTTGAGATAATTAAAGCATCAGATTTGGTTGTTGTTCCTTCGTTTAGAGAAGGTGTTCCTAGAGTAGTCTTAGAAGCTATGAATTTGGGTGTTCCATGCATAGGTTCTGACACAAGAGGCATTCGCGAACTGATTGGAAGAGACTTTTCCAAGTTTTTGAGTGACCCACGCTCGCCTCAAAAATATGCTCGTTCAATCGATTACGCTTTTTCCGATGACGATTATTGTAACAAAGCAATTAAACGGAACTACGAAGAAGCTAAAAAGTATACATCAAGCGTTGTAATGAATGAATTGTCGATTATATACAAAGAAAATATTTGAATCAGTTTTTGAAATAGGAGGAAAGAAAACATGATTTATATTGATGAAAGAATCAAAAATACATTTCGAATCCCACAACCAGAAGGAAGAGGACAATATCTCAGACTAGATCAAAATGAGAATCCTGATGGTATTCCCCAATGGTTATTTGATGAAACAATTAAAAAAATAACGCCAGAATTTCTGTCAATTTATCCAGAAGAAACTCGACTAACTGAGAAATATGCGAAGAAGTTAGGACTTGAATTAAATAACGTAACATTAACTGATGGTAGCGTTGTGGGCATGGATTATGCTATTAAAGTGTTTGGCGAAGAAGGTAAAACGATTTTGTGTGTTACACCTTCTTTTGGCATGTACAAAGTTTATGGCGAGATGGTCGGCATGAACGCGAAACTATTAAAATATGAACAAGATTTTTCTTTCGATGTGAACAAAATACTTTCATCTATAGATGAGAGTGTTGGAATTATTGTATTGGTTAATCCTAACATGCCTATTGGGAACGTTTATAAGAGCGAAGATATTGAGGCTATAGTGGAAAAGGCTCAAAAGAACAATGTCTTGGTAATAATCGATGAAGCCTATTATTACTTCTACGACGGATCCTCAATCGGATTGATTAATAAGTACGATAATGTTCTTTTATTAAGAACGTTCTCTAAGATGCTTTCGATACCGGCTCTAAGAATAGGGGCAATCATTTCTAACCCAGAAATAATTAGGTGTATAAATAATTACAAACCTCACTACACAGTTAATTCGGTTGCTCTTTTATTTGGTGAAGCGATAATCGATAATTATGATCGAGTTCTTAGAGAATTAAAGGACTCATACGAAGAAGGCAAAACCTACATTTACAATGAATTAGAAAAAAACAACTATAAATATATTCCATCGAACGGTTGTTTTGTTTGCATAAAGCCAAAAAACAAAACAGCCGAAGAAATAACAAATCTGTTGAAAGAAAATGGCATCTTAATTTTATGTGGAACAGGAGATTTAACCGGATATCTTAGGTTAACAATCGCGCATAAAAAGCATATGGAGACTTTCATGAAATGTCTCAAAAAAATTGATTTAGGTGATTAAATGTCTAATTTTGTAATATTATTGGCTGGTGGAACTGGAAGCAGAATGGGCGCAAACATGCCTAAGCAATTTCTTATTGTCAAAGATAAGCCGGTTATTGTTCACACCATTGAGAACTTTCAAAAAAATAGTTCAATTGACAGTATTGCTGTGGTCTGTATAAAAGGATGGATTAATTATATGCAAACCATAATCGACGAATATAATCTTTACAAAGTTAAATGGGTTATTGAGGGTGGTCAAACTGGGCATGATTCGACTAGAAATGGCCTTTTCTTTTTAAAAGAGAAGATAAAAAAAGAAGATTTCATTATTATACACGATGCCGCAAGACCAATTGTTCCTCAACAAGCCATTAACAACATGATGGAGATTGCTTATATTAACGGTAACGCTTCTTTGGCGGTACCTTGTTATGAGACTGCGATATTTACTGACGATAAGCTATCAGGAACGAAGGATTTGGATAGAAACAGTTTTATGCGCGTTCAAACTCCACAAGCATATAGGTATGGCGACATATTGCAACTATATGAAATGGCAGAAAAAGAAGATAAGCATGATTTTGTTTATGCTGATCTTGTTTATATTTATTATGGAAGAAGAGTGTTTTTCTCTAAGGGTTTTACTAACAACATTAAAATCACCAAAAGAGAAGATATCGCTTTGTGTGAAGCGCTAATGAAATTTACCGAAGAAGAATTGTATAGTTTATAAAAATGATTAACAAAAGATTAGAACAGTTGACAAAAAATAATTCAGCGATTAGGGCGATGTTTGAAGAAGGAAATCGCTTGGCCGAAAAGTTTGGTCGAGAAAACGTTTATGATTATAGTTTAGGAAATCCATGTGTCGATTCACCAGAAATGGTTAAAGATTCAATTATTGATATTCTTTCAGAGGAAAAGTCACTAAATATTCATGGGTACATGCCTAATTCCGGCTATCACTTTGTAAGAGAAACAATCGCTCGCAATTTAAATAAGAATAGTAAAATCGCTTACGGACCAAATAACATCATTATGGTGGTTGGTGCTGCTGGTGGCCTTAATTGTATCTTGCAAACATTAATTAATCCTGGAGACGAAATAATTGTCGTAGCTCCTTTTTTTGTTGAGTATACCAACTATATTGAGAATTGGGGTGGAAAAACAGTAATCGCTCAATCGGAGGATGATACGTTTGTTTTGTCCACTGAAAATATAAAGGAAAAGATAAACGCCAATACAAAAGCAATTATAGTAAACAATCCTAATAATCCAACAGGTGTAGTTTATCCTGAAGAAAACATCAATGATTTGTCGCAAATGCTACTCGAAAAAGAGAAAGAGTATGGACACCCAATTTACATTATTTCCGACGAACCATATAGAGAACTGGTTTATGATGGTAGGGATGTCCCTTTTATTCCTAATTTCTACCCAGATACCATAATAGTTTATTCTTGGTCAAAATCATTATCTTTACCAGGCGAAAGAATTGGATATTTAGCTATTTTTCCAGAGGCGAAAGATTCAACATTAATATTTAACGCCGCTAGTATATCAAATAGAATAATCGGGTTCGTAAATGCCCCGTCTTTAATGCAGAGAGTAGTGGAACGCTGTATTGAATGTGAACCAAGAATAAAAGAATATGATCAGAATAGAAAAGTTTTGTACAACGAACTAACTAGAATTGGCTATAAGTGTACTTATCCTCAGGGCGCTTTTTATTTATGGGTGAAGACTCCATGTGACGAAGAAGTTTTCGTCGAGAAAGCCAAGGAATTACATCTGCTTTTAGTTAAAGGGTCTGCTTTTTTTAAAAAAGGCTTTGTTAGAATTGCGTATTGTGTTTCGGATGATATGGTTGTTAATTCGATACATGCTTTTGAAAAATTATGGGAAGCTGTGAACCATTAATTGAACAGTAATTATTATGATGGATAAAATTAAAAAGTTGTTTGTCGGAGGGGAATGGAATGTTGCCTATCGAATTAAAGAAAAGAACGAATTCCAAACCATACTACTTCCTAAAGGTTTTTGGGCTGCAGATCCAATTCTTTTTGATTATAATGGGCATCACTATTTGTTTGCTGAAATATATGAAACAAAAAAGAAAAAGGCCGGCATTGGATATTTTGAATTCGAAAACGATATACCGATTTTTAAAGGAATAATAATTGAAAACAATTATCATATGAGCTATCCTTGCGTATTTCAAATTGAAGATGAGTTTTATATGATACCAGAGAGTTCATCTAATCATTCCGTTGATTTGTATAGGGCGATCAAGTTTCCAGATAAGTGGGTAAAAGAAAAAACATTGTTAGATAATTGTGAATACGTCGATTCAACTGTTTTCAATTTGAATGACGATTATTATGTGCTGGCATACACGAAAAACAAAAGCAATTGGAGCCTAGATATATTCCGTTTAGATAAGGATAAGTTGCTTTTAATTAAGAAAAATAGAGTACTTTATGAATTAAATGTTGGAAGACCGGCTGGTAAAATTTTGCAACAAAAGAATTTTAATTTGAGGCCCGCCCAAGATTCATCTAAAAAATACGGTGAAAATGTTATTTTCTATAAAATATCCTCTTTTGAGCCGTATTCTGAAGAAGAATTTAAAATGCTTACCCCGTCTGATTTGAATCTTGATAAAAAGGCTAAACGAGTTCACACATATTCTGAGAACGAAAGGTTTGTTGTTATTGATTATTTTGTTGAGAAATTTGAACTATTCCATGTTTTAGATATTTACAAAAGATCACATTTTAAAAAGAAAAAATAAATATGATTAAAATATTTGGCAGGCAACCGTTATTCTTTTTTCATCACATCGTTTACGAATATGATTTGCAAGATAAAACAGCTGAAAGTAAATTAGCTTGTGAAAAGATTGTTAATGATTTCGCGAGAATCGATATTGGTTATTTTTCAATGCCAATGTTGGAAAAAGTATTAAGAAAAAATCCCGATAATTCAGAGTGTTATATGTTCTTATCGGGCGATAGACAGAGAATCGTTGGTTTTGCGCTTATATCGTATAAAGGGGCGAAAGAGATTCACTACAGGATAAAAAACGCTGACGCTTTTATAACAGCTTTAGGAATTTTTCGTTCCGAAAGAGGCAAGGGATATTCACAAGAGTTACTAAAATGTGTGGCAAACATATGCCATTCAAAAGGTATGAAATGTTTGAGGTTGGCGGTAGACAGCGATAATGTGACAGCCATCAGGGCTTATGAAAAATTCGGCTTTATCAAATACCGAGAAAAGAAATTTATAAGAATTGCTGGGATAGATTTTTTAGTTAACAAAAATCTCTAAAATATGTGTGCTGGGCAGTTTAGAATTGCGTTTTTACCATTAATAAAAATAGAACAAGTATTAACGAGAGTATTCTATGAAAATCACCTTTTTTATAGGAAGCATGTGCAAGGGCGGTGCGGAAAAAGTAATTAGCATACTTGCTAATGAATTTTGCAATCAAGGCCATGATGTTGAAATTGCGCTGCTACTAAAATATGAAGTCGATCAAGAATTATATCATCTAAATAAAAGAATAGCATTTGTGGATTTATCTCCTAAGAAGAATGGCTATTTGAGAAATACTCTTTTTTGGATTAGAAAAACTAGAAAATACCTAAAAATGAGAAAACCAGAAAAAGTAGTATCGTTCATTGGTAGGATTAATTGTATTGTTTTAACAGCCTCTATTGGATTGAAAACGGAAGTTTACGTTTCTGAACGAAACGATCCTAAACACGATGGAAGGAGTAGAATTATCCTTTGGTATTGCAATCATATTTATAAAAAAGCTAAAAAGGTTATTTTTCAAACAAAGTATGAGATGTCTTGTTTTTCTAAAAAGATATTTAAAAAAAGTACCATCTTACCAAATCCAGTCGATGTTGCATATGCTTGGAATCAGCGAGAAGACGGCTATTTCAAAATAGTAAACACCGCCCGATTAAACCAACAAAAGAATCATTTGATGCTGATTAAAGCGATTGGAAAATTGCTGTCTAATGGATACAAAGTCAAATGCACAATATTTGGAGAAGGCGAATTAAGAACAGAATTGGAAACATACGTAAAGCAAAACGGTCTCTTGGATGCTGTTAGTTTGCCTGGCAATGTTGCTAATGTTTGTTCTGCTATCAGCGAATTTGATTTATTTGTCCAAACATCAAATTATGAAGGCCTATCAAATTCATTGATAGAAGCCATGAGCATGGGAATGCCTTGCATCTGCACACATTATCCTGGATCCGAAGAACTAATAGTTGACAAATTTAATGGATTACTAGTACCAATTGATAATTATGAGATGCTTTCGGAAAAAATAGCATATCTAATTAATAATCGCGATGTTGCGAGAACTATTGGAAACAACGCACAAAAAATATCAAATGTGTTTTCCACTGAGATAGTAATTAAAAAATGGAACAAGGAGATACTCGAGAATGATTGTGAATTGTCACATCTATAAAAAGCAATTTGAGCAGAAAGGAATAGATAATCAAGATATCTTTATCAAAAGAGACTTATTCTCGCGTACTCTCGGAAGAATATTCCGTTTTTTGCATCTTCCGTTCTTAAATAACATTCCTTATTTTGAAACCAAAGATAAAACTATCATTATTTTTGATGGTTGTATCAAGGACAAAAGGGTTTTTGAAATAATCGCAAAAAGACACAGCGATAAGCGCTTGATTTTTTACTATTGGAATCCAGTCAGTGTCTCAATTAATCCCAAAAAAATACCAGATTGTTTTGAAAAGTGGTCATATTCTTTCCATGACTCAGAAAAATATCATTTGCATTTTAATGACACTTTCACATTTAAGGAAATTTTCGATGGCATCAAATATGTCGATAACGTTTCTTTCGATGTTGTTTTTGTTGGGAAAAATAAAAAAAGAAAGAATAAACTGCTTGCTATAAAACAGTCCTTTGAAAACAAAAATATAAAGTGTCTATTTCATATTACGCCCACTCATCCTAAGATTCAAAAAATAGGATTTCAAAAACAATTATCTTACGCTGAAGTTTTAGAATTGGATAACAAATCAATGGCGATTCTTGACTATTACACAGATCAGAATGCAGGATTGTCTCTGCGCGCTGTGGAATCAGCTTTTTTGAATAAAAAGTTAATATCTAACAACTTTTTCCTAGGCACCACTTTGATCGAAGAAGGGATTACTGTCTTTGAAAAAGAACTGTCAGATACATTTGACTTCTGCACTTATTCGTTTTCTGATAAGGCTAAAAGTTATTTCGATTTTAATACTTGGATTACAAGATTTAGGAAGGTATAAGAATGCTCATAGTTCTATTGGTTGCTGTACTCTTGTGTGCTTTGTTAGCACTTGTTCTTTTTAAGATGGATGTTCTGTCCCCTTCTTTTTTGATTAGTGGTGTCTTTGCTTTTGGCACAGTCATGGCGATTATTGGTAACATCAATTGGGGAGTAGAAGTTAGTCTAAAAGCAGTTTTAATTATCTTTTTAGGACTACTATCGATTGTTTTTGGAGAATTTTTCGCAAGAAAACTTTTTGGAAGCGGAAAAGTATACTATAGCAAAACTTATTATTTTGAGTATAGCAGGAAGCTCTATTTTGTTCTTCTTATTATTCAATTTGTTTTAACTGTTTTGTATTTTAGAAGAATTATGTCAATCGCTTCTTCAATGGGCGAAACAACGAATATATGGACGCTTGTTATGAGAATTAGAGTAGCTACTATTAACCAAGGTGAAAAAGTTGGTACGTTTTTTTCCATTTTTGGCAATATTTCCACTGCAATTACATTTTATGGCATTTTCTTCCTTATTAACTCTTATGAAAATGGCTCGGTATTAAAGCACATTTTCAAAAACAAGTTAGCTTTACTTTCTTTGACTTTGTACTTCTTTAGTCAATTGATAAGCGGTGCTAGAAATGGCTACATCTTATTTGCCGTTTTCCTTCTTATTACATTGCTTTTGTGTCTAAAAAAACGTAAAGGACGAATTCATATTTTCCATCTTCTGTTTTTTGGGGCATTATTAATTTCTATTGTCTTTGTTGTTTTCTCAATCATAGGTGTTGGAATGGGCAAAACAGCAGAAACAAAAATTGTAGATGAGCTTGTTAGATATAGTGGCGGTTCAATTGTTGGCTTAAGTGTTTGGCTTGACACAGGTGAACCATCATCTTTTTTTGGTCAAGAAAGTTTTTGGGGGTTAAGGCACTTGCTCCACATGGTTTTTCCATCTGTTTTTGACGGACCTGAATTCTATGAAGCCGTTACATTTACAAATTCATCTGGTATAAACATATTTACTGGTTTTAGGGCTTTTTATTCAGATTTTTCATATTTTGGTATTTTGATAATTCCTTTTTTGGTTGGGTTCATTTATTCATTTTCTTTGAAAAAAATCATTACCAAATACCATCCTATTTCTGTAGTTCTATATTCATACATGTTTTACTTTTTTGTAAATCTATTGTTTGCTCCATCCGTAACATCGGATCTTTTTACTTCAAGCCAAATAAGTACTATATTCTGGATAATAGTAATCGGTTTTGTTTTGGTTCCGAAAAAACAAAATGCTGAGAATAGATTGCCGCTCATGGCAAGGGTTTTAAATGAATAGCAATTCCGTTAAGCGTCTTGCAAAGAATGTAATTATTTCTATCGTTGCACAAATTGTTTCTTTAGCATGCAGTTTTTTGCTACAAATGATAGTTCCTAAATTTATTTCTGAGCTAGATTATGCGCGTTGGCAAATGTTTGTTTTATATGTAAACTATGTTGGCATTCTTCATTTTGGCCTTTTAGATGGTATTGTCTTGCGATACTCTCAATACGATTACGATCAACTTGATAAGCCAAGAATACGTTCACAGTTTATTTCTTTACTTCTAATTACATCATTACTATCTGCTTCCGCTGTTATTGTTTCTGGATGTCTGTTAGATTTGCCTCTCAGTACCATCTTTGCGTTGGTCGGCATTGGAATCGTTACAAAAAATGTTTTTACATATACGTCTTACACATTTCAAATAACTAATAGAATTAACAAATATGCCATTTTGGTCATTTCACAAAGGCTTTTTTATGGCGTGTTCGTTGCCCTTTTGTTAGCGTTTCATTTATTCGATTTTTATTGGTTTTGCATAGCTGAATTAACCAGTGATGTTTTTGCAATTCTACTTGGCGCATTTTTCAATAGAGGTCTATATTTCGGAAGAACCATTCCTTTGAAAGATGTCTTGTCTGAACTTAAATTAAACATTTCATCTGGAGTGTTGCTACTGATTGCAAATTGGTCTTCAAATCTGTTGGTTGGATCTGCGAAAATGATTATTCAGTGGCAATGGGGCGAACTAGTTTTTGGTAAAATTGCTTTCGCTTTCAGTGTATCTAATCTATTTTTGACGTTTGTGAATGCAATCAGCATTGTTCTTTTTCCTTCGCTTAAAAGAATGGATAAAGATTCATTGCCTGATTTATATCTTAAGATTAGAAATGTCATTTCTCCTTTTTTGTTTATTGCTCTATTATTTTATTTTCCTGGATGTTGGCTTTTGAAATTATGGCTTCCAAAATACAATGAAAGCCTTTTGTATTTAGGGCTGCTTCTTCCAATAATAGCTTTTTCTTCAAAAGTAAGCCTTCTTACGAATAATTATTTCAAAGCATATCGCAAGGAAAAAGAGATGTTGTTTGTTAATGCGTTTTCAATAGTCTTCGGCCTTGCTGGTTATTTTTTGTTGAGCATTGTTGTTCATAAAATCGAATTTGTTGTGATTTGGGTTGTGCTTACAATTATGCTAAGATCAATTCTTTCAGAAGTATTGGTCATGAAATTAATTAACAAACGTTTTGTTTTTGATATTATTATTGAAGGTCTTTTGGCCGCTTTGTTCGTCATAATCGCCAAGTATTCTTCATTACTTACCGGATTATTATTATATTCCTTGGCACTAGTTTGTTATTTTGCCTTGAATTATAAAAAAATAATGGTTTTCATTAAAAACCTCAAAAACAAAAAAAGATAATGTAAATGGATAGCACGAAACTGTTTTCAAGTTTCGTTTTTATGCTTGCTGATTTCTAGTAACGGTCCTTAAACCTCTTGAGCAATTATCGATTATCAGTAATGGCTTGCATCATTTTTGCATGTGATTATAGACCATCAAACGATATGCTTTGTCAGGGTATATCTTTTACAGTAGATTAGATAAGTCCTTCCGTTTTTATTCAATGATAGGTTTTGATTTCCTCTCTTTTAATAGAACGTTGAATAATTGATATTTGACTATGCTTATATTTCACACTGAACAAACATTGAGTTTTTATGATTGATAAATACTTCTTGTAAAAAGGAATGAATGAAAATGATGATTTTAATTACAGGCGTCGCTGGATTTATTGGCTCATTTCTTTGTAATCGAATACTAGAGAAGAGTAACGATATAGTTGTCGGGATTGACAATTTAAACGATTACTATGATATATCTTTAAAAGAAGAAAGACTTAATAAACTCAACTCTTTTAAAAATTTCTTATTCCTCAAAGGCGACATATCTGATAAGTCTTTTGTTGATAGTCTTTTCAGAGAAAACGAATTTGAAATAGTGATTAATCTTGCTGCTCAAGCGGGTGTTCGTTACAGTATAACAAACCCAGACGTATACATTAATTCGAATATTATTGGTTTTTATAATATTCTCGAAGCATGTAGAAGCCACCCTGTTAAACATCTAGTTTATGCTTCTAGTTCCTCTGTTTATGGGGGAAATAAAAAAGTGCCATTTAGCACTGATGATAAAGTAGATAATCCAGTAAGTCTATATGCCGCTACCAAAAAGTCTAACGAATTATTAGCACATGCCTATTCCAAACTATACAATATTCCTACAACAGGTTTAAGATTTTTTACAGTGTATGGACCTGCTGGTAGACCAGATATGGCTTACTTTGGTTTTACTAATAAATTAATTAAAGGTGAAACAATTGAAATCTTTAATTATGGTAATTGTAAAAGAGATTTCACATATGTTGATGATATAGTGGAAGGCATTATTAGAGTAATGAATAAAGCACCAGAAAAGAAAATTGGCGAAGATGGATTACCATTGCCACCTTAT
>JAEEGL010278625.1_pt1 | contig 16070 bp, 9 predicted proteins | sample 9134231 | NCBI WGS metagenome assembly JAEEGL01 (sample SAMN16246548, study PRJNA631951) | gut metagenome | biome: gut microbiome; feature: rumen; material: fiber-attached | host: Bos | place: Iran: Karaj | collected 2018-10 | reverse complement strand
TTATTCGGGTGAAGAGCTGGGCATGGAGAAAATTACAACTCTGATGCAAGATCCTCTTAATCCGGGTAAAGTTTATATTTGTACACAGGGAAGCTATATTTATTACGGTGAATTCGGAAAACCTGCTTCTCAGATGAAAAAAATAGACGTATCTCCTCTTTCAAACATTCACTGGATAAGCTTTGACTGCGGTCGTATCTGGATTTCTTCTACTTCTATGGTGGGCTATCTTGATGAAAAAGATAACTTCTGCGTATTGTCAGATATCCCTATGAACAGTTCCATTGAAATGACAACTTCGGATTATCAGGGAAATATCTGGGTTTGTTCTGCAACTCAGGGAGTAATGAAGCTTGTTACAAATAATTTTGTAAATTTGAGTAAAAGTGCTGGATTTGAAAAAGAAACAATCAATGCCGTACATTTCTATGATTCATTAATTTATGTAGGAACAGATAACGGACTTAGGGTTATTGATGAAAAGTCCAGAAGTGTAACTAATAAGCTTACGGATTTTGTCGGCGATGCCAGAATCCGTTGTATACATGAAGATAAGCAGAAAAATCTCTGGCTTGCAAGCTACACTAAAGACAAAGGAATTATCTGCTATAGTTCTGATGGAAAAATAAGCTCTTATACTACCAAAAACGGAATGCCGAGCAATCAGGCGCGTTGTATTTCTGAAACAAAAAACGGTGAAATCCTTGTCGGAACAAACGGCGGGCTTGTAATTATAAAAGACGGGAAAATCATAAGAACTGTCGGTGCAGAAGACGGAATAAAAAATACAGAATTCCTGACAGTCAGCGAGGGCTTTGACGGAAATATTTATGCCGGAAGTGACGGGGATGGTATTTATGTAATCGGAAAGACAGCAATAAAGAGAATCGGACGGGAAGAAGGACTTACAAGTGATGTCGTTATGCGAATCAAAAAAGATGAATCGCATGCCGTCCTCTGGCTTATAACTTCAAATTCAATTCAGTATATAAAAGGCGGACTTGTAAAAAATATTACAACCTTTCCATATAACAATAATTACGACCTTTACTTTAATGACAAAGATGAAAGCTGGATTCTTTCTTCCTATGGTATTTTCAATGTCAGTGTAGCGGATCTGCTTGCTGATAGTGTATATGAATACCGCCACTATACGATAGCCAATGGACTTCCTTGTGCCATAACAAGTAACTCCTTTAGTGCCCTGTCTGAAGACGGAAATCTTTATATTGCAGGCCGCGAAGGGGTAATCCGGGTTAATATTAATCATTACTTTGACAGAAACTCCCAGATAAAAGTTGATTTAAATTCCGTATATTGTGATGATAAAAAGATTTTTGAGCATCAGGATGGTGGATATGTTCTTCCGGCTTCTAAAGGACGAATTAAGCTTACTCCGTCTGTAATGGATTATACAATGGCAAATCCTCTTGTCAGAGTATTTCTTGAAGGTTCGGGTGAAAACGGAATTGTTGTTCCAAGAAACGAACTTACTTCTCTGGAATATACTTCGCTTTCTTACGGAAACTACACCTTCCATATTCAGATTCTTGATAATAATAAGAAAGACATTCTTCTTGACCGCAGCATTAAGCTCTTTAAAAGACCTAGAATAACAGAACTCTTTATCTTCAGACTTTTGTTCCTTTGTGTACTTTTGCTTTTCGGCGGCTTTATTGTCTGGCGCATTATGAAATCGACTGTAATTACCCGCCAGTATGATGAAATTCGGCTGGCTAAGAATGAGGCTGAGCGTGCCAATACTGCAAAATCCCGCTTCCTTGCAAATATGTCTAAGGATATTCTTGGGCCTATTAATACGATTATGGGTATGAATGAGATGATTTTGCGTGAAGATGTAAAAAATGTTCCAAAATCATATTTTCTCTCAATCATTAATTATTCCTTTGACATACAGACTGCATCGGAATCGCTTTTGACTCTTGTAAATGATCTTTTGGAAATGACAAAAATTGAATCTGGCAGCCTTCAGCTTGTGCAGCAGGAATACGATGTACAGCACTTACTTTCGGCTGTCGCCTCATTAATACGTGGTAAGGCCATTGAAAAGTCAATTAAGTTTGATGTGATTGTTGATGAAATGATACCTAAACGTCTTTACGGAGATGTGGGAAAAATCAGGCAGATTGTAATGAAGCTTCTTTTGAATGCCGTAAGATTTACGGATGAGGGGGGTGTGGAATTAAAGCTTACAATGGAAAGCAGAAATAATGATGTCTGCGGACTTTGTTTTTCTGTAAAGGATACTGGTGTTGGCATAGAACAGGAATACGTGGAAAGTCTTTTTGGAGCATATGATGATAAGAAGCAGAATCAGGAGCATATGTCAGGACTGGGACTTAATATTTCAAGAAAATTTGCAGAGCTTATGGGCGGTGTACTTGTTTGTCAAAGTTCTCCCGGCGAAGGTTCTGATTTTATCTTTTCTCTGGAACAGAAAATTATTGATTCAAGTCCGCTTGGAAATTTTTCTGAGGATGAAAAAACAACTTCAAGAGGCCTTTATCTTCCTCAGTTTATTGCACCTGACGCAGATGTCCTTGTTGTTGAAGATAATCCAATGACTCTAAACGTTATAAGGAATCTTTTAATGGCAACAAAAGTTTTTGTTACTACGGCTGAATCCTGCGAAGACTGCCTTGTAAAAATCAAAAATACTTCTTTTAATGTCGTATTTGTGAATAACAGTTTGTCTGGAATGGATGGTGAGGAAATAATAGATAAAATCCGTGCTCTTTCTCCTGATCTTCCTGTTTATGCCCTTACCGAAAATACAAGCTACGGCGAGGAATATTATAAGGAAAGAGGATTTACCGGTTACGTTACTGTTCCTTTTGCATTTGATATTCTTGAACGTACGATTATGCGTCATCTGCCTGAAGCAATGATGGCTCATCCTTCTAAAAATGAAAATGTCGAATTACTTACTGAAATGCCTGAAGAGCTTTCCTGGATTTATAAGGTTGATGGAATTTCAGTTTCGGATGGAATTGTAACTTCAGGCGGAATCGGTTCCTATATTTTCTCATTAAAGCTTTTTTATGACACAATTGATGATACTGCAAAAGGTCTTAATCAGGCTTACCAGAGCGGAGACTTTGCACGTTTTGCCATAAAAATAAGAATATTAAAAAATTCGGCAAGATTTGTTGGGGCCCTATCATTAATGGAGTTTGCTGCAAAATTTGAAGATGCCTGCCAGAAAGACGACAGAATTTTTATTGCGGCAAATATAGACAGGCTTTTGGAAATGTACACATCATTTAAAGAGAAATTGAGTGGATTTGCGGCTGCTTCCGGGGCAGAAGAATCTGTGACAGGCGGCAAAGGGCAGGGGGATAAATAGAATGTTTGATTTTATCAGAGATTATCAAATGGATTTCATGCTTTTTCTCTGTTCAGTCAGCACACTAATGGGAGTGCTGCTTCTTATAACCCGCTTTTTACCCCGAAGAAGAAAATGGATCTTAATCGGAATGGAAGTGCTTGCAACCATTCTTCTGGGATTCGACAGGCTTGCTTATATTTATTCCGGAAACCTGAGTTCTGTCGGCTACATTATGGTTCGTCTTTCAAATTTCATAGTATTTTTTATGACTTCCGCAATTGTTTTTTGTTTTAATCTTTATATTTCTGATTTAATTGAAGCAAAAATCGGTAAGGATTTTTCTTCTATAAGATTAAAGATTGTGAATGTTATGGCGATTATTGGAATGCTCCTTGCTGTCCTGACTGTTTTTACCGGGCTGTATTACCATTTTGATGCTCATAATTATTATCATAGGGGAAAGTTTTTCCTTCTTGCCTATGTCATTCCTGTTTTTTCACCTCTGATTCAGTTTTCTGTAATTTACCGCTACAGAAAATCTTTCAGTTGTTTTATTTATATTGCCCTTTTGCTTTACATTTTTCTTCCTATTGCTATGGGCATTTTGCAGATTTTTGCTTACGGCATTTCAATTGTTAATATGGCAATGGTGCTTGTTTCTGTTTCTCTTTACATTTTTACTTATATTGATATTAATAATGAAGTTCAGCATGCACATCATATGGAAATGGAAGTTCTTAGAGAAGAGCAGAAAAATATGAAAACTGTTTTTTCTCAGACTGCGTCAGCTTTTGTTGATGTTCTGGAAGGCGGAAATGTTTTTTATAAGGGACATTCAGAAGCAGCTGCAGAAACTGCCCTTAATATTGCAAAGATATGTGGAAAATCTGAGCAGATATGTAATGAAGCCTATTATACAGCCCTCCTGCATAATGCCGGACTTACAGCTTTGCCGGAAAATCTTTTTTGTAAGGAAGAAAATGTTACTGAAGAGGAAGAAGAGATGAAAAAAAATCTTCCGGTTTCCAGTGCAAAGATTCTTTCTAAAATTAAGGCCTTTCCTTATCTGAGTAAAAATGCGCGTTATGTTTACGAACGCTATGACGGAAAAGGTTATCCTGAAGGTTTGAAGGGGGATGCAATTCCTGAAGTTGCAAGAATTGTTGCCGTTGCCGAAGAATATGCGACTGTAACCAGCAAGAATAAATATCGTGATGCAATTCCTATTGCCCTGGTGCGTGAGGAATTTGTAAAGGAAGGTGGTCTGCGCTTTGATCCGGCTTTTTCAAGTGCAATGATTCGTCTTATGGATACTGATACAAAAGAACATAAGAATGAAAGTAATGAGGTTTTGGAAAGCCAGCTTGTCTGCGGTCAGTATCGCGATAAGGTTTCTATTGGTGTGCCGGTTTCAAATAATTATGTTAATATTTCTTTTAAATCTAGTCCTAATAGCGAAGATGGAAAATTTTCTTTACCATCTATAATTCTTTATGATTCCTTTGACCGCCATGTTTACAGCAGCCAGAAACTTATAGAAGCCTATCATTATCTGGAGTATGGAGAAGTCTGGTTCGACGGCCATGTTATTTCTACCAGCGCACGGAATATGAAGGTTAGTATAACAGAAAAACTGCTGACAGAAGGCGAAAAAGATTTTTATAAAATTTCTTCTGCACGATTTGATGATCACCTTATTCTGAAGATGGAAAGTTCGGAAAAATTTGTAGAAGTGATTATCGCTTTGCCGGATATTTCAAAAGCTTCTTATATTTCTCTGACTGGCGAAAATTGTATTCTTTCTGATATTAAAATGGAAGTTACGGATGAAAAGGTTTCTGAAAAATCAATTCCTCGAATTGCAGAACCAATCAGTTATATAAATCATATTGAATCTGATGTTCCAAATATTCAGATTAATACACCTTGTGCGGAATATACACAGGGACTAGAAATAAATGATGGAATGACGCTCTGTTTTCATACTATGACTCTACCAGAGGCAAATCTTGTATGGCATTGCCCTTATGTCGTACTTTATTATTCTGAAGACGGAAAGGTCGGAGGAAAAGGCTACAGGCAGTATACTTTTTTCAAGCTGAATGGTGAGGATAACGGTTCAAATGAATATGCTGAAAATAATTTTTTCATGCATCACAGCGAAAATTTTGTAAGCTGGAAAAAATGGAATGATTTGAATAAGGCCGGCTACGAATGTAAGATTAAATTTACAAAAAAAGGCGGCCGTATTACCCTCAAAACAGAAAATATCGGTATTGAAATTGAAAATATCACGAAGATTCTGGATGTAAAGGATCAGGTTTATGTTGCACTGACCGGGGATCAGTGTGCGTTGACGGATATCAGAGTCTATTAAGAAATATTTAAGATATTCACTTTTATTAAAGCCGCGTTTTCATTATAATTTATGAATATGACTCAGCACGGAACAATGACTAAGGATAACCATGCAGCTTTGTGGCATGGACGTTTTGAAGAAGGGCCTGACGCACAGGCGGTGGCTTTTGAGACTTCCATTCATGTTGATGAGCGGATGGCATTTGATGATATTCGCGGAAGTATTGCACATGCAAAGATGCTCTCTCATGTTGGGCTGATTTCTAAGGAAGAGGCTGACCAGATTGTAAGCGGACTTGAAGGCATTAAGGCAGATTTAGAAAGCGGTAAACTTTCTGTTGATTATTCTGCGGAAGATATTCATTCCTTTATTGAAGCAACTCTTACTGACCGCATTGGTGAGGCTGGAAAAAAGGTTCACACAGGACGCAGCCGTAACGACCAGATTGCCCTTGATGAGAGGCTTTATCTTCGCCGCACCATCCCGGAAATTCAGAACGCGCTTTTGACTTTGATTGATGCGCTTACCCAGATTGCTTCGGCTCATAAAACTTCACTTATTCCAGGCTTTACTCATATGCAGCATGCCCAGCCGGTAACTCTTGCTCACCATGTTTGTGCCTGGAGCTGGATGCTGGTTCGTGACTGGCAGCGTCTGGAAGATTCTCTTAAACGTATCTGTATTTCGCCGATTGGTTCCTGCGCTTTGGCTGGCAGTGGACTTCCTCTTGACCGTGCTTTTGAGGCAGACCAGCTTGGTTTTGACAAAGTTACACAGAACTCTCTTGATTCAGTTTCTGACCGTGACTACTGTATTGAAACTGCTTCTAATTTAAGCCTTATTCAGATGCACCTTAGCCGCTTCTGCGAAGAAGTTGTACTCTGGTCTACTGTAGAGTTCGGCTTTATTGATTTGAGCGAAAAATGGTCTACCGGCTCTTCAATCATGCCACAGAAAAAAAATCCTGACTTTGCAGAATTAATCCGCGGACGTACAGGAAAGGTTTACGGCGATTTGTTTGCCCTTATGACTATGATGAAGGCGCTTCCTTTGGCTTATGACCGCGACATGCAGGAAGATAAGGAACCGCTTTTTGATTCAATCGATACTGTTCTTTCCTGCATTAAAGTTTTTACCTATATGATTTCTACTGCAAAGTGGAATACTAAGGTAATGGCTGATGCATGCGAAGGTGGATTTTTGAATGCAACAGATGTTGCTGATTATCTTGTCCGCAAGGGGATGCCATTCAGAACTGCTCATGGTGTTTCTGCCCGTGCGGTTCGTATTGCAATTGAAAAAAAATGCCGTCTGGAAGATCTTCCGATTGCAACTTATAAAGAATGCTCTGATTTGATTGACGAGGATATTTATTCTTTTATCACTTCTAAAGCTTGTGTTGAGGCTCGTAAAACAATCGGTGGTCCTAGCGCAGAGCGGGTAGAAGAGCAGATTTCTGAACTGAAAGAATTTATTAAAAATGTAAAATAAGCGTGAAAACGCGAAAAAAATAGAGGTGGATTTATGAAAAAAATTACTGGAATCGTACTTGCATGTGCCGCTGTACTCAGCCTTGCAGGATGTAAAAAAAAGGCTGCTGGCGGAAACGCAGTTGACGCTTTGAAAGCACGCGGAACTTTTGTTCTTGGTCTTGATGACTCTTTCCCTCCGCTTGGTTTCCGCGATAATGATACAAACGAAATCACAGGTTATGACATTGATCTTGCAAAAGAAGTTGCAAAACGTCTTGGCGTAGAGTTCAAGGCTCAGCCGATTGACTGGGATGCTAAGGAAATGGAGCTTGAAACCGGTAAAATTGACTGTATCTGGAACGGCTTTACAATCACAGAAGAAAGAAAGTCTGCTTTGAGCTTTACAGAAGCTTACCTTAATAATGAGCAGGTTCTTGTAGTTCGCGCAGACAGTGGAATTAAATCTCTTTCTGATATGAAAGGAAAAATACTTGGTCTTCAGAGCGGTTCAAGTGCTCAGGAAGCTGTAGATGATAATCCTTCTTTTGCTGCATCTATTGGAAAAACAATTTTCTTTAAAGATAATATTACAGCTTTGAATGACCTGGACATTGGCGGTATTGATGCTGTTGTAATGGACAGTGTTGTTGCTAACTATTCTATTGCACAGACTAAAAAGCCTTTTGTTGTTGTTGACGAAGCCCTTGCAAACGAAGGTTACGGTGTAGGATTCAGAAAGACTGAACCAGAACTCCGCGACAAGGTTTGGGAAATCCTTAAAGAAATGACTGCTGACGGAACTGTGGCTGCTATTTCTAATAAATGGTTTGGTAAAAACATTTCTGTAATCAAATAAATTTTTCCGGATGTTCTGATGTCTCCAAAATATATCAAAATGCTTCAAGCGATGTTTGACGGATCTCTTACATCGCTGGAAGTATTTTTCCTTACACTGATTTTTTCAATTCCTCTGGCTCTGCCTATTGCTATGGGCAGAATGAGTAAAGATAAGATTTTATCTGCTATCGTAAATGTTTTCCTTCTGATAATCCGGGGAACTCCGCTTATGCTTCAGCTTCTGGTAGTTTACTTTGGACCGGGGCTTTTTGTGCGCTGGCTTGTTTCTAAGGGCTACGACGTTTCTTTTAGATGGGACAGATTTACTGCGGCAATCATTGCTTTGAGCGTAAACTATGCTGCCTATTTTGCAGAAATCTACCGCGGTGGAATTGAGTCTATCCCGAAAGGTCAGTATGAAGCGGCAAAGGTTTTAGGCTATACCCGTGCCCAGACTTTTTTCCGCATCGTTCTGCCTCAGCTGATTAAACGCATTGTTCCTGCAATGGGGAACGAAGTTATTACTCTTGTAAAAGATACTGCTCTTGTCAGTGTAATTGGTGTAAGCGAGCTTTTGATGGTTGCAAAGGAACGTCAGGGCGCCTTGTTCTCTTTTGTGCCTCTTTTTATTGCAGGTCTTTTCTACTTTATCATGAACTGGTTTGTTTCTTTTGCCTTTGCGCGTCTTGAAAAGAAACTCAGTTATTATAACTGATAAAGAAGGCTGCCAGAAAAAAAACTCAAAAGAGGCATAGAATGGAAAATCAGGAAATCATAAAAGTAGAAAACTTAAAAAAATCCTTTGGGGAAAATGAAATCATTAAAGGCATTTCTTTTTCTGTAAATAAAGGCGAAGTACTTGGAATTATCGGGCCTTCTGGAAGCGGAAAGTCTACGATTCTCCGCTGTATTTCTCAGCTGGAAAATGTTAGCGGTGGAAGCATCAGTATTTGCGGCCTTCCTCTTGTAAGTGAAGGTCTTTATTCAGATAAAAAGCTCCGCCACGAAATCACCTTAAAAAGCGGACTTGTATTTCAGAATTTCAATCTTTTTCCTCATTATTCAGTTTTGCAGAATGTTGTTGAACCGCAGATTCGTGTTTTAAGAAAATCCCGTGAAGAAGCGACTGCAAAAGCTGAAGAAATTTTGAAGAGAATTGGACTTGGCGAGCGCATGAAAAATTACCCATGTGAGCTTTCTGGCGGTCAGCAGCAGCGTGTTTCAATTGCCCGCGCCCTTGCCATGGAGCCTCAGGTTCTTCTTTTTGATGAGCCTACTTCTGCCCTTGATCCGGAACTTACCGGCGAAATCCTTGCTGTAATCAAGGAACTTGCGGCTGAAAAAATGACTATGGTTGTTGTTACTCACGAAATGGCATTTGCCCGAGATATTTCAACAGAAATTATTTTTATGGACGGCGGTCTGATTGTAGAGCAGGGTAAACCTGAAGATGTAATCAATCATCCAAAAACAGAGCGTACAAAGGCTTTCCTTTCCCGCTTCAGTAACGTATAACTTAAAATTATTTTCCAAATTACTCCAGGGGTATTATAATTTAAGCAAATATATTTAAAAAAGTTTGTGTTTTTTCAACTTTTGGAGTACTTATGCTTACCTCTTACATTATCTATGCGCTTTGTGCTGTCCTTCTTATCTGGGGCGGAAAATTTGCCGGTTTCAAAAGCAGTCAGTTTCATAAAGATTCATCCTCGCTTGAAGTAACTAAGGCCCTGCGCGGATTTGCAGCAATTGGTGTTATTATTCATCATATTTCACTGGAACAGGCCTTTCAGAAGGCTAACGGAAACGGCCTGCCGGGTGAACTTTCTTTATTTTTGAATGCCGGCTACCGCTGCGTGGCTATTTTCTTCTTCTGTTCGGGCTACGGCCTCATAAAAAGCATTCAGTTAAAGCCTGATTACTTAAAATCTTTTATGAGAAAGCGTGTCGTAAACTCCATGATAATTCCTTATTATGTCAGCATTCTGATTTACGCTGTTTTCCGTTTTGCAATGGGGGAGAGGCTTGCCCTTTCATTATGGATTTTAAATTTTTCCGGCTTTACCATGATGAATAACTATGCCTGGTACCCGGTTGTTGCAGTAATTCTTTATGTAGTTTTTTATTTGTGTTTTACCCATATAAAAAATGAAAAGATTTCTTTTACTATAATTGCAGCTGTGATTATTTTGATGGGACTGATTTTCTGTGTTAACGGCCATTTTGTCTGGTGGACGGGTGAGAAAAACTGGTGGCTTGACTGGAATAATGAGCTTCATAAAAAATGGTGGACGGGCCATAATGTCTGGTGGTTCTCTGGTGAATGGTGGGTAAACTCTGCTCCTGCATTTTTAATTGGTATGCTTTATGCACGTTTTGAAAAAGAAATCCGGGCCTGGTTTCAGAAAGCTTACTGGCTGAAACTTACAGCGGTTCTTGCAATTATGATTGGGCTTTACCTTCTGACAGGATTTGCCCATACAAAATTCGGATACTGGACTGAATACAGCGGACAGGGCGAAGGTACTTTAAATAAATTGATTACTTATTTTCTGCAGATTCCAGAATCAATGTGGCTTTGTGTAACCCTTTTTGTAATCATGCAGAAATACTACGTTACAAATCCTCTTGTAAAATTCTTTGGAAATCTTTCTTTTGAAACTTATATGATGAATTTGATTGCAATTACAGTTTGCAGGGTGCTCTTATATACAAAAGAAACTTATAAAATGCAGTTTGGAATGGTTCCATACTACTGGGCAGGCAGAATGAATCTTTTGCTTTATGCTGCCTGTGTTTTGGCCCTGTCAGTAATACTTGGTCTTGCTTACAGAATTATTTATAGAAAGATTTACGTTAAGGAAAAGACTTTGTAATTCTGTAAGCTTTAATGGATTAATGGCCAGATTGTGGAAATCTAATCAAAACTCTTACGATTGGAGGTTCTGACTGATTTCCTGTATTCGTGGTTGTAGTTCCAGCCGCTGCGGAAAGTGCTGCAAGACCGTTTTCGCTTACTGAATCTCCTGTTGCTGCTGTATATCCGCCGACAGAAGTATTATTTGTAACCATGCTTACCTGAGTTGAAACAACGCGGCCTGAAAATTCATCAGTTTCTGTTGACTGTCCTTCGTAAACAGGAACTCCGCCGCTTTCTCCACTTACGCTTGCAGTTGATGAAAAAATACTTGTTGCACGCTTTAGTGGAAGGGTAGCGGTAACAGTATCATCAGGCGCTACTTCTGCAGTAGTTGATGTTGATTTTGTAGTTGCAACCATTCCTTCATCACTTTCTACAAGACCTGTTGCGGCATAAACTGTTGGAATTGTACCTCGTACAGAAGCGGTAGAAACAGGAGAGCGGATTTTAAAATCCATTCGTTTGTTTTCTGAATGCTTTACGTTTGCAGTAAGTTTTCCTGTATCAATAAAGAGGGAGGTCTGCTCTTTTATGTCGTTTTCTGCAAGCTTTTCTACCGTCATTCGGGTTAATGCCCCAAGCGTAACTACAGACTCTTTTATTGATAAAACTGCCTGCGAGTTAAAGCCAGTAGAAATAATATCTCCTCGAGAGAGAGTTTCTCCTTCTGTCAGAGCTTTCCAGCTTTCTCCTTTTAGAACTTCAACTTTTCCGGTAACTGAAACAACCCTGGCAGTCATTGCCTGTGCCGAAAGTGAAAAAGCAAGTGCAGTTGAAATAATTAATACTGATAATAATTTTTTCATAATTTCATCTCCTGTGTAAAACCGCCGGTCAGAGAGGGCGGTGTTCTCTTTTAGTTAGAATGAAAGCGCTGCTGTAAGCGTAAAGGTTCCTTTAGATTCATTTGCTTCTTTTGCAAAGAACTGACTTATGCCGGCATTGATATTTAAATCACTTAGAACCTGAAGATTTGCATTAACGCCTGCTTCTGTACCCTTATATTTGATTTCTGAATCAGGATAGCTGAATACTGCATTGCCTGATGCTGCAAGTAAAATCTGCTTTACAGGTTTAATAGAAAGAGAAAGACCTCCTTTTACTAGGCCTGAGTATTCAGGTTCATCAATTGAATTTACTGCTGTCTGACTTGTAAAGCCTTTGAATGGTTTTAATCCGTTCTGATCTCCTGATGCATAGATTCCCGAAAGGCTTATTACCATTGATTTATAGCCTGGAAGCAGCATGAATGAAAGTTTTGTAAGGTTTGAAAGGTCTGAATTAAGCTGGCTGCCAAAGGTTGTGGTCAAAACGTAACAAAGATTTTTGTGAAGGAAGCCGTTTAATCCCAGTGTTCCCCACATTCTGTTGTAATCAGCAGAGCCTTTTTCAATTCCGTCAAAGCCAAGACTTGCAAGAAATTCTGCGCTTATAGTCTGGTTTGCAAAAATGTATGGCAGTTCAAATTGTGCGCCAAAGTTTGCATAAGAGGCCGCACACTGCCAGCTTTTCTTTGGATCAAGAAGGTATTTTGAATCAGCTTTATTTAGGATTGTAACATTCTGGGCATTTAAAAGGCCTGTGTAATTTGCATATACTTTTGCATAAAAGCTTTTTAAATCAAGAGAAAGATTAAGTCCGTCGGCCGGCTGAGAAAGAACTGTAGCTGTTAAATCTGAAAAATAAAATCTTCCAATATTAAACATCATTGTGTTCTGTTTTAGCGGAATGCGTTTTGTAAGGCGCAATACCTTCAAATCAGGAATAATAACATCAGTATCGTTTGTATCAGATTTTCCAAGTTCACGTCTGGTGGAACGGAATCTTGCATCTGCTTCAAGGGCAATAAAGGTTGTCGGATTTATATTTTGTCTTAACCAGACAGTAAGGATTTCTTCCTGTTTTAAACTGAAGTTTTTAAATTCATCGTTTCCAGGTGCGATTGGGCTTCCGATTTTTGTGTAGTTTCCAATGCTGCCTCCAAAATCAAGGGCATGCAGGGAGGTAAGGACTGTAAAAACAGATGATATGATAAGGAAAAGTTTTTTATTTTTCATTTTGAAGCCTCCATTGAATAGCCGCAGGTGTTCAGAATATGTATCATCTGTTTTCCGCTGACTATGCTGTCTGGCTCTGCATCGTTTGAAATAACCTTCATAGCTTTTAATTCACGAAGGGCATATCGGGGACTTTTTGTAAGTCTGTATAATAGTCCTCCTTTAATTTTATATGCCTTTGTACAAAGCAGGGCAAAATCTTTTATCTTGATTTCATCACCGGCAGACGGAATGAGTTTTTCGCCTGTGGAGGAAGGCTTTTGTCTGATATAGTCGTTTTCTACAAGAATTTCAAAGGCTTCTTCGTCACTTGCAGTATCCCCTGCTAAATTTGTCTGAACTGCAATAAGCCAGCTTGCATTGCCGTAGTTTGCTTTTTCGGTTGCAATAAGCTCTGTGATTTTTTGAGCTGACTGGGCGCTAAGGCCAAAACCTGCAGTAGCAATTAGAATTGATAAAAAAAATCTTTTCATTTTAAAACATTCCTTATATGAAAAAGTATAACATGGGTTTATAATTATTGCTATGAGAAAAATTTTGGAAGTATTAAAAAAACAGGCAGAGTTTGTTGTAATAATTCTTGCAGCCCTTATCAGTATTTTGCTCTGGAGTTTCGGAGCCTATAGAAAAATTGAGTATAAGGCTTATGATGCCATGCTTCCATTTACAAAAGAAATAAAGGCAGACACCCCGATTCTTCTTGTTGAAATTGATGATTTTGCCATAGAACAGGTCGGTGACTGGCCATGGACCCGTGATATTATGGGAAATGCCCTTCTTAGAATGAAGGAACTGGGAGCTGAACGTCTGGTATTTGATATTGAATATCTTTCTTCTTCAAGTCTTGCCTTAAATCAGAAGACTCTTGAAAAAATCAATCAGTATAGTGACATTACTTCTCTTGTAAATAATCTTGTAATTGATACGGATGATTATCTTTCACGCTGCGTGCAGTTTTTTGGAAATTCCTGGCTGACTTTTAATATGCAGAATATGGGACTTGAACGCACTGAAGAGGACCAGAATTATTCCAGAAAACGTTTCGGCCTTTCTGTAAATGATGAGGGCGGATTTGTTTTTAAGGGAAATGAAGCTGTCCGCCACCTGGAATTTATTGGAAGCGGGCTTAAGGTTGACGGGTATCTGACTCCGGCAGTTTCTCCTATCATAAATGCTGCAAAGGGGGCCGGTTTTACAAACTGTTTTGTTGATCTTGATGGAATCAGACGCCGAATTCAGCTTCTTGAAAAAAATGAAGATTCTTATATAGGACAGCTGGTTTTTGCTCCTCTGGTAAATCTTCTGGACGTAAAGGAAATAGAAAGAAGCCGCTCTCATCTTATTTTGAAGGATGCTCTTTTTCCGAATTCTGATAAACGTCATACAGTTAATATTCCTCTTGATGATGCCGGCTGTATGCTTATCAACTGGATTCATTCGCCTTACAACGAAAGCTTTGGTGGCTCTCTTGGTAACGTAAAGGAAAACCGTCATGAGTCTTTGGCCTTCTTAAATCAGCTGGATAATATTGAAGATTATATAATAGATAATATTTCAGCTTTGCTCAGCCTTAATTTTATTGATGAAGCAATTTATAAAAATGCCCTTTCCCTTTATGAGTCATATTCGCAGATTATTCAGGCTAAAACTTTTCTGCTTTCCTGCTGTAATGGTTTTAATTCTGATGGAACGGCTGTTGAAGGCGGATTAAATTCTGATTTTCTGGAGCAGTATTTTTTAATGCGCTCTGATTTTTTTGCAGCTCTTTCTGAATTTAATGAAAAGCTTATGGCATATGGAGAAGAGCTTGTCTTTAATCAGGATAAGACTTTAAGTCAGGATGAAATTAATTATCTGTGCCAGCTGATTTCTGCCCTGGATGATAATTCAAAGCTTTATAATTCTTATGTTTCTGAGATGAAGGAAAAATATTCCGGGGCCTTCTGTCTTATAGGTTTTACGGCTAATGCCTCTACAGATTTTGGAACTACGCCTTTTGACCGTATTTATGCAAACCTTGGCGTTCACGCTAACGTTGCAAATACAATTCTTCATGAAGATTTCATTACGCCTCTTTCTGAATTCTGGGGACTTTTGTTTGCCTTTATTGTCGTTATTCTTGTAGTGCTTCTTTGCCGCAGTTTAAGCCTTGCAAAAAAAATCTCTTTTGGCTTGATTTACGTTTTTGTTGTAATTGGCGTGCTTGTTATGCTGATGGTCTGCTTTAAGATTTTTGTTCCTCTTGTAATGTCTTCTGTTTTTGTTTTTCTGAGTTTTATCGGGAATTCCAGCTTTAATTTTATCCAGCTTGAAAAAGACAGAAGAACCCTGCGCCGCGGTTTTGATGCCTATGTTGCGCCTGAAGTTGTAAGCCAGATTGTAAAGAATCCGGATAAGCTTAAGCTTGGCGGTGATAACAAGCGACTTACAGCACTTTTCAGTGATGTAAGAAAATTTTCAGGCTTTACCGAATGTGTAAACCAGGAAGAAGGTGAAGAGAGGGGAGCTGTCCGCCTTGTTGAAATATTAAACGGTTATCTTGGTGTTCTTAGTGATGCAATTATGCTTCAGCACGGAACGATTGATAAATATGTTGGTGATGAAATTGTTTCCTTCTTTGGAGCTCCTGTCGATGATGAAGAAAATGCCTATCATGCCTGCCTTGCGGGAATCAGAATGCGTCAGGCAGAAGCATATTTTAATCAGGAACATCAGGAGGAATTACCTTTCCATCCAAAAACCGGAACTCCTTTCCTTTTGAAATCTCGTGTTGGTCTTAATACCGGTGATATGGTTGTCGGAAACATGGGAACCCAGAAAAAACTCAACTATACGGTTATGGGAAATAACGTAAACCTTGCCAGCCGTCTTGAAGGAACAAACAAGGAATACGACAGCTGGATTATGGCAAGCGAATCTACCTGGAATGATGCAAATAAAGGCGCTCACAAAGGAGAACTTATTGCCCGTCAGCTTGATTGTGTAAAGGTAATCAATGTTGAAAAACCTGTGCAGATTTACAGCATTATAGGACTTAAAAATGAGCTTTCTTCTGCAGAAATTGAAGGTGCAGATA
>JAEEGL016009638.1_pt1 | contig 16071 bp, 19 predicted proteins | sample 9134231 | NCBI WGS metagenome assembly JAEEGL01 (sample SAMN16246548, study PRJNA631951) | gut metagenome | biome: gut microbiome; feature: rumen; material: fiber-attached | host: Bos | place: Iran: Karaj | collected 2018-10 | reverse complement strand
GAGGAGTTATCTCTCCGTCGCCGTTCTGGTCGCACGCGAGCATCGCCAGAGCGCTGATCGTCCTGTTGCCTGCGTAATACTGCTTGAGCAGCGTAACGTCCATCGGATCGATGCCGCCGTTCAGGTTCGTGTCGCCCTTGAGCACGATCACGATCGTTACGTCAGCGTCCGCGACCTCTACGCTGTACTTGTGCACTCCGTCTTCGGTCGAGCAGGTAAGCCTGGTGATCGTGCCGTCGGTATTCATTATTCCGACCGCGCAGGCAACGTCGCACGAAACGGTGAACTCGACAGTGCCGCTGTACAGAGCGTCGGGATCGATGTTAGTCACGGCGGGAGTCGTGTTTCCGGTCCTGTTGTCCTCGATAATGCTGTAACCGGTCACGTCGGGGATAAGCTTCTTGTTGGCAAGCACGGAGTTGTCCGCCACTGCGCCGGCCTCGAAGGTCTCGTCGGAACCCTCGACGGCGAAGCCCGTGGTAAGAGTGACCATGCCGTTGATGCCGGGAGCGAGGATAAAGTCGTCGGGATTGGTCCAGCCGAGGTTTACGATCGTGCCGGAAGATCCGATGGACTCGGGACAGCCTATCGAAGCGGTAGCGGTGACCTGACCGCCGGTGATGGTGAGGGTGTTGCTGCCGAGAGTTGTGGGAGTATAGCCGAGAACGGTGCCGTCGCCGAGAGGGGCGCTGACATTGACCTCGCCGCCGGTGATGGTCACGGGGCAGCCGTAGTCGGCGTCGGGACGACCGCTTATACCGGTGGACTCGACGTAACCTCCGTTGATCAAAATGTTGAGGCAGCCCATACCGCAGTCGCCGATACCAACCAAGCCTTCGGCATAGACCTCACCGCCGTTGATGGTGATGGTTGCATAGTTATAACCTCCGCCCCAGCCTTTGCCGATGCCGGGAGCGACGGTGGGATCGCCGTAAGCGTGAACCACGCCGCCGTTGATCGTGATATCGTCCATCTCGGCGCTGCCGCCGGTGGTGCCGATGCCGGGAGCGTACCAGCCGCAGGCGTAGATGACGCCGCCGTTGATGGTGATTTCGCCGCTGTTCTCCTGCCTGTTGCCGTCGGCGGGATCCTCATGATAGAGGTTCGAGCCTATTCCGGACGCGTAATCGAGATTGAGACAATCCGGAGAATTCGGGTCACCCCAGAACAGATCAAGCAGCAGCTCCGTACGATCATCCATGTTGTCCCAATCCAGTTCAAGCCAACAGTTGAGCACGCCGGTGCACTCCTCCTGGCCGTAGACCGTGAAGCTCGCGCCTTCGGGGACGTGTACGCCGCCCAGAACGTCGAGGGTGCAGCCGTCGGTAAGGATAAGGTGTACGTCGCCGGTAACGTTGGCGCGGGTATCGATGTAGATATCGCCCTCCGCAACGATCCAGCCGCTCCACTCGGAGTAATCATCCGTCACGGCCGTGTATTCCGTGCAGGTCTGAGTTTCGCCGTTTTCGTCGATGTACGCTACGCCGTCGCGCGTACCTTCGGCGAGTACCGCGAAGGGGGAAGCGGGCATGACGGCCATAGTCATCATCAGCGCGATCAAAACGCCGAGGATCTTTTTAAGCTTCATTTCAATACCTCCTGAAAAATCTGATAATCTCGGCTTTCCGGCCGCTATTGCGGCAAACGGAAGCCAGTAAACTTCCAATTCTAAATTATAACACAACCGTTGCCAAAGGTAAATAGTGAAAATGCAATATATATGTTCGTTTTCGCATGCTTTACATATTCCCGGAGGCGTTATATAATTGCAAAAAAAGGAGGCTGAGGATATGCCGTTCATAATAGAGAGAAACGATATAACGCTGATGCGGGTCGACGCGATAGTCAACGCCGCGAACAATTCCCTTTTGGGCGGGGGCGGCGTCGACGGCGCCATACACCGCGCGGCGGGAAAGGGGCTGCTTGCGGAATGCAGGAAGCTTCGCGGCTGCGAGACCGGAGAAGCCAAGGCGACGGGCGCGTACGCCCTTCCCGCAAAGTACGTTATCCACACGGTAGGCCCGGTCTGGCGCGGCGGAGGATACGGGGAGGAGGAGCTTTTAAGGTCGTGCTATGCCAATTCTCTCGGGCTCGCCGCCGGGCTCGGCTGCGAGACGGTAGCCTTCCCGCTCATCTCCGCGGGCGTTTACGGCTATCCCAGGGCGGAGGCGCTGCGCGTCGCGTCGTCGTGCATAGAGGAGTTTCTGACCGATCACGAGATGACGGTCTATCTCGTCATCTTCGACCGCGAGAGCTTTGAGATCGGCTCCGAAATGATGGGGGATCTCGAGGCCTTCATAGACGAGAATTACGTCGGCTCTCACACGGACGGCGAGTACGTTCTTCAGTCGCGCAGGTATGAGGCGCTGGCGTCCGCCGCTCCGTTCTCAAAGGCGAACGCGAAGCCGCGGGCAAAAATGCAGGGCTTCGCCGGCGCTGCGGCGCAGGAGGCGTGCTGCGATATGTGCATGCCGTCGGAGGCTCCCGAAGAGGACATCGAAGGGATGCTCGCCGGTCTCGACGAGGGATTCTCCAAGAACCTCCTGCGCAGGATAGACGCGAGCGGCATGACGGACGCGGAGTGCTACAAACGGGCTAACATCGACCGCAAGCTCTTCTCGAAGATAAGGAGCGATCCGAACTACAAGCCGTCGAAGCGGACAGTGCTCGCGTTCGCGATAGCGCTGAGGCTCGACGTGGAAGGGACGGAGGATCTGCTTCGCCGCGCGGGCTTCGCGCTCTCTCCCGCGTTCAAGTCGGACGTTATCATAGAATACTTCATCAGGAACGGCGTTTACGATATTTTCAGGATCAACGAGGTGCTTTTCGCCTACGATCAGGCCTTGCTCGGCGCGTGAAAACAACTTGCAATCCCGGTCGGCGCGTGATAGAATAACGCGTCGGCCGTCCGCCCATAATACCTGCATGAAAACACGATCCGGAAACAAACGAGGCGCGTGCATAGTGCTCGAGGGCGGAGGCGTGAAGTGCGCGTACCAGTTCGGCGTGCTCCGCGCGCTGAAAAAGCTGTACGGCAGCGTTGAAATCGCCGTTTTCGAGCTCTCGGGAGAAGAGCTCGGGGGCTACGCGGGGAGCTCCTTCGGCGCTCTGAACTCCGCGGTGATGCTCGGAGGCGGCGTGGACGGGCTCTCCGAGCTTTGGGACGCGGTGTCGAAGGACGCGGTCTTTCGGGACCGCGGAGTGACGGGCGTGCTGGACTGCGCTTTCAGGAAGCGCTTTCCGAGGGATATCCCGGCTGCCGCCCGCCTCCTGTCTCTCGGCATCGAGCCCCGTGAGACCATGAGAGACGTATCCGCGCGGTACTATGATTTCGTGACGGGCAGCGTCGACGAAGGCGCGGCGCGGCGCTCGGGACTCGCTCTCGGCCTGACGGCGGTGGAGCTTGCGGATATAAGAAAGCCCCGTGAAAGAGGCGGACTGAAGGAGCTCTGGCTCGACGAGATGGAAGAAGGTCTCCTGCCGGGATTCGTAGCGGCGAGCGCGGCGTTCCCGCTCCTCAGGCCGAAAAGGATCGGCACGCGGCTGTTTTCGGACGGCGGAGTGCTCGACAATATCCCCGCGGCGATGGCTGAAAGGCGCGGCTTTTCGTCTGCGCTCGTGATCAGGGCCGGGACGTCGGGACCCAAAAAGCGTTGGACCGACGGCATGAGGGTGGGCTTCATCACCCCCTCGAGACCGCTCGGCTCGCCTGCGGCTTTTTCTAAGGACAACGTAAAGGAACTCGTCTCCCTCGGGGAGCACGACGCGCTGAAGGCTGATCCCTTCTTCTTGCGCGGATCATAAATAATACGGAGGAAAACATGGGTATCCATGAGGAATGCGGCGTATTCGGCATTATGAGCCCCGACGCCGCAGACGTTGCGAGCGTATGCTATTACGGGCTTTACGCTCTTCAGCACAGGGGACAGGAGTCCTGCGGTATAGTCGTCAACGACGACGGCGTTTTCGCATCCCACAAGGATCTCGGGCTTTTGAGCGAGGTCTTCACGCAGGACGTGCTTTCGAGGCTCCCGCACGGCAATATGGCGATAGGCCACGTCCGCTACGGCACGACGGGCGGCAACAACAGGAACAACTGCCAGCCCATCGAGGTGAATCACCAGAAGGGCCGCATGGCGGTCGCCCACAACGGCAATCTTTCAAACTCCGCCGAGCTCCGCTCCAATCTCGAGCTCTCCGGTGCGATATTCCATACCACGAGCGATACCGAGACCATAGCCTATATCATAACCAAGGAGAGGCTCGACACCCACTCCATAGAGGCGGCGGTCACTCGCGCGATGAACGTAATCGACGGCGCTTATTCCCTGCTCGTGATGAGCCCGCAGAAGCTCATTGCCGCCCGCGATCCATACGGCTTTCGTCCGCTGTGCTACGGCATGACTCCCGACGGGAAATACGTCGTTGCTTCCGAAAGCTGCGCAATAAAGGCCGTAGGCGGCGAGATGATTCGCGATCTCGAGCCGGGAGAGATAATCGTATTCTCCCCGAGGGGCGTTCGCTCGATAAAGGAGCACTGCGGCAAAAAGCCGCGCAAGCTCTGCGTTTTCGAGTATATCTACTTTGCCAGGCCGGACTCCGTGATAGACGGGATATCCGTCCATTCCTCGAGGGTCAAGGCGGGGCGCATACTCGCCAAGGCGCATCCGGCGGACGCGGATCTGGTCGTGGGCGTTCCGGACTCCGGACTCGACGCCGCGCTCGGATTCAGCCTCGAATCGGGCATACCCTATTCGATAGGCCTCATAAAGAACAAGTATATAGGCCGCACCTTCATCTCCCCCGGTCAGGGCATGCGAATGGACCAGGTCAAGATAAAGCTCGCCGCGATAGAGGACGTGCTGAAGGGCAGGAGCATCGTGCTCATAGACGACTCGATAGTGCGCGGCAACACCTCGGGCAGGCTCGTCAGGCTGCTGCGCGAGGCCGGCGCGAGGGAGATCCACATGCGCATATCCTCGCCGCCCTTCCTGAATCCCTGCTATTACGGCACGGACATAGACTCGAGGGACAATCTTATCGCCGTAAAGCATACGGTCGATGAGATCGCGGAGATAATCGGCGTCGATTCTCTCGGGTATCTGCCCATAGAGTCGCTGCCCGAGCTCGCCGGAGGCGCGGGCTTCTGCGACGCTTGCTTCACGGGAAAGTATCCGACTCCGGTGCCGAAGGAAACGAGGAAGGACAGATTCGAGCAGAAGCTGTCGCAGAGGAAATGATATGCCGGGAGGCGATGGGATCATGAAATTCGACGAAAGCATTTTCGATCTTTTCGACAAGAAATGGGCGCTCGTCACCGCGGGCGATATAAACGACTTCAATACCATGACGATATCCTGGGGCGGCATGGGCACGCTCTGGTCGAAGCCCGCCGCGACGGTCTATATCAAGCCCGTCCGCTATACCCACGAGTTCATGGAGAGGAACGGGTATTTCACGCTGAGCTTCTTCGGCGGGGAATACCGCAAAGCTCTCGAGCTCCTCGGCTCGAAGTCCGGAAGGGACTGCGACAAGGTCGCGCTCTCGGGACTCACTCCGTTTGCCGTGACGGAAAACGCCGTGGGCTTCAAAGAGGCCGAGACGGTGATCGTTTGCAGGAAGATCTATTCGCAGGATCTCGATCCGAACGCCATCCCCGACAGCGCCAAAGAGACCTATTACAGGACCGAGGCGCCGCACACGATGTATATCGGCGAGGTCGTGGAGATAAGGTAAAGAAGCCGCGGCGTGATGAATGCCCGGCTTTGATGGACGCAGACGCGGAAGCGGACTGCATAATATGGAAAAAAGCCCGCGCTGCGCGGGCTTTTTCACGCTCGGAAAACGGCATGCTTCTTTTGCGTTCCGCTTGCGCCTTTCTTATATTTATCCCTTTCCCTTGAAAACCGTCTGCATTTGTGATATCCTGTAAAATAGTTCAAAATGAGTAACTGCGATAAAATTGGAGGCTGCGATATGACCTTTGAAAGCTGGGTCGGCATAGCGGGAGGCATTGCGCTTTTCCTCTTCGGAATAAGACTTATGGGAAACGGCATCGAGCGCCTTGCGGGCTCGAAGCTCAAAAGCATACTTGAAAAACTGACGAAGAACCGCTTCCTGGGGCTTCTTGTCGGTACTGTCATCACGGGAATAATCCAGAGCTCGAACGCCGTCTCGGTGATGACGGTCGGGTTCGTCAACGCCGGGCTCATGCCGCTCGACAACGCCGTCGGAGTCATTATGGGCGCGAACGTCGGTACTACCATAACCGGTCAGCTCATCGCGTTCAAGGTGGACACCGTCGCGCCGATACTCGCTCTCGTCGGCGTTATGGGCATGACCTTCTTCAAAAAGAAGCCGTGGAACAATATCTTCTATACGATAACCGGCCTCGGCCTTCTGTTCATGGGCATGATGTTCATGAAGAAATACATGGAGCCGCTCGCGGGCGAGATCTGGTTCCAGAAAATAGTCTCGAGCCTTGAAAATCCGATACTCGGCATACTCTTCGGCACGGCGATGACAATGCTCCTGCAGTCGGTATCCGCATCGGTGGGCGTCCTGCAGGCTATGGCTGCGGCGGGAGCTCTCGGCGCGCATCCCCTGACCATAGCCGTCTACCTGATCTGCGGTCAGAACATCGGCTGCACGACCGTTTCGGTGATAGCGGCGATGGACGGCACGAAGGACGCGAAGCGCACCGCGGCAATACACGTCATGTTCAACCTGTTCGCCTGCCTTATCTGCGTTGCTCTGCTCGCGATATTCCCCGGCGTTATAGGCTTCATCGAGAGGATTTCCGGCGAGATGAATTACACTCAGCAGCTCGCGAACGCCAACACGTTCCTGAAGCTCGGCGCGACGCTCGTGATGTTCCCGCTTTCTCCGCTGCTCGTCAAGCTCTCCCGTCTCATCATCCGCGGCGAGGATAAGCTCGAGGGCCGCCGCCTTATCCACATTCCCGCCAAGGGCTTCGGTTCGTCGGCGGTAGTCGTTTCCGCCGTCGAGCTGGAATGCGACAGGATGTTCAACCTCGCTCTCGGCAATATGCGCGCCGTGTATGAAGCTCTCAAGACCAAGAAGAAGGGCGATATAGAGGAGATAGACAACAACGAGGAGACCATCGACTATCTCAATAAGGAGATAGCCAAGATACTCGTCGACATCAACCGCGCCGGTCTCGGCGAGCCCGAGGCGCGCGCGATCGACCGAATGCATCACGTCATAACCGATTACGAGCGCATAGGCGACCACGCGGAGAATATTGCGGGCTATATCTCGCATCTGCGCGACAACAAGATCGTGTTCTCCGAAGCGGCGCAGGGCGAGCTGGACAACCTGTTCACAAAGGTGCTCGAGATAGTCGAGCTTGCTGAGAACTGCATGAAGGAGCCGACCGACGAGAAGCTCCGCGAGGTCGAGATCCGCGAGCAGCAGATCGACGATCTCGTCGACGAATACAAAAACAACCATATCTCCCGCATGGAGAAACGGCTTTGCTCCGCGGATACGGGCATGCTCTACGTCGAGATGCTCACCGACCTCGAGCGCGTCGGCGACCATGCGCTGAATATCGCAGAGGCGGGCTTCAATAAGCAGTGATCACCTCCGTCAAAAACGAAAGCATAAAGGAGCTGCGTTCCCTTTTATCGAAAAAGGGGCGCCGCGAAACGGGCCTTCACCTCATAGAGGGCGAAAGGCTCGTTTTCGACGCGGCGGCGTCCGGAGCGGAGATAGTCTCCGCGCTCGTTTCCGACGGGCATGAGGATATTGAAAACAAGCTCTGCCGGCTTGGGATAGAGTACACCGCCGTTACGGAACAGGTGCTTGCCTCCGTCTGCGACACCGACTCGCCGCAGGGCGTTTGCGCCGCAGTGAAGACGCCTTCTCTCACTCCTCCCGAAGCTTATCCCGAGGGGCTCATAGTCTGCCTCGACCGCCTGCAGGATCCCGGCAATCTCGGCACGGTGCTTCGCACGGCGGATGCTTTCGGGGCGAAGGCTTTACTGCTTTCCGAAGGCTGCGTCGATCCGTATTCTCCGAAGGCCCTCCGCGCCGCCATGGGCTCGACCTATCACATCCCCGTGTATCAGGGCGGGATCGTGAACGAGCTGACAAGGCTAAAAGAACAGGGCTTCGCTCTCGTCTGCGGGCACTTAAAGGGAAAGGAAGCCCTTCCCGAGCTTCCCGAAAAACGCGTATTGATAATCGGCAGCGAGGCGAACGGAGCCTCCGAAGAGGTTGCCGGACTCGCGTATCTTTACCGCCTGCCTATGAAAGGCCGCGCAGAAAGCCTCAACGCCGCCGTCGCCGCCGCTATACTGATCTATAAACTGAGCGAGTGAGCCTCACTCGTTTTCTTTTATCGTATCCTCCGCATTGGGTCCCTCCGGGGGAACGGCCTTTGCGGGGACGGCCGGCTTGTCGGCCGCCTTCTTTTTCTTTTTGGTCAGAACGACGACCAATACTATCACGCACGCGGTCACTGCCGCGATGATGAACAGTATTATCAAAAGCGGGATGATAAAGAACCCGGCGATCTCGAACGGGCTGACTGCAACGTCAAGAAACGTGGACATAAGGCACCTCCTGAACGGGTATAAAATCGGTCATGCGTTAAACCGAACGGCAGCGGTTCACTCCTTTTTTGCCTCGGCGGGCTTATCCGCCGCCGGCTTTTTCTTTTTGGTGAGCACAACGATCAATACTATGATCGCCGCCGCTCCTGCGAGAAGCAGAAGAAGCAGCAGAGCGATGAGAACAATAACGAGAACGGACACGGACTTCATTTCGTTTTCTCCTTATAAGACGCTTCAGCTGCGCGCGCCGCGTCGGCTGTCAGTTGTTCTTTTTGCGTTTTTTCAGCAGCAATATGATAAGCACCGCAGCGCCGGTCGCGAGCATAAGACCGAGCACGACCGCACCGATAATAACCGCCGGCAGCAGTACCGCGCCTGCGCCTGCGCTGTCGCCCGAAAAGGTCGTAGGGTCGATCGCAACGTCAAATAAACGCAGCATGGTATTCACCTCACTTATCCTTATTCTTTTTCTTATTGATGATCATCGCGGCGATCACGCCCGCCGTCACAGCGAGCACGGCGAGCACTGCCGCGCCTATTATGAGGATCTCGTCGGAATATCCGGCGATAATGTCGAACGGCGACACGGCGGCGTCCAATAATACAGCCATTACAAGCCTCCTAAAACAGTTTTGAGATCAGGAGCCCTGCGGAAAACGAAACGGCGTTCACCGCAAGGGCTATGAGGAACGGGTGTTTTTTCTCCGTGCCGAATCTGAATATCACGCCCTCCGTGACGAAGGCCAGCGCCTCGAGCGCGAGCAGCACCGGGAAAGGCGGCAGCGGAGTGAACGCCTTCAGCACGTGGTAGGTGAACACGAGAGGCGGATTCGTCAGAAGATTCGCAAGGAACCCGAGAAGCATATCCGTCCTGCGGAAGCCGAAGGCGAGAAGCAGCGGGAGCTCGACCGCGAGCGTCAGCCCGAAGGAAATGAGGAGCACCTCGGGCAGAGTCATGCTTTTTTCCTCCTTATGCCGAGCATGAGCAGAAGGAGCGAAACGAGCGCGAGGCCGCCGAACAGGACGGGCAGCGCGGGCGTTTCGAGCCCGAGGAAGCTCGGTATCACGCCGATGAACAGCGCGAAAGTCAGAAGCCCGAAGGCTCCGCCCTTGAGCCCCGGCAGGAGCTTCGAGGCCTCGTTCAGCGTTATGGGCATGGTGAAGTTGAACAGGAACAGCGCTGCGAGCGCGAGCAAGGGGTGCAGCGGGAAGAACAGCATCAGCGCGCAGACGCCCAGGGTGACGATCGAAGTCGGCCTCGCGCCGAAAAGATCAGCGGCGTATCCGCCCGCCGCCTTGCCGAGAGCAAGGCAGAGAACGGGCACGAACCCCGCCCAGAAAGGCGGGAGCGCCGAGAGGTATTCGCCCGTTGAGAAGGCTTTCGTGAAGCCCAGATACGACCGGAGCACGACGACGAGGAAGAGCGCGGCGAGCGCTAAAACGCCGCCCTTCGGGATTTCGAAGGATATCGGCGCGTTCCCGCTTTTGAAGGTCCTGCCGTTCCATGTGGAGAATACGAGCACGAGACCGCAGCAGATCATAACGGCGGGCATCGCCGGGTAAGAGGCGAAGGTATCCGCGAAGAATTTGCCTATAAAGAGCCCTATCGCGCCCGGGGATACGAATACGCCGAGCGGGCCGGCTTTTCCCTGTGAGGAGTTCATGACGTCTATCCCGCCTCCGACGTGGAAAGCGCCGTTGCCGATACCGGCGATAACGGCGGCGAGCACGGGGACTTTAACGAACGCGAACGCCAGAGCCACGAGCGCGCAGCCTATCCCGGCGAAGAGCGAATTGCGGTCGAGCTTGTCGGCGAGAATACCGATCGGGAGCTGAAAAGCGAATGCGAACGCGTTGTAAAGCACCATGCAGATCCAGCCGGTCTCGCCGTACCTCAGGAAGCCGAAGAAAAGCACCGCGCAGGCCATATCGACCAGGGCGTGGGCTATGGAATAGGATATTACCTTGCTTCGGCATCCGCTCATCTCAGAAGCTCTCCCTGTGGAGGGGGATATAGACGGGCTTTCCGTTCCGCTTCGCGCTCTCGAAGAGCGTTATCCCCGTGACCGTTTGCTCGGCGTCAAGGCGCATGTTCTCGAGCTCAAAGGCGACGAGCTCGTCGTGCACGACGCTGCGTCCGAGAGTGACGTGCGGCGAAAACCGCTTTCGGTCGCCGGGGAAGCCCTTGTCGATAAGCGCCGCCTCAAGGGTGTCGCGGAGCACTCCGAGCTCGTCGAGATCGCCCGTGACGGTCACAAGGGAGACCCTGTGATTGCCGGAAGCGGTCTTCTCGAAATACCCGTATTTCCCGAGAGAGAGCGTGAAGGGCCGTATACCGCGGCAGGCCTCGCGCATCGCGGAGGCGATCCCGCCGAGGTCGTCGGATTCGCCTATGAAATGCAGGGTGACGTGCATGTTTTCCAAAGGCACGAACCTGCCGCCGGCAGCGCGTTCCCTGAGGGCCTTCGAAATGCCCGCGAGCTCGCGCTTCATGCTGCCGGAAAGCTCTATCGCGATAAACAGTCTCATAACGCATCCTCCGCTGATTACGATTATACATTGTCCGAAGCGCTTTTTCAAGCTCCAAAATATATTGAAAAAACTTCAAAAACGCTATTGTTTTTTTGGGGAACAGGCTGTATAATACCGTTTGCGGATCAAACGGGACGCTTATTTTTCGTCCCGCCGCAGAAATAAACGGCAGGAGGGCGGCTACTCGCCCTGCACCGATTCAAGTTAGGAGAGTTACCATGAAGAAGGATATCCATCCTGCGTACGGCGAGAGCATCGTCCGCTGCGCCTGCGGCGAGACCTTCAAGTCCGGCTCCACCAAGGGCGAGCTTAAGGTCGAGATCTGCTCCAAGTGCCATCCCTTCTACACCGGCCGTCAGAAGCTCGTCGATACCGGCGGACGCGTAGACAAGTTCAAGAAGCGCTATGGCATGAACTAAGCGACAATACGAAGTGACCTCGTTTCCGGGGTCATTTTGTCTATCAAAGCATCTGCGAGGTAATGAATATGTTCAACGTAGAAAAAGTCACCAACGACATGATCGAATGGGTCCGCGAGTGGTTCGATGAAAACGGCGCGGGCTGCAACGCCGTGATAGGGATATCGGGCGGCAAGGATTCCTCGGTAACAGCCGCGGTCTGCGTCGCCGCTCTCGGGAAGGACAGGGTCATAGGCGTTATGATGCCGAACGGCGTCCAGCCCGATATCGACGTATCCGAAAAGGTCGTCGAATTCCTCGGAATAAAGGGCTATACGGTAAACATAAAGGCGAGCTTCGACGCCGCGAAGGCCGAGATCGAAAAGGCGCTCGGACACGAGCTTTCCCGCCAGTCCACTATCAATCTCGCCCCGCGCATAAGGATGAGCACGCTCTACGCCGTGTCGCAGAGCCTTAACGGGCGCGTTGCCAACACCTGCAATCTCTCCGAGGACTGGGTCGGCTATTCCACCCGCTGGGGCGATTCGATAGGCGATTTCTCGCCTCTTGCCAAGCTTACGGTGCACGAGGTCATAGAGGTCGGCCGCTATCTCGGCCTGCCCTCCTTCATAGTCGACAAGGTCCCGTCCGACGGGCTTTCCGGCCTCACCGACGAGGATAATCTCGGCTTCACCTACGCGACGCTCGACCGCTACATAAGGACGGGCGTATGCGAGCCCATCGAGAAGAAGGAGCTCATAGACAGGAAGCACGAGCTCAACCTCTTCAAGCTCGCGATGATGCCCGCGTTCCCCTACGAGCCCGACGCGGAATAATGCTGTATCTCGTCCGTCACGGGCAGACGCCCTATAACGCGGAGCGCAGGCTGCAGGGCCAGACCGATATCCCGCTTTCGGAAACGGGCCGCGGGCAGGCCCGCGCGCTCGGCGAACGCCTTAAAAATGAAGGCGCGCGTTTTGACGCGCTCTACTGCTCGAGGCTCAAAAGGGCGAGAGAGACCGCGAGCATCGTCGGCGAATATCTCGGCCTTGAGCCGAAGGTCATTGACGGCGTTGAGGAGATAGGCTTCGGCCTCTTCGAGAACCACACCTTCGAGGAGTGCGCCGCGCTCTATCCCGAGGCCTACGCCGATTTTCTTGAAAAGGGCTCCGGCTCGAACGCCCACGGCGGCGAGACCGGAAGCATGGTCTTCGAAAGAGCCCGCCGAGCCCTTCTGTCGCTGCCCGAGGCCGAAAAAGGCTCCGCGCTCGTAGTCGCTCACGGAGCCGTGATAGGCTTCATCCGCGCCTATTTGGCATGCGCGCCTTTTTCGAACGTTTCGGAGTTCATTCCCGATAACGCCGAGGTCGTCCCGCTCGGGGAAGAAGACGTGGAAAAACTGAAAACACACAACTGACTGCCGATAGAATCGGAGGGGATCCCGCCTGCGGGATCCCCTCCGTTTTAGTTGTATTTCCGAAACACCGTCCTGCTTTCGGCGATCAATAAACGTCCTTCTTTACCTCCTCGGGCGGCACGTCGAGCTTTTCGGGGTTGTTGAGATACCTGCGGAAGGCCTTAAAGGCGGAGGCGTAATAGAAGCCGTCGCAGATGCGTTCGTCGGTCACGATAGTGTAATCGACGTATTTCTTGCGGACGGGCCTGCCGTCGTCGCCCTGCACGGTCGTGCTGCGGCGCGCGCCGAAGGCTATGAACACGGGGATATTGCCGAAATCGTAGAGATGATGGAACACCGGCGGCACTCCGAGCGAGCCGAGGTCGGTCACGAAGACGGAGCCGTGGAAGGGCGACAGCCTCATCAGCCAGCGGGGCAGGAGTCCGAAATAATCCAATGTTTTCATGAGCCATATGAAGAATTTCTTCACAACGCCCGGTATGAGATTCACCGCCCCCGCAAGGTGGTCGAAGCTCGAATCGAGCCCGCCGCCCTTGGCCATTTTGACCTGCTCGTTGAACTTCCTGTATACGTCGTCCGCGGTGTCCTCCGGAGAGAAGTAGACGTTGATTATGGTCTCGGGCGCGTCGGCGGTCATGTTCTTCTTGACCACCATGGCGAGCTCGAGCTCGCCGTCGCGGGAGAACGTCCTCTGCCCGCTTATGAAGCGGTTGCAGGCGGGGTACTGGGATATGACGCGCACGTAAGCCGCGGCGATGACGTGCATGGTGCCGAAGCCCACGAGCCCTTCGTCGCGCTTTCTTCTGATGTATTCCTCCATGCGGGAGCATTCTATGCTGTCGCGGAAATACGTGCACGCGCCGTTGCGGTCCGGCATTATGTAGACCGCTACGCCGTTTATCGGATCGAGCGAGCGCACGAGCCGCCCGTCGGGACGGTCGCCCCTTCTCGGGCGGATCTTTTCGGTCGTTATCCTTTCAAGGGATATCGAGGAAACGGCGAGGGAGAGCATTATGAGCAGCACGCTTATCTCGGGCAGCTCGTCAAAAAGCTCGAAGCCCTTTGCCCAGCGGGGAATATCGAGCGCGCAGAGGTGAACGAGGAAGGGTATTGCAAAAACGAGTATCGCGGGAAGCTTCGTCCTTATCCTCGCGCCGTTCACGGTGAGATCCCATATGACGAGCGCGGCAAGGTACAGAACGATGCAGAGCACGAGATGCCAGACGGCCGTGATCTCCGTCTTGAAGAGGTACATCCAGACGGCCCTTGCGATGAAGAACGCCGTGCCCATGAGCACGGGGAAGCTCGATTTATAAAGCCTGTCGCGCCCGTTCACGATAAGCCGTATAACGAAGAAAACGCCCGAGAGACAGGGGAGCACGACGGAGAGGAACACCCACCAGCCGCTGACCCGTGCCGAATTGAGCCCGGAGGAGAGGGGAGAGTCGGTAAAGCCTTTATAAACGAGCCCGTGAGTCCCGCCCCCGGCATAGTAAACGATCCTGACTGCGACCGCGGCGAGCATCAAAAACGCCGCGATCCACATGCCCGCGTTCTTTCTCGATAAACCGAATGTGGTATGCTTGTTGTCCATGCGGAAATTATAACATGACTATGGCAATATTTCCATAGGCATGTTATAATTAATTCATAGAATTATACGGAGGTCCCCATGGAACGCATTTCAAAGGACGAATACTACCTCGGCATAGCCGCCGCGGTCGCGAAAAGGTCGACCTGCCTGAGAAGACAGTACGGCGCGGTCATCATCAAGAACGACGAGATAATCGCCACGGGCTACAACGGCTCGGCGCGCGGCGAGCCCAACTGCTGCGACGAGGGCGAATGCTGGCGCGAGCGGCACAACATACCCCACGGCGAGCAGTACGAAAAATGCGTCGCCGTCCACGCGGAGCAGAACGCCATAATCTCGGCGGCAAGGCGCGATATGCTGGGCTCCGTGCTCTATCTCGCGGGCTTCGACGCGAACGGCGAGATGGCGAATCCCGCGCCGTGCGTGATCTGCTCGCGGCTCATCAAGAACGCGGGCATAAAGGAGATAGTAGTCCGCACCGAAAACGGAGTCGAAAGGAAGAGCGTGTCCGAGCTGTGATCCGACAGAGGACGCGCTGAAGCGAAAAGGAGAAGCGTTATGAGAGTCATAGAGCCATCATTTGAAATAATCACCCCCATCGACCCGGAGACCATAATGCGGCACATAGAGCTCTGCGGGCGCGTGTGCTACAAGTCCGAGGGGAACATCGGCGAAGGCAGCGCCGAAAAGCTCATCGCGAGCATGATGAGGCGCGGTCACGAGAGCCCCATCGAGCATTTCTCGATAAGCGTGCGCGTCGTGACCGACAGGGGCGTTTCGCACGAGTGGGTGCGCCACCGCATCGCGAGCTATTCGCAGGAGTCCACGCGCTACTGCAATTACGCGAAGGACAAGTTCGGCGGCGAGATAACCTTCGTCCGCCCGACGAGGCTCAATGAGGGAACGCCCGAATACGAGGCGTGGGCGAGGGCTATGGAGAACGCCGAGAAGAGCTATTTCGAGCTTCTTTCCATGGGCGTTACTCCCGAGACCGCGAGGAGCGTTCTGCCGAATTCGCTGAAGACCGAATTCATCTGCACCATGAACCTGCGCGAATGGCGGCATTTCTTCGAGCTCCGCACGGCTCCCGCCGCGCATCCCGATATGCGCGCCGTGGCCTGCCCGCTGCACGAAAGGTTCAAGTATCTTCTGCCTGTCTTCTTTGAGGATTAAGTCCTTCGGAGGTCAAGACGCAAACAATGATTATTCAAAAGGTGAAATGATGAGAGATTACTGTAAAAGCTCCAAAGCAAAAGGAATGATCGCCGCCGTCATAACGCTCGCGGAGTTGGTTTTCAGCGCCGTCGCGGCGGTATTGGTGATTTACAATACCCTTTCATACACGTCCGCGTCTTCGATTTCTTACTTTGATATTTGGGTCTTCTCGCTTATTTTCGCGGGCCTGTCGGGGATCCCGGTCACGTTGCTCACGGTCATCGGGATGATCCACGGAACCGAAGCCGTTAAAGAAGAAGGCAAGAGGGGAAAAGCCGCGCTTGCTCTGAATATCGTCGTTCTCTGTATCAGTCACCTGCTCGGCTGTGCACTTTT
>JAEEGL015866315.1_pt1 | contig 16071 bp, 17 predicted proteins | sample 9134231 | NCBI WGS metagenome assembly JAEEGL01 (sample SAMN16246548, study PRJNA631951) | gut metagenome | biome: gut microbiome; feature: rumen; material: fiber-attached | host: Bos | place: Iran: Karaj | collected 2018-10 | reverse complement strand
CATAGTCATAGATTTAACTGTCTTTGTTTGTTTAAACTTCTTATCAACTACATAAATAATAACACCCATTAATATTAAAGCCAACGCAATAGCAATAAAATTAGACCTAATTGCATCCTCAATTATATCCTCAAATAATACCCCCGCAAGAGCTGCCGGAATAGTAGCCACCACTACATACCAAAACAATTTACCTTCTTTATCTTTTGGGCCTTTAGTAATACCCTTTATTACCATATTCCAAAAATCTTTAAAGAAATAAATCGCAATTGCAATCAAAGTACCAAAATGAAGTGCAATATCAAAAGATAAAGCCAAATCACTAGACATGCCTTGTCCAATACCAAATAAATCTCTGACTATAATTAAATGTGCACTAGAAGATATAGGTAAAAATTCCGCTATTCCTTGTACAATTCCTAATATAATAATTTCTAACATATAAAAACCACTTCCTTCTTTTTAACTCTATTAATTATATCACGATTTATTATTAAAACAATATAATTTTTTATAAAAAAAGACAATGTTATTACATTGTCCAAATAAATTAATTATCTAACTCTTTATTCCAATCACTAGCTATACAACCATCTTCTTCATAACACATAGATACTTTACTAATACTAGAAAATAATTTCTCCATACCTTTTTTAGATTTATTATAATTAGAAGTCCTATCATGCCTTATTCCAATTGAACTAGCTTCACTATATGAATCTATATTAGCACCTATATATATAAATTCCCAATTACTATGTCCTAAAATTAACTCTTTTATTTGTTTCTTACTATACTCCTTAGAAGAATTTTCTTCACCATCAGTAGTAATAACAAATAATACTTTATTAGTAGTTTCCTTATCCATATATCTTATAGTACTACCTATCGCATCTAATAAAGCAGTACTACCTCTTGTATAATATATATCATCTGTCATAGCTTTAACAGTATCAATATTCTCTCTCTTAGTTATCATCTCATACTCATTATCAAATAATACTGTTGTAACCTTGGCGTTTTTTGACCTCATACTATTTAAATAACTATTATAACCACCTATAGTATCACTTTCCATACCACTCATAGAACCACTTCTATCAAGTAAAAATACAATATCCATAACCCCATTCTTTTTATTTTATTTTTTCATTATAACACCTCTTTCATAACCAATATACAATCTTTTAAACATATAAAGGTCTCTTAAAAAGTGACAAATATAAATTATTAATAATTTATTTTTATTATGTTATAATTACATCAAGGAGAATAAACTATGAATAAAGAATTAGAACTATATATTAATAAAAATTTAGAAATATCAAAACAAAGAAAATCTATCAATAATATCTTTCAATCAAAATTAGGAAATATTATTCACGAAGAAGCCTGTTTTGAAAAAGAAAACTATGATTTCATAGATAAAGAACAAAAAAACATTAACCTAGATGAATTTATAAATCAAAATAATCAATATAACAATTTTCAAACAACTCTATTTAAAATGATCGATGAAAGAAATTTAATAGATTCAGATGTATATAATAAAGTTCATATAGATAGAAGACTATTCTCTAAAATAAGAAATAACAAAAATTATCATCCAAGTAAAGAAACTATCTTATTATTAGGATTTTCATTAGAACTAAACGAACAAGAAATAGAATCTTTACTAAACAGTGCATCTTATTCATTACCAAAAAATAATTATTATGATTTAATAATAAGATTTTGTTTTATAAAAGGCATATATAAACTAACTGATGTAAACGAATTACTAAATCAATATCATTGTAAAATGTTTAATTACTAAAAAAACAGTTATAAAAATTTATAACTGTTTTTAAAACAACTTATTAAATATATCTTTATAATCATCAACTAGAATAAATTCAATATCATCTCTTATATAATCAGGAATTTCAGATAAATCTCTCTCATTATCCTTTGGTAAATATATTTTTTTTACATGAGCTCTATGTGCACCTATTACTTTTTCTTTAATTGCGCCTACATTCAATACATTACCTCTTAATGTAAGTTCACCAGTCATCGATATATGTGAACTTATTTTTTTATCAGTTAATAAGCTAATAAGTGCTGTCGTAATAGCAATACCTGCACTTGGGCCATCTTTAGGAATAGAACCATCTGGCACATGAATATGAATATCATTTTCTTTAAATATAGTCTCTTTTATATTGAAATTTTTACAATTAGCTTTAATATAACTAAGAGCAAGGGTTGCAGATTCTCTCATCACTTCTCCAAGCGATCCAGTTAATATTAGATTACCATCTCCCTTAAATATACTAGCTTCTATTTGTAATATATCACCACCAAAAGGAGTATAAGCCATAGCATTAACAACACCTACTTTACCATCGTCTTCAGTATCATTAAAACTATATTTTATTGGACCTAAATAATTTTCTATATTCTCTTCACTTACTTCATAAGTTTTTCTAACTTTATTCATCACAATTTCTTTTACAATTTTACGAAGAATAGTAGCAATTAACCTATCTAATTCCCTAACACCAGACTCTTTAGTATAATTCCTTATTATGCTAAGAATAGCCTCATCACTAAATTTAACCTTATTTACTGGAAGACCATGTTCTTGCATTTGATTTTTAATTAAATGATCTTTAGCAATATCTAGTTTTTCATATTCTGTATAAGATGACAATTCAACCACTTCTAACCTATCTTTTAATTCATCAGGAATCTTGTCTATATAATTAGCAGTAGCTACAAATAATACTTCTGAAAGATCAAATTCTTCTTCAATATAATGATCCACAAAATGTTGATTTTGTTCTTTATCTAATACTTCTAATAAACTGGAGGCAGGATCACCCTTAACATCTTTAGTTAATTTATCAATTTCATCTATTAAAAATACTGGATTAATAGTAGACGCCTTTTTCATTCCTTGAATAATAAGACCAGGAGCAGCTCCTAAATAAGTTCTTCTATGTCCTACAATTTCTCCTTCATCATTTACTCCACCAACAGAAATCTTAGTAAATTTTCTATTAATACTATCCGCAATACTTTTAGCAAGCGTTGTTTTACCAACACCAGGAGGACCAACTAAACAAATAATTGGACTTCTTAAATTATTAGTATTTTGTTTAACAGCTAAATACTCAATAATTCTAGACTTAACATTATCAAGACCAGAATGAGTGTTATCCAAAATCTTTTTTACTTGATTTAAATCAGTCTTATCTCTAGTTCTCTTAGACCAAGGTAAATCTAATAACCAATCTATATAATTTCTAATCATTCCAACTTCCGGTGAATTAGGATTACAAGATTTATATCTTTCAAGTTCACTAGTTAATCTATTTTTTACTTTTAATGGACACCTTAACTCACTAATTGCATACTCTAATTCTTCTATTTCTTCTTCTTTACTATCTAGTTCACCAAGTTCTTCTTTTATAACCTTCATCTTTTCACGTAAAACAAATTCTTTTTGTGATTCTTCTAACCCCTTACTAACTTCTTCTTCTATTTTTTCCTCAAGTCTTACAATCTCCATATCTTGATTTATATCATCCAAAATCATTTTTACCCTAGTTGTAGATGATAATTCATATAAATATTCTAATTTACGAGTTAATGATATTGGTAAAGCTTCTGCAACTATATCTGTTAATTTATCAATATTAGTAATACCAGAAATTCTTGAAATAATAGTATTTGATATATAAGGTATTTCTTTCACATAAACTTCTATATGCTTAGATAAAGCTCTACTATAAGCAATTTCTTCTTTAATATCTAAATCTTCTGGTAAAACATTACTAATCATTGCTTCAATTATATTATCTTCATTAGTATAAACATGAATACGTGCCCTATTAAGACCAGAGATTATAACTCTAGTCTTACCATTAGGCAAATCAATCTTCATCTTTATTTGTCCTACAACACCAATCTTAGGAAGTTCATCAATATCAGGATCTATCTCTAAAGCATCTGTAGGATTAACTAGCAATATATTATTATCATAAATAGATTCTGCTAAAGAAATAAGTTTTTTATCATCTTCTTTATCAAATTCTAATCTAATTTCATTATAAGGAAAAAGAATCATGTCACGAATTAATAATACAGCTAAATTCGTTTTAACCATGATTCCACCTCCAAACAACATGTTTTTTATTATAATCATTTTAGACAAAATTTGCAATAAAAATGCAAAAAAAAGAATGAAATAAAATTCATTCTAAAATAGTTAAAATTATTCTAAAACATTATAATTGTAATTACTCAATTGATGATTTTAATAAATTTATAACTGGGCGTATTCCAGAATAATTGTTGTCATAATCCCAAGCAAACCAATATGGCACATTACCTTGCATATCTACATATCTTACAAAATATGATAAGTATGTTGGATCGGCTGTCATTGTCCAATAAGAAGATACACTTCTGTCGCCATTTTTAAAATTTTGATATACCCAACTTGATGTGTTTTCAGCATCTGATGCATAATAAGTTCCTGCTACCGTAGTAGATACTCCTAAATTACTTTGAAGTTCGTCCAATTTTATTAACCTTATTTTATATCCATCTATCTGTTTTAAATTAGATGCTCCTATCGTTGGCAAATAAATTTACTCCACTACTATAATTTATAATATAATTATACCTCTACAAAAGATCAACAAAAAAGTACAAGTTAAGCTTGTACTTTACAATACTATTTCAAACTATTCTACTATTGTAGCCGTACCTTCGCCATCTTCTGCCACTGAAGTATCTTCATCTACATTAGTTCTTATTTGCATTTCATCAGAGGTAATAGTATTATCTTTATCCATATTAGAATATACCACCGTTAAAGCATAACCTCCAACTAACAATAATGTCAAACATCCTACCAAAAATAAGGCTAATAAACCACCATTAATTGCTTTATCATTAAATCTAACATCCCTCTTTTTTTTCACATTTTTCATTATAAGCACCACCTATCTTAATCTCATTCTAACATTAAGATAGTCAATATTCAATAAAATATTCAATATTAGATAAAAGTAGACACTAAAAAGTGTCTACTCATCAATAATTTCAAATCTATATTCCTGTAAAATATCAGGATATTTATCTTTATCAACAAGTGAAGTAAATAACTCTATTGGTCTAGCCCATACTTCACCAGTATCCTCATGATTATATATAACTAATTCCTCTAAAGTTTCAGAATGCTTCGCAATTGCTAAAACCTTATGAGTTGTACCTTTAAAATGCTTATATCTCTTACCGACTTCTACCATTATTTCATGGCATCCTTTCTAGAGAAATTAAGTCTTCCCTTTTTATCAGTACCTATAGCTTTAACTATTATTTCATCACCTAATTTAACTACATCTTCTACCTTTTCAACTCTATCTTTTGCAAGTTTTGAAATATGTACTAATCCTTCACATCCAGGCCAAACTTGAACAAAGCATCCAAATTCTTCTATTTTTACAACTTTAGCAGTATATATTTCTCCTTCTTCTACTTCACGAACAATATCCTGAATCATCTTAGCTGTCTTTTCAATAATTTCTTTATCACTATGATAAATAATTACTCTACCATCATCTTCAAGATCTACTTTAACTGCATTTATATCTGTAACTGCATTAACATTACTTGCTTCACAAATAATTTTAGTAATCATTTCTCCACCACGACCAATTACATCTTTGATCTTTTCTGGTTTTATCATAAACATAAATGTCTTTGGTGCGTATTTACTTACTTCTTCACGAGGTTCTTTTATTTGTTCAGCCATAACTTCAAGTATTTCGAATCTAGCATCTTTTGCTTGAGCTAATGCTTGTTTCAATATATCCTTAGTTATTCCTTTAATCTTAATATCCATTTGTAATGCACAAATACCATTCTTAGTACCCGCTACTTTAAAGTCCATATCTCCTAAATGATCTTCCATTCCTTGAATATCTGTAAGAATTGTATAATCATCACCATCAGTAATTAATCCCATAGCAATACCGGCTACTGGTGCTTTAATAGGGACACCTGCTGCCATTAAACTCATACAACCAGCACATATACTAGCTTGTGAACTAGAACCATTAATTTCTAATATTTCACTAACTACACGAATAGTATATGGAAATTCTTCTTCACTAGGAATAACCTGTAAAAGTGCTTTCTCACCTAATGCACCATGACCTATTTCACGACGACCAGGAGCACCATATCTACCAGTTTCTCCTACTGAAAATTGTGGGAAATTATAATGAAGCATAAATCTTTTTTCATCTTCTAAAGAAAGTCCATCTATTATTTGATGTTCACCTAACGCACCAAGCGTTGTAATAGATAAACTTTGAGTTTGACCACGAGTAAACAATGCTGAACCATGAGTTCTAGGCAATATATCAATTCTAGCAGATAATGGTCTAATCTCAGTCATTTCTCTTCCATCTGCCCTAGTTTTTTCTTTAACCACAATTCTTCTAAACAATTTATATTCAATTTGTTCAAGAACTAATCTTACCTTAGTTAACAATTCTTTTAATTCTTGTTCTTTTAAATCTTCATTTTCATTTTCATATTTCTCAACAATAGATTCTTTAATTTGATCAATTCTATCATATTTTTCAAGTTTATCTTTAATTCTTAATGCTTCATCTAAATCTTTAGCACACAAATTCTCTATTTCTTCTTTTAATTCATCTGTTATTTCTAAAGATTCATATTCCATCTTCTCTGAACCAATTTCATTAATAATTTCTTCTTGGAAAGCAATTAATTCCTTTATCGCTTCATGACCAAACATTAACGCTTCTAACATTGAATCTTCATCAACTTCTTTAGCACTTGATTCAACCATATTAATTGCTTCTTTAGTACCAGCCACCGTTAAATCAATATCACTATTTTCTAATTGTTCTGGTGTTGGATTAATAACAAATTCACCATCAACTCTACCAACTTTAACACCCGCTATTGGTCCATCAAAAGGAATTTTAGAAATACAAGTTGCAAGACTTGATCCAAAAAGTGCAGTTATTTCTGGAGAATTATCTTGTTCTACAGAAAGTACTGTATTTACAATTTGCACTTCATTTCTAAAACCTTCTGGAAATAATGGTCTCATAGGACGATCAATCATACGAGCTGCAAGAGTTGCATTCTCTGTTGGACGTCCTTCTCTCTTAATAAAACCACCTGGTATTTTACCTACCGAATATAATTTTTCTTGATATAAAACCATAAGTGGAAAAAAATCTGCTAAAACATTAGCACTTTTACTAACAACTGCAGTAGACAATACAACTGTATCACCATATCTAACTAAAACAGCCCCATGTGCTTGTTTTGCCATTTCACCATGTTCTACTACAATTTTTCTTCCCCTAAAATCCAATTCAAATACTTTTTTATCCATTACATACCTCCTACTACATTATCATACATTTTTAATACTTTTTTCTTTGGCAAATTACTTTTTGTATTATCAACAAAACTATTAAAACTTACCAATGAATCAATATAAATTTCTCCAACAGATAATCCTTCTCTACTTGCTACATATAATTTACCAGTCTTTAAATCTAAATACTTTTCAGATGGATATTTACCCTTTTTTGTACCAAAGCAGTTTTCTTTAAAGCCATAGATACATTTGAATTAATTGCATCAATATAATTCTCGTGCACCACTAAACTAAATTTAGCAACATAAATATCTTCTGTCTTCATAATAACCCCCTCAAAAATAAAGACACTCAAAAAAGAGTGTCTACTTTTATCATTATTTTCTTAATCCTAATGCCTTAATTACTTCACGATATCTATTAATATCCTTCTTAGCTAAATAATTAAGCATACTTCTTCTTTGACCAACTTTCTTTAAAAGCCCACGACGTGAATGATGATCATGTTTATGTTCTTTTAAATGTTCAGTCAAAGTATTAATTTCTTCTGTAAGAATTGCTATTTGAACTTCTGCAGAACCAGTATCATTCTTACTTCTAGCAAACTTTTTAACAATACTTTCTTTAACTTCTTTACTTAAAGCCATAATATCCTCCTTATATTTATAATTCGCTGAAACCTAGTTACGAGAAGGCTAAATCCATAACCAAGTAACAGTATCAAAAAGGATTATACACTAAATTTATATAATAATCAAGCACTTTTATAAATCTATTTTAAAATATCTACTAAATTATCAAACTCTTCAATTAAAGATTTGTTTAATTTATTTTTATTAAATAAATAATTATAACTAAAAATAGAAAATCCCCCATATTTATTTAAATTTCTACTAACTAAAACCTGTCTTTTAATAATATCTGATCTCTGTACCCACTCATTAATTCCACCTTTAGCATAAATATCTTTTGTACCAGATTTATACAAAGCAAGTGCTGGTATTAATGTTATATTATCTATCTTAATTAAATCATTCCACATTGCAACAGTATCCAAAAAGGGTCTAGTCTCATTCAAAAAACCAAAATAAACTTGTGGCATTATATAATCAACATATCCACTATTAGCTAATATCTTTTTAGTATCTATATAATTAATAGAATAATTATTATCCATATTCCCTTCAGGAGCAATACCAAATTTTACATTCTTTTTTATAGATTTTATCTCACTATAAATGTCTTTTATTAAATTAGTAACATTATCCAATCTATATTCATCTAAACTCATATTTCCTCCAGCAGCCAAATATACTTGATAATTATCCAAATCAATAGTTTTATCAGGATAAAAATAATCATCAAAATGCACTCCATCTATATCATAATTTTCTACCAATTCTTTTATTCCCTTAATAATTAAATTTCTAACTTCAACACTAGCCGGATTATAAAATATTCCCTTACCTTTAATTACTTTTATATTAGAAGTATTTATAAACTTATAAGCTGGGCTCTTCTTAGAAATCCTTTTTATATCCGTATTATGACTTATACGATAAGGATTAATCCAAGCATGAAGACTAATATTATTTTTATGTGCCTCTTTTATAAAAAAATTCAAAACATCATAATTTGGTGCTTTATTTTCATTATTTAAAACACTATTACTAATAGGAAAAATCAAAGATCTATATATAGCATCTGAAAAAGGTCGAACATGAAGTATTATAGTATTAAAGTTATTATCCTTCACATTTTTTATCATAGATATTATATTATTCTTACTAGTTTTCTCATCTTTTTCTTTTATAGAATCATCAAGTTCAATATAAGAAATATAAACTGCTCTTATCTCTTTTTTATCCACTATACTAATATTCTTTTTCTCTGCATCAATCTCTTTTTTGTTTCCTATCACAAAAAAAGTAGCAACTATAAAAATTACTACTAAAAGAATAAATTTTTTCATTAATATCACCAATAAATTATATGTTTTACTTTTTTGTATCTCTTAAAATCAAGCATACAATTTACTACAATATTATTAACTATTTGTTAATTATAAACATACTATCTCCAAAAGAGAAAAATCTATATTTATTTTTTACTGCTTCACTATAAGCATTAAGAATATTTTCTTTACCTGCCAAAGCACTAACCAACATAATTAATGTTGATTTTGGTAAATGAAAATTAGTTATTAAATTATCTACTAATTTGAATTGATATCCTGGATAAATAAATATATCCGTGAAACCACTACAAGGAACTAATTTTTGATATTTATTCATTACTGTTTCTAATACTCTAACACTAGTAGTACCCACTACTACTAATCTTTTACCATTTTCTTTAGTTTTATTTATAATATCAATATTTTCTTGATCAATTTCATAATATTCGCTATGCATCTTATGTTTAGTAACATCTTCCACTTTTACTGGTCTAAATGTTCCAAGTCCAACATGAAGTGTAACTCTAGCAATATTTATTTTCTTTTCTCTTAATTTATTAAGTAAATCTTCAGTAAAATGAAGCCCAGCAGTTGGAGCTGCTGCACTACCAATTACTTTAGCATATACAGTTTGATATCTATCTTGATCTTCTAACTTTTCATGAATATATGGAGGAAGTGGCATTGTTCCTAATTCATCTAATATTTCATAAAAAATCCCATCATAAATAAGTTCAAATAATCTTTTACCTTCTTCATCTTCTTTTATACATTTAGCTCTTAGTTTACCATTACCAAAACTAACTACACTACCTACTTTTATACGTCTAGCTGGTTTTACTAAAGCTTCCCAAGTATCTCCCATAGTGTTTTTTAAAAGTAAAACTTCAATAACTGCACCTGTTTCTTCCTTTTCACCAATAAGTCTTGCCGGTATAACTTTTGTATCATTTACAACTAAAGTATCACCTTCTTCTAAATAATCTAAAATATCGGTAAAATGCTTATGCTCTATATTACCAGTATTTTTATTTAATACTAACATTTTAGAAGAATCTCTCTTTTGTAAGGGAGTTTGTGCAATTAACTCTTCTGGTAAATAATAATCAAAATCATCTGTTTTCATATTTATTTTTTACCTCCATTAAAACTAATATTATTTAAAGCCCCATTAACATTTTCATCAGTATATAAAGGTTCTAATTTTCTTAAGTCAACTGGTTTTAAATTATCTACATAAGATGTTAAATAAGGAATAACTTCACTAGATGTAGTTGCTTTTTTTAGTGCTCTATAATGCTTTAAAAGACTACCTATTGTATTTAAACTACTAACTTTTCTAGAATAACTATCATTATATAAATAGTCTGTTTTATTTATTACCTTACCAATTATTACCCCATCACCAAACAATTCAACCATTTCATCTACCACACCACCAGTACAATAAAAAGTAGCATACGATAAAACAGCCAAATACTTAGGTTTAGTATCCTTAATTTGTTCATAACAATTAGCAACAATTACACACGACGTAAGTTTTGCAGGATATATGACCAATGCATTATTATTTTTTTTATCTTCAGAATAAATAGAACTAATTTCACTAGAAATCTGTTGTACTAACTTTTCTTTTTCCTCATCACCCTTTATTAATTTCATACTATCAACACAGGCTTCTTTAAAAGAATCAGTTAAATATATTTTCTTTTCTAACTTTTCAAAAAGATCTTCATTTACATTACTCATCTCCATCACCTAAATCAAACAATGTGTTTTGATAAGATAAATTTAAATGCTTATATCCTTTATCAGTAACAACCCTTCCACGAGCTGTCCTTTTTAATAATCCAGTCTGCAAAAGATATGGTTCATAAACATCCTCAATCGTACTAACTTCTTCACCAATAACACTAGCGATTGACTCTACTCCAACTGGACCACCATTAAACTTTTGAACTATTGCTTTTAACAATTGATAATCTGTATCATCTAGACCCAAATCATCTACTTTAAGTCTATCTAATGCCAATTTAGTAATATCAATAGTAATAATACCTTCACCATTGACAAGAGCAAAATCTCTAACTCTTTTTAATAATCTATTAGCAATTCTAGGAGTTCCCCTACTTCTTTTAGCAAGTTCCATAGCTGCATCATCTTCTATTTCTATATCCAAAACTTTTGCACTTCTTTTAATTATTTTCTCTAAATCATTAGCTTTATAGTATTGTAATTTCGAGATAATACCAAATCTATCTCTTAAAGGAGAAGTTAAATCTCCAGCCCGTGTGGTTGCCCCTACTAATGTAAACGGAGGTAAATTTATCCTTATATTTCTACTATTACCTTCACCACCAACTACTATATCTAAACAAAAATCTTCCATAGCAGGATATAATATTTCCTCTATATAAGAAGGCATTCTATGTATTTCATCAATAAATAACACATCACCAGGTTCTAAAGAAGATAAAATAGCTGCCAAATCACCAGCTTTTTCTATAGATGGACCAGATGCTGTTTTAATATTACTACCAAGTTCATTTGCAATAATATACGCAAGAGTTGTCTTACCTAGTCCAGGAGGACCATAAAGTAATACATGATCTAAAGATTCATCTCTCATTTTTGCAGCTTCTATAAAAACTCTAATATTTTCTTTAACATCATCCTGACCAATATATTCATCAATTGATATAGGCCTTATACCACCTTCAGTCAAATCCTCTTTTAACTTATTATTTGTTATTATTCTTTCATCCATAAATACCTCCTATTTAGAAATATATCGTCTTATACTAGATAAATCTATCCTTTTTACTTTTTCTAGAAAACAAGTACCACACAATGGATTATATTCTACATTTGCTGTTCCATCTATCACTACTTCTTCTCCAGTTAGTCTATATTTACCATTTACTTTTCTCCCAGCATATCTTGCAATTTCACCACAACTACATAGAGTTGGTAATTCTTCTAATTCTTCGCACACTTCCATTAATTTCTTACTTCCAGGAAATAATTCTCCTTTAAAATTCAATCTTAAACCATAACATATAACTGGTGTATTTAAAGCTTTAGTATAATTAAATAACTCATCCACTTGATTTGGTGTTAAAAATTGTGCTTCATCTACAAATATAGCATTAACATCTGTACTACCGATTAATAAATCATAAATAGAGTCATTTTCTCCAATTAAAACATCTACTTCTCTTTCTAATCCTATTCTTGATGATATTTTACTACCTGCTTTTGTATCTTTTTCTGGTTTCATAACTAGAGCTTTAAAGCCGTTTTCCTCATAATTAAATACGGTACGCATTAAATCTATACTTTTACCAGAATTCATGGTTGAATATTTAAAATGCATTTTAGCCATTACTATCACCTACTTCAACAATAATTTTAACGCTTCCTTAACTTGATCTTCAATTGATAAAGACCCATCAACCTTAGGAACAATCACCTTTATTTCTTTTTCTTTATAACCAAGTCCCTTCAACACTTCAATTAACTCTTCATTACTATTATCAATAATTTCTCCACTAATAGTAATATTTAATTTACCTCTCAAATCTAATATAATCTGTTTAGCCAACTTTTCTCCTATTTTTGGGAATTTTTTTAAATACAAAATATTTTCTCTTTCGATTGCATCAACTACTCCATTAACAGAACCAGTTGCCAGAATCGGAAGAGTCATCTTAGGTCCTAATCCCTTAACACCAATAAGTTTTAAAAACAAATCCTTTTCTTCAATAGTCTTAAATCCAAATAAAGAAAGTTCATCCTCTTTAACTTGTTGATAAATATATACTTTATAATCTTCGTTTTCTTTAAAAGAATATGGATTAGATACATTTATTAAATATCCAATACCACCAACTTCTAAAGTAATAGAATTACTCTTTATATCCGTAACTTTACCATTCATATAATCATACATAAGTTTTACACCTCCATCTAATTATACAATAATTAAATGATAAAAAAAAGGAATATCTATTAGATATCCCTAAATATTAATAAATATTTTTACTTATTTTCTTTATCATTATTTACTTTACAACCATAAAGTTCACATTGATATTTTATCAAATCCTTATCATTTCTATAATCAAGTCCAATAGCTTTTTTTACTTTACCAAGTGTAACCGCAGCTATTTCACGAGCTTTATCACTACCATCAAATAAAATTTGATAAACCTCTAAAATACGTTGTTCATAATAATGTCTTCTTTCACGAATAGGTTCTAATACATCTTGAAGAACATAATTTAAAAATTTCTTAACTTTTACATCACCAAGACCACCACGTTCATAATGACTTTTTAATTCATCTAAATTTTTATATTCAATCTCACCAGTTTTCTCATCTTTAAAATATTCTTTAAAATGTTTATCTTTAACAAAAGCATCTAAATAGATAAACACAGTATTACCTTCTATTTTACCAGGATCTGATACCTTTACATGATCTGGATCTGTATACATTTTCATTACTTTTTTCTCTACTTCTTCCTTAGAATCGGCTAAATAGATACAATTACCAAGAGATTTACTCATCTTAGCTTGACCATCAATACCAGGTAATCTATGACAATTTTCATTTTTTGGCAAAACAGCTTCTGGTTCTACCAAAGTATCCCCATACAATCTATTAAAAGTTCTAACTATTTCTCTAGTTTGCTCTATCATTGGAAGTTGATCATCACCAACTGGCACAATATTAGCGTTAAATGCTGTAATATCTGCTGCTTGACTAATAGGATATGTCATAAAACCAACAGGTATAGAATTCTTAAAATCTCTAAAAATTATTTCCTGCTTAACAGTAGGATTTCTTTGTAATCTAGCTAATGTTACTAAATTCATATAATAAAATGTTAAATCACTCAATTCTGGAACTTCCGATTGTAAAAATATAGTAGTCTTTGTAGGATCAATTCCACATGATAAATAATCAAGTGCCACCTCTAAAACATTTTCTTTTACCTTTTGAATATTTCCTGAATTATCAGTAGTTGCTTGTGCATCAGCAATCTCTATAAAGATTTGATCATATTGTCCTGACTCTTGTAATTCAACTCTTCTTAATAATGAACCTACTAAATGACCCAAATGAAGCCTACCAGTAGGTCTATCACCAGTTAATATAATATCACCCATAAATATTCTCCTTTCTAACGTTGCCTAGTCTATTCTTATCATATATTTTTTTTTTTGTCAATTTAACTACATAACTATTTTAATGTCTTTTGAAATGCCCTAATCGTATCATTGTTATCTAAATTTATACTAAGATCATCTAAAACTTTAGTTATACTATTATTTCCTTCAATGACACCATCTACTCTACTCATTACCTCTTTAGGATTATTAATATAACATTCATACAACCTAGCACTATAAATTGAACTAATTAAATATATATAACTCATATCCCTATCATATTTAAGTATCCCATCAATTACAGGATCATCAATTCCTTCTTTCAAAAGATTAACACTATCTATATATGTCTCAGCACATTTTCGATTATAATAATTCAAAAAAGAATTATATAATGGTTCTATATCACTATAATCATTTTCCCTAAGCCAATTTAGGCAAACTTTTTCCATAAATCGGGGCAATAACTCATTATAACTATAATTATATTCTCTTGTTAATTTTTTGAGCCAAACTAAACCATGCATATTTTCATGAGTAGTTAACACTGCCGAATGCAAATGATTTAAATCTCCAACCATTATATAACGAAATCGTATATTATTACCCACAAGCCCATACTTAAAATAACTTTTATTCCAAGATATATCGTCTACTACAATTGTATTATACTGATATATTTTTATATGTTCGTCATATTTTCCATCAAATTTATCACAATATAAATCTCTTACTATTCTTAAGTTTTCTTCTCTTCCAACATCAGGAAATTGATCCATTTCAGGACTACTAACCTTTAATTTTATCACTTCTCTTAATAAAGAAATAAAATCAGACTCATCAAAATTACCTAAAATATCACTTTTATCAATAATCATATTTAATTTATCCAATATATCATAAAATCTAATAGCGCCATAGTATGCATTTTTTTCCTCAATTGATGCCATATAACCTCCTATTTAGATACCTTTTTTAATGTTTTATTAAATGCATTAATCGTACCAGTATTAGATAAACCAACTTTTAAATCATTTAAAACATAAAACATAGATTCTCTTCTTTGAATTATATTATCTACCCTAGCCATTAATTCAACAGGATTATCTTGATAATATTCAAATAATCTTTCAGCATAAATTGTACCAATCAAATACATATAATTAATATTAGTATTATATTCTTTAACATTAGAAATCAAGAATTTCTTTTTCAAATCAGAATCATTAACACGAAGAAGTTCATCAATAAAACAATAATCATAAGCACAAGATCTAGTATGATCAAATCTAACTTTATCAGATTTCAACAATGTATTATCACCATACTTTTTATCCAATTTATCTGCAACGATTTTTTCTAATAATATTGGTAACACTTCATCATAATTACAATTATATCCCATTGGTGAAGGTAATTGCTCAACTAAACCATGCATTTCTTCATGAGATAACAAAACACTACTATAAATATTAGTCAAACTATAAATACGAATGTCCACCACTTTAGAGCT